>Ga0209311_1001542_pt1 | contig 18156 bp, 14 predicted proteins | sample AD_UKC045_MetaG_FD_184417 | JGI IMG/M metagenome (GOLD analysis project Ga0209311, IMG submission 184417) | Active sludge microbial communities of municipal wastewater-treating anaerobic digesters from USA - AD_UKC045_MetaG (SPAdes) (version 2) | ecosystem: Engineered > Bioreactor > Anaerobic >... | reverse complement strand
TGCCGTCTCATCAATCATCTGCCTCCTCTCTGTCTCGCACTCATTATCAGCGTGTTGGCTCCCCGCCACACCCTGTGGATCATCGCCGCGCTTCTCTTCGCAACCTTCCATCCTTTTCTTAAACCCCTTCTCGGCGCGTCCCTCTACACCCGCTACCTCTCCGGCGGCGAATGCATTCTCTTCGCACTCTATGGCGCCGCCCTATGGACTCTCCTCCTTCCCGGCTCCCGGACCCCGGATTCCAAATCCCCTCTTCCATTCCTAAGCCTTCCTGCCTGCCTTCTGATCATAGCCCTCTCCATCACCCTCGGTTTCTTCCATCAATTCGGCGCGTGTTGCATGATCTTGGGAATACTTGCGGCCTGCCTTTTCAACCATCTCCCAAAATTCCACATACTATCCCTATCAGCCTTGGCCACCGCCATCCTGCTCGCTCTTGTTACCGCGGTATACCACCAAACACAATCCCGCCAACAACTCCCGATTCCTCCTTTCGATCAACAGCTCCGCACAACCTTAACAGACGAACCCAATGCCATGCTGGTTGGTCCGCCTGACACCCTTCTGCTTCAAGCCCATACAGGCCATCCCATCCTCGCAGAAAGCGCCACGCCCTCATTAATCAGTTATATTCCCGCCCTCGGCCCCGGCATCAACCGCCTCTACGAAGATCTCTACGGCATTTCATTTCTGAATCCTGCCTCCTCGTCCACCTCTTGGGATCAGATCTGGTCAGACCGCACACTCCAGGAATGGCAAACCCTTTCCCATCAATACCAATTCCACTATGTAATCTCGCTGCCTTCCATTAAATTACAATTGCCCATTCTTTTTGATACCGACGGCGCCACGCTCTATCAAATTCCATGACACATTGAATAGGACCTATAGGACATATAAGTCATATAGGTCCTATTCAAAGGTTCTTGTTTTTCCTTTTTACTTCTCCCCTTCGCGCAGTGTATGTTTACTTCTACATCTAAACTCACAAGAGTCGAAAGCACAACATGCGAATTGGAATCATCGGAGCAGGCATATCCGGCTTAAGCGCCGCACTCGCCTTGCGAAAACGCGGCCACGACGTCACAATTTTCCAGCGCGAAGCCTCTATCGGCGGACTGATCAGAACCTTCGACTTCGACGGCCTCCCTCTCGAACACTTCTATCACTTCCTTTGCCAAACCGACACCGGCTACTTCACGCTCTGCCGCGAACTCGGTCTCGAACACCTTATCCGATTCCCCCGCGCACGCACCGGCTTCTACCACGACGGAAAACTGTATCCCTTCACCACCCCCCTCGACTTGCTCCGTTTTGCGCCGATCCCCTTCGCGCAACGCATCCGCTTCGGCCTCTTCGCACTCGAAGCGCGCCTCCGCAAGGAATGGACCCAACTCGATGAACTCACCGCAAAACCCTGGCTCATCGACCGCCTTGGCCGCCGCGCCTATGACGTCATCTGGGACCCTCTCCTCACCCTGAAATTCGGACACTACCACGACACCATCTCCGCCGCATGGGTCTGGCACCGCCTGCACCGCGTCGCTCAATCCAAAGGCCGCATGGGCTATCTTGAAGGCGGCACCGCCCTGCTCCTTGACACTCTTGTAAAACGCCTCGAAAACGACGGCGTTGCCATTCACACCAACTGCCCCGTCACCCGCATCAATGAAGAAAACGGACACATCACCGGCCTCTCCTTCGACCACCACCCTTCCTTCCAATGCGGCCAGGTGATCTCCACCGTCCCCCTGTCCGTCCTCGCCGATCTATTGCCTCCCGGCTGGAATGACTACGCCGCACAACTCCGCCAAATCCACTATATCGGCGTTGTGTGTCTTGTCCTCAAACTCAAGCGCCCCATTTCCCAAAACTTCTGGCTCAACGTGAAGGACCCCCGCGCTCCCTTCAACGGCATCATCGAATACACCAACCTCAATCCTCTCCAGGGAAAACACGGCCATATCGTCTACGTCCCCTACTACGTCCCCACTGATCACCCCTACTACACCATGGACGATTCCGCCCTCTTTGATCATTCCTGGGACGCCCTCAAACACATCAACCCCGCCCTCAACGACACCGACGTACTCGCCCGAAAAATCACCCGTGCCCCCTACGCTCAGGCCAACTGCACCACTCATTTCCTGAAACTCATGCCCGAACACCTTGCCCCCCTCAACGGCCTCCACCTCCTCGACAGCACCTTCCTCTACCCCGAAGACCGCACCCAATCCGGCCATATCCTCAAAGCCAACGCCTGCGCGGAAGACATCGAACTATAAGGCGCCCGGTATCCATTGACATCTCTCTGCCAACTTCATGAAAAAATATTGCACTTTCGCAAGTTCGTGTACCGTTGACAAGGGTGGCACTATGTCGAGATTACCGCATCGCTACATTCCTGCTGCTCAGAAAGTGGATGTGTTCGGGAGGGCGAGGTTTATCCGCCGTAGGAGGGCTCCTGCTGAGCAACGCAATCTCGCCGGATTGTCAACCGTGCATGGTTCCGAGATTGCTTTATCGAAGACTCCTGCCAAGAAAGTCCCATACTTCCCGTTCAAAATCGTCATTCCCGCGAAAGGGACTTTCTAGAAACTTTCTAAAAATAGAATGATGTCCTTCTTTCGGCCCTTCGGGACTACTTTGGCGAAGATATCCTCGACCCAGGGTATCGCTACGCTTGCCCTGGGCCACATTCTTACCATATTCCCGCTTTATGATTATGGTTACGCTGCACTTGATTCACGTTAATTGTGCATTGGTTGTTCGCAAACCAAGAGCAAAAGAGTTACTATTCCCGAAGGACAATTTTATGAACAACTACGGGACGGGAGGAGCGCAGCCATGCCGTTGACCATTCAGGAGACGCCTCCATCGATTGTTGAAGGAGGGCGATTATGCACAGGTGCGTTCCGAGTGCCTTTCCGGCGCATGAATTTTATGGATGCCCCCGGACTGGGCGGTCCGCTTCGCCGCATTCGCCTTAAAGAGTGGATTGGTTTTGGCATCTCCCATCCCGAATGGCATATCACGACGTTCCTGCTCGACGCCAAGATAACCGCTTCCGCATTGTTCCAGGCATTCCATAGGGGCACGAACGATTCGGTAAAACACGTTCAGGCACGGATAGGGGGAACCTGGCGCCTGCCCGAAACCATGTGGAATGGACGATGCGAATTCACAAAATCCGGCTTTCGCATCGCGTGTCATCATCATCTTGAAGCGGGCGCGCATCACATCACCGTCGAGGCGGCCGCCACACGCAACATGCCGGCGGTTGAAGCGGACATTACCCTCACGGAGGATATGTCCCGCGTGCCACCGCTTGTGGTGAGCCTGCCTGTGGGCGAACGAAACAGCCTATACACGCACAAGGCGCTCATGCCCGCCTCCGGCACCCTTCGCATCGGCGCGGATGAAATCACGCTCGACCCCGCGCGTGATATCGCCATTTTGGACGAGCACCGCTCCTTCCTGCCTTATCGCACCACATGGCGCTGGTGCACCTTCGCGGGCTATGACACTCAGGGGAGGTTGGTGGGGCTTAATTTCGGGGACCACGATTACATTCCCGATCCGGATCATTGGACCGAGAACTGTATCTGGGCGGGGAATACCCTGTCCATGCTGGGCGCTGGAGAGCTTGTATATGACCGCACCGGCCCCATGAAGCCATGGCATATCCATGATCGCCAGGGCCGGGTCGACGTTCGCTTTTTCCCCGAAGCGAAAAAATCCGAGCGGCATAATCTTGTTCTTCTCCGTATGAATTACTTCCAATGCCACGGCCATTTTGAAGGAGTTGTCATCGACGCAGCAGGCGAAAAAATCCCCGTAGATGGATTTTATGGTGTTGCGGAGATGATGGACGCGCATTTCTAGCACTTTCCCTAATGGGATGCTGAATCTGGAGGCTTTCAAGCCGTATTATTAATTTTGTATCTGCGCAAACTGATATTTCCGCCGTCTTTTTTGTTAACGATCTTGTACATAATTAAAGGGAATACAAAAACCCAGAGCTGTTTAGCATACATGTTTCGAAAAGCGTATCTATCTGGCGTACAGGCAGTTGTGCCGCAAGAAATTTTTGTCAGACTACCTTGGAATCCCTTGAAGTGTGTATCCATGTTGAAATTGCGATACACTACCTGGCTAGTGTGCGATCAAAAAAAGATGTATTTGTTGAACAGTCACTTTTACTGATTAGATGTTTGACATAATTAGCGTTGCGTGATAAAATTGGAATGCTTTTCTCTCATGGGTGAAAGACCATGGCTGCGCTTGTTAATGAGAGAAAACATGTTCCGTAGTAGATGGACTCAGAAGGTGAGTCTATAGGGTGCATTCTAGCGGGAAGGGAAAAGTATAGTTTCTTGCGTCGTTCATGGTAACACGGGAGTAGTGTCTCTTGTGGGCTGCCTTATCGGCGCAGGGCGTGATGTTTCAACATATTCGGCGTGATGTTTCAACAAAATAAGGAGCAAAAACGATGCGTGGGGCTAGTAAGATTTTGTGGTTTGGGGCCTTCAGTCTGGTTGTAACGGCTGTTTTAGGGCTTCTGGTGGGATGTCCACCGCAAAAGGATGTGACTTTGAATCCGAATGGTGACTGGGACAAGGAGAATTCGCATCCATCCTGTGGAGAGGCTTCGCTGCAAGCGCTGACGGCGGGTCAGCATTACGATGCCGGTTCGGTGGTGATCTCGAATGATGTGAACTATTTATACGTCACCTATGCGACCACCGGCGGGTGGGTTCTCACCCAAGCCCATGTTCATGTCGGGTTCAGCGACACGGACTATCCGGGCTATGGGTCAGGCAATAGCGCGCCTATTCCCGGGCAATTTCCTTATAATACCGACGATGATCCCGGCTTTACGGGTTCGGTAACGGAGTACACCTTTGTTGTTCCGTTGACGGACCTCGAATTGATGTCGTGGGACTGCGACATTTCGCTCTATGTCTTTGCCCATGCGGCGGTGTCGTTGCTGGATGATAACGGCAACGTAATTCAGAGTGAAACGGCATGGGGCGGCGACACCCCCGGCGAGCACAGCAACCGGTGGTATCTTGTGGCGGCCTATACACTGCAATGCTGCGGAGGCGAGGGCGAAGGTGGTGAAGAAGGCGCTGTAGAAGGCGCCGTCGAGGGTGAAGGCGCGGAAGAGGGCGCTGTGGAAGGCGCAGTTGAAGGCGAAGGCGCGGAAGAGGGTGCTGTGGAAGGTGCCGTCGAAGGCGAAGGTGCGGAAGAAGGCGCTGTAGAAGGCGCCGTTGAGGGTGAAGGCGCAGAAGAAGGCGAGGGCGCGGTGGAAGAAGGAGAAGTCGAAGGCGCCGTGGAAGGTGAAGGCGAAGGCGAGGAAGAATGTGGCTGTGAGGGATCGATTACCGAGTTGGTGCTCGAATATTTCCGGTCCTGCGAAGCCATGGTCCACATCTATCCCAAGAACATGCTTCTGGGTCCGCTCTTCGAAGGCAAGGTCAAGCCTCACGAACAAATCACGCTCCAGGGCGATATCCTGGCGCCGGAGATCTACATCTTCGTTAACTATCAGGTGGACTCGAAAATTATCACCGATTGCAGTTCGCAAGTTGGCCCCGGCCTGTTGATAGGCGACTTCAGAGTGGTTTCGGGCAAGAGCGGCAGCCTTGACCTTTGCCCCGTGATTCAGGAATACGAGTGCAGCGCATGTGACGGCGGCGTGACCGAGCTTACGTTCGAATACCTCGGTGACGTGGAGTGCATTCCGCTCACCGTAACGCAGGCCGGCAGCATCATCCCCTTCTTCTGGGGGTGCGTGGAACCCAACGCGGAACTCACCGTCAATGGCCCTGGCATTGATGGCCTGTTTCCTCCCGAAATCTCCATATGGGTTGGCGCTCAGTATGCGGGGAATCTCGACACCAGTTGCGAGACGCCCATCGGCGCCGGCTGTATCTCGGTAGGGCCTCTGCTCATTACCGGCGGCAAGAGCCTCAACGGCGGATACTTCTGCCCCTGTCAATAACCGCGGCGGAACCGGCGGCAGCCGGTGACAAATAGAAGTGAATTCAAGGGCGGCCCCCTAAACGGGCCGCCCTTTCTCTATGAAGACCCGCAGAAATTTTTCCGCGGATAGAATCGGCGCCAGCTTTTTGCGGCAGGGTGCTTTCACCGTACAAAAAACACGCGGTCAACGAATACCGCATTAACCGCGTCTTGATTGTTCATGGGCGCTACCCAAATGTACATATCATCATGGAGCGAATACTGTCCGAGGTCGATTACGGCATATTTGTCCTTGGTTTCTTCTATTGTCAATACCTTCTGCGCAACGGCGGCTTTTGCCTTGGAATCGTATATTCCCGCCACGCATGCGTTGCCGCTTTGCACCTTGGCGTCACAGCGAACCGCCACGTAAACACGAGCAGGGCTCATCGCCGCAATGTCCGCGGAAATGGGGTACTGGACAGCCCACTGTCCGTGCGTGGCGGGCATGCGGGCGGCCTTGCCGTCCGAGGCTGAGGGATCGTCGGTTAACTGAGACCAGTTGCCTACACCGGCCAGGGAAAAATCGTTGTCCTGAATATCCACCCATTGATCTTCGGGCAGGTTTTTGCAGAGTTCCGGCACAGCGGCCGGCGTCTGGAATCGCGCGCGCAACACCGTCTCAAGATTTTTAAAGGGGTTGCCTTCCGCGTATTGGCCCACATTGAAGCCATTGCAAGTGGCGATAAATTCTTCGCTTGCCGCAGCAGGATCTGCAGGGCCTGCAAACGGCTCGTGGCGTAAGCGCGCGGTGCGTTTCAATCCCGCATAGCGATTCAGCCAGGCATAATCGAGCGGCAGGCGTGCCCGGCGAACACGCATACTCAACACAGGATCGCTGGCTACCGCTTTTTCCGCTTCGCTGAACAGCACGGTGGCTTCATTAAGGTCGTCCAGTTCCAGCCATGAAGAGGTGTCCTGCGCATAACACCGCATCGTGGCGCCCGAACGCCCGATGGCGTCGTGCATTCGATCAATGTAGCGGCGCAAAGGCCATGCGGCGGGGCCGTAGTAGCCATTCAGAAACTCATCGATAAGGGCATTGGCGTCGCGGGAGGGTTCCCACATGAGATGGGCCAGCAGCCATGCGCGCAATTCGACAAAGTCGCCGCAGGAGGAACCGGCATCGCCCTGCTCAAAAAGACCGATGGCCTTGTTCGTGACGAAGCACCGGATGTTGGGCGCAAGCACCTGCAGGTTGGGGTGTGGCAGCAGGTATTGCGCAAAATTGGTGACATAATCCCAGATATACAACTGATGCGAGATGGAACTCCAGGCTTCGATATCGCGTTTGAAATCGGCGTTCGCGGCGCCCATGGCAAGCGGCTCGGGAAACGTGCATTCGATGGAACACAGGCGGACGATGACATTCTCGCGGGGCCGGGCGATGTTCGGGGCCTTGCGCGTGTATTGGTATGCCAACGTTTCCACTAAGACATCCGGAAACTCCTTTTGGATCCGCTCGGCCACGCTGTTCACAAACCGGATCAACAGGCCGGACGGCGCGCCTTCTTCCTTTTCGATGGCGGAACAGGCAGCGCATTGACAGTTCCCCCCGCAATCATTCTGCGCAATCGAGATGATGCCCGCCGTGGGGTCTTTTCGGATCCATTCGAGCGCGTTTTTTACGAGTTCATCCTGCATGGCGGTGTTGGTTAGGCACAATTGCGCGCCATCCGAAACCCGCTTGCCGTCAATCTCGCTGTACCACTCCGGATGCGCCGCGAAATATTGCGCGGGGGGAAGCAACTGATAAAACGTGTGGCACCAGCCGAGGATGCTGTAATGCCCGCCGTACTCCGGCGAAATGCGCTCAAAATGGCCATTGCACTTGCAGCGCGCGGCAAACGTCCCGTCAAACGCATCGCGATAGAACGCCTCGCGGTACTGGAGCACTGGCGTGTACACCTTCTCCATCGCCGGAATCTCCAGCGTCGGCTTTGATGGAATCGTGCTTTCCGTGGACGACCACCACCGGCAGCCCACCACGTCCTCCAGAAACGTGTACACGGCATAGAGCGTTCCGCGCGGCCACCCGCCGGACAAATACAGCGTATCACCCTCGGTTTTGATGACAATGCCATCATGTCTGAGGCTCGCGAAATCCACCTGCGGCAACGCGGCCTGTACCCGCGCACTTTGTCCCACAAAAATATACTTGCCTTGGGCAGGCGCGGCGTTTTCTTCCTGTACCGGCAACGTTGCGCCCGTCACCTGTTTCAGAAATTCCTGCAACTCCGTCGCAGCCGTCTTTTCCGCAGGAATCGCTCCATCCGCCACCACGATGGTGTATTCCGAAACGCCATCCCGCGACAATACGAGCGCATCCGCCGAATAGGTAACGAAAGACAACACTCCAATCGCAAGAACCACGAAAAAAATACGCATGATACTTCTCCCTCGTTTCCGCGAGTATACGGTTGGCGCAGATTGGTTCTGCGCATGAAAAATGCACGCTTGGAAAGACCCGCTATAGGCCGCACGGAACATCCCTGCGGAACACATTAACGAAGACGCAGGGCGCCTTTCGGAAGCACAGTGCCATAAAGCATCCTATCCATTTGTTCATGCAGGACCAGCGCCTGGACCATAGCCATCATCTGTTCCAGCGTCGGGGTGATAACAGGCAGAAGTGAAAAATTGAACAAGACGGAGCAATTCCTCCAATCCAATGCTCCAATCTTGAGGATTATAATCCGCCCCGTAAACTTCGCAGGTCTGCTCCCCCGCACCCGGCGCATATCCATCTTCCGAACCTGCGTTACAATGGATCCCGCCACTGTTATAAAACTGTATCAACCGCAACAACTCCGAAAGGCCGATTATCCAGTCCCTATTCCGATCCACATCATGCTGCCCCATCAATGGAACAGGATAAACAGATAGACTCGCGCCATTTGAGTCCAGTGTCGTTACACCATCGCTTACCGTACAGCTATATACCCCCGCATCGGTTTCCACCAGCGGCCCCAGAATATTCACCATCGCACTGGGCCAGCCGAGCGAGACGCCATCTTTTTTCCAATCATAGACAATCGCTCCCGCTCCTCCTTCCACCAGAATCGTGGCTGCCCACGACATGTTCACGTACAAAATCGACCCCAGCGGCTGTTCAACAATGACCAAAGGCTCAACTTCTTCTCCTTCCTGTGGCGCTCCCTCTATTTCGCCTTCCACCCCGCCTTCACCGCTGTCTTCTTCAAAATACGCCATTACTATCGTGGCAGCCGTCACACCGGAGAGGGTGTATTCATTACCGCCCGCAGGAACAATATTTCCGTTTGATGCGGCTACGTTGGTGAGTAAAAATCCGGGGTTCGGTGTTACACTCACGCTAATGGAATCGCCCGGAGAACCACTCTGTGCAATGTTGCCAGGGCCGGAGATGGCGCCGCCTATTGCCGGGTCTGCTTGATAGGTTACCGTATAGCTTTGCGGGGAGAGAAGCTGGACATTATCCAGCAATATGGTGCTGTCCCCTTGGGGATTGGTGAAGTGAAAGGTCAGGGTATTATCCCCCATCGAATCATACTGAAACGGGCCTGCTGAGACATAATGAAACACGCTTGGATTGGTCGATATGGTTACTGGTCCATACAGTGTTTGCGAACCGAGGGTGGCGGTGAGGTCCATCGAAGGATACGAAGCCCTGTTGTTCACATGGAACACCAGCCGAAATGAACGTCCGTGGTACAGTCCGCCGATGGCTTGCGACAATGTGCCGCCGCCCTGTTTCCCGTATAGTTGAGCACCGTGCGGGATCGGGCCCAGTCCGGAAGTATAGAACGGGCCGCTCGAGTCATTCAGAAGACTTCCAGCCCCGGCATTCCAACCGGTGACGCTCGTGGTGTAATGCGGCCAGCTTTCGGGCAGCGGGTCCGCCTCGAAGCTGGGATTGTTAACCAGATTAACTTCTCCCTCAGCCATATCCGTGAGGGGCTGCCCGTCACGCCGGTAGTTTTCCCCCAGGACACCATGAGGTTGGACTTGCTGCGCGGCGGAGCGTGCATTGCCCAAGTCAACGCTCTGGGCGCCGCCGGCGTAGACCGCGGGAACGACAATTGCCGCAGATACCCCGCCCGCGATTACCGTCAATACAAACAGCGACGGCCAGCGGCCAATCACTGTGCGGCGTCCTTTGATTCCGTGTCCCTTTAACATATCCATCATCCTTCTATTCAAACACCACTATTTTGGTCCTGGTTCTTGTACACAATAGATGGGCTAACGCTTTACAGATATCACGCCCCTCCCTCGCCTTTCCCATTATGAGAAAATAGCCTTGCCATTCCATATTCTCCACCATGATGACTGACACTTTGAGCATTCACTATCGCACAAAACATGGCCAATCACAACCCTTATGCCGGAAAAGATGGGGATTATTAAACATCCGGCCATTCAAGAGTGTCCCACCTGGAGATGTGACCTACTATGTTATGGGGGTTTTGCTTTTCTGAGTGTTTTGTTTTGCGGCTTGGTGGCGTTGTGTGAAAATCTTCTGCGCACGGCGCCACAAAGCGCACAAAGATTACGCGACTGAGATTATACTCGGATCTCGCGAGCCTGATGGCGCATTTTCCCTGGTCATGCGCCACTTACGTGCCGCTATACTGTCCGAAGTCTCCAGTTCCTGCCGAATACGGTCACGCTGCTCGATGTCTGACAAACCTTGAAACTCTAGCCGCAGTTGAGCCTGGATTTCGTCTTTCAATGCGACACAATCAATATCATTCTTTTGTTTCATGTGAAAACCAACTCCCTAGGGATCAGAACTTCAATGGCCCGAAACCAATAAAATCACCTCATCCCGGCGCGCCATCGCCATCAGGGCATGTTTCTCGGTGGCGAATAGGTGGTCTTGGACGAAATGCGGCGCCACCAAACGGCTGCGGGGTGTTCTGAGGTTTCAAGCTTCTGCTGAACACGTTTGCGGATTTCGTCCTGGGACAGGTCTGCGTATTCCTTTGCATGCTGCGCTTGGATGGTTTCCTTCATCGCAACGCAATCAAACTCTTTGATTTTGGCTACCATGTTACGATCTCCTGAGGCGATCTAATCTCAATCATAGAATATCCTTCGAGCGCATTTACTGCGTTGAATTTCCTGATCTTGTCCAAATGGACAATATGCTTGAAGTTCCAACTGACGATGATGTCTGCGGCGGCGACGGTGGCCAGTGCCACGTGAAGTGCGTCATCTTTAGAGGATTGCCCCACAACGCCAGCGTTCAAGTAGCATTCCTGAAGACGATAGGCTTCATCCGAACGAATGATCTGTTCGACACAATCCCCAGGGAGCATTTGCAACACTTCAGCAACCGCGGGCGGCGCTTCTAGCAGTTCATCGGCAAGCAAGTCGGAAACCAAAAGGACGATTTCACCCTGCTCCGCCATCTCCAACAGCTTTCGGCTAGCCTCGGCGAATATGTCTTCCAGACATCCCCCGACTACGGAAGTATCTATATATACACGCAATTTTCGCATTCACTATGCGCTCCAATGAACATCGATGACGATTGTAGACCACGAGCCTTGCACGATCAAATAATCGTTTATTGAAGTTTTATAGACTTTCTCGCAGATAGGAATAAACATGAATTATTCCAGCCCATAGTTTACGATATTGTATTGGAAGGTGGGGTGTTTGATCTCCAAATGTTCGGCGGGTTTGGAGCGGTTCCAGTTGAATTTTTCGAGGGCGCCGAGGATGAGTTCGGATTGATAAATTACTGCAGGCGTCACTTGATAGGGTGTTTGTTGTCTTTATTGGTCTGGGGTGGCATATCGGTCTCCTGCGATGCGATCTCATCAAGTTTCTTTCGAAGACGTCTCGATACACTAAAAAACGGAGCATAGATCAAAATTCCTATGCCGAGTAAATACAATACGATTATGAAATTTATACAATAATCCCAGGATGTTTTTAATGGGAGCATCTTAATCAATGGCCATACTAAAAAATAGCAAATATAAGCAAAATATCCTAATGTAGCGATAATTCTAGCTTTTCGAAGCGACAAGAGCATCTTCTCGATATCTGCCCGTCGTTCTCCAAGTTCTTTTCGCGATAAGGTTATTCCCTGCTCAGCACAGATCATCACTCGACTTGGAGGTACATACTTTAGAAAAAGTGCGGTTATAACTTCGGGCTTTGGGCCAAACCATAGTTTGCTTCCATCTCTTACATCGCAGCGGAGAACAACCTGGCGATCTGGAAGTTGCAGAGAGAGATGATAGAAGTCGTCATGGAAATGACTCCACCGTTTTATAGTCAATTGTTCGACATCGCTCCATGAAAAAGTCCAGGCTGTTCGCCACAAACGTACGGTTATGCCTCCGCTGCAACATCGTACTCGGGTTCCAAATGATGGCCTGACCGGCACCGTAAAGGCAATTTCATCATCAGTATCAAGCGGGGTGATCGGTGGCATCAACGATCGACAGAAATTTAGCAGATACTCACAATCTTTGTCTTCAAGATAGAGGAATGAAAGTGGTTTCAGACTTTGACAGTCCCAAACGAACACGAATGTACTTGGCAGTCTTCGTTGGCGGGCATTTCCATTTTGGAAGCACTCCCAAGGCCAATGACGCCACCCTAGAAAGCGCCGTCTTGAGATACCGCGAGAATCGACCGTTAGACGCCAGCGAAAAAGCCACAATAAAAAACAAACAGAGATAAAAAGAAGAAAGCTCCAGACCACACAAAGTGCTGTGAGGTCTTGGGAAACGGAATCCTTATTCGAAATCCACCACACTAACGGAGGCGCGAGTAGTGCAGCGGCAAAAATATAATAGGCGCACCGTCGATACTTTCCTGCAAGCCTGAATTCTTGACGTTCAATCATCTTTGCAGTCAATTCCCCTAATGGCTTCAATATTCTTATTCTAATCCGTACTTTTTGATCTTGTATTGCAGCGTAGTTCGTTTCAGCCCCAAATGTTCGGCGGCTTTGGAGCGGTTCCAATGGAATTTTTCGAGGGCGCCGCGGATGAGTTCGGATTCGAGGCGGTCGGTGCGTTCGATGAGGGAGCCGGAGGCGTCTTGGGGGGCGGCGAAGCGCAGGGGCGCGCTTTCGGCGGACAGGAGTTCCGGGGGGAGTTCGTCGCGGGTGATACGGTTGTCTTCGCAGAGCACGACGCTGCGTTCAATCACGTTTTCGAGTTCGCGGACGTTGCCGGGCCAGGGGTATTTGAGGAAAATGCCCATGACATCGTCGTCGACTTCGTAAACTTCCTTGTTCAGTTCCATGGAGAATTTGCGGAGGAAGTGGTCCACGAGCGAGGGGATGTCGTCGGGGCGTTCGCAGAGGGGCGGCACATTCAGCGAGAAGACATTGAGCCGGTAATAGAAGTCTTCGCGGAATTGCCCTTTGGCGATAGCGTCGCGCAGGTCGCGGTTGGTGGCGGCGAGGATGCGTACGTCCACCCGGACGGGTTCGGTGCCGCCGACGCGTTCGAATTCGCCTTCCTGCAACACGCGCAGGAGCTTGGTCTGGATGCCGGTGTCGATTTCGCCGACTTCGTCGAGGAAGAGGGTGCCGGTATGGGCGCGTTCAAAGCGGCCGACGCGCCGCGCGCCCGCGCCGGTGAAGGCGCCTTTTTCGTGGCCGAAGAGTTCGCTTTCGAGAACGCCCGGCGCCAGGGCGGCGCAATTCAACGCGATGAAAGGCCGGTTGCGCCGGGGGCTGGCTTCGTGGATGGCCTTAGCCACCAGTTCCTTGCCCACGCCGCTGGGGCCGGTAATCAGCACGGCGCTTTTCGAGGGCGCAATGCGTGTGATGAGTTTCATAAGCTGGCGTGTTTGCGCGCTGGAGCCGACGAAATGCTGGACGGAGGGGTGAATCCAGGTTTGAATGGGCTGTGCGCGCGGGGCGTCCATTTTCCGGATCACCTTGTCGACTTTCAGTTCGATCTCGGTCAGCTTGAACGGCTTGCTGATGAAATCGCACGCGCCGAGCCGCATCGCCTCGACTGCAGTCTCCACCGTGCCGTAGGCCGTGATGATGATCACTTCTGTGTCCAGCGACACCGCCTTCGCCGCTTTCAACACTTCAATCCCATTCTTGCCCGGCATGCTGAGATCGGTGATCACTACGTCAAAGGGCTCGTTGGAAATCAGGTCGATGGCATCCTCGCCGCAGGATGCGGTGGCCACGTCGAACCCGCGCTCGCTGAACGTGGTTTCCAGCAGCGTGCGCATGTTTTCCCGATCGTCCACCACGAGCATCCGGCGGATGGGCATCTGCGGTTCACTGTATTTGTCCATGCGTGGTCCTTAAAGGTCTCCCTAGAATCTACCATGCCCGGGGCTGGGGGTCAAAATTAGGCACGAGGCATGAGGCATGAGGCATGAGACATGAGGCATGAGGCATGAGGCGTTAGGCGTGAAAACATAGAGGAGCATGTATAGAGAGGTTGATGTATACTGGTCACCATCAAAAGCAAATATGAGGAGGCTGCGAATGACCATTGGCAAGACGGTGTATGAACATTACAACCCGGCGGGGAAAGGGGTGGGTCTTTTTCCGCTTGTGTCGGGATGCCGTGTGTTGGAAGTGGGCTTTGGCAGTGGAGATCTCCTCAGGGCTCTGGCGGCAGCGGGGAATGAAGTCTATGGCGTGGATGCTGGTCAGGACATCGTTGACAAGGCGAAACAGCAGGGACTGACCCATGTGTTTCGCGTGGATGTCAGTGAAGAACCATTGCCGTTTGACACCGATTTTTTTGACGCGGTTTATTGCTATGAGGTCCTGGAACATCTCACCAATCCGCACCGGCTGTTTTTCGAGATCCGGCGCGTGCTGAAGCGGGATCATGTTCTGTATTTTTCCGTGCCCGCGCAAGAAGTGGATATGGGCTATGGCCAACTGCGGCACACCTTTGTGTATCCCGGCCTGTTGGAGAAGCACAACCTGGAGCGTTTCTTCATGCAGATGTATTTCCGGATTGACCGGATAATTGACGCCGGGCCCACCGATTGGCTCCTTGGCCACAACTATGCGCTCATCAACAAGAAAGATGACTGTAAGCCGGATGTGGTCGAAGTCATCATTAAAGACATGTCCGTACACGAACTCTATCAAGAGGTGCTGACTCCGGAGGCCCTCCGGCGCGAAGTGGACCGGGAACTTGCCAACTATGCGGTAATCATGGAGGATTGCGTCAAGCGAAATGATATGGCATCCTTTGAAGAGTTTCTGAAGTTTATTCTAAACGCCTATCCGAAAGAATATCTCTTTTTCATCCGATTCGCCCAACGGCTTATCGCGCGGTGCGCATTACTCCCCGCCACGAAGATCCTGGATGGCGTTTTTCAGAAGGACGATGTCCCGCTGTCCGTTAAGCAAGAGATCAAGGGGGTATTGGAGGGCATCATGGCCGATTTTTCCTCAAAACGACAAGACATCTCTTCGTAAAAATAAGCAGACGCTATTTTTTGAAGAGATCGTCCAATGTTTTGGGTTTTGGCGCGGAACCGCCGAAAAGTCCGTCCAAGGCTTGGCGGGCTTGGTCTTTTTTAGTTTCGGAGGCGTTTCCGCCGGGAATCGTGTCCGCGAATTCAAATTCATCGCAGAAATTGGCCCCCTTGCGGTCGCCCACCCATTCCGTGTTGGGAATTTTACATTCATTATGCAAGGAAGGATCATGAAAGCGGCAGTTGAGGCAGCAGTGCAGATACGCCGAGCATTGGGCGCAAAATTCTTTCACGCCCGGTTGGCGTTTTACGCTCACCCATTCCGTTCCGCATTTATGACATTGTTTCATAATAGGAAAGAGTAAGGATTGAGAGTAGAGGGTGTCAAGAATCGAAAAACTTGGGACAGCCCCGTCTCGTCACGCGTTTTGTGTGACTCGATTGGCTAGATGTGTAAGTCGCAGATAGTGTTGCTTTTGAAGACGACGGTGCGCGCATCGATCTTTTTCGCGCCGGAACGCAGGTAGTGCTCGATGCTCATGCCTTCTTTCAGCCGGATTTCCTGTTCGCAGGGGGGATCGAGCGTGATGGGTTTCACGCTATGCATATTCCGAATCGCTTCGGCGGCGGTTTTTCGGATTAATTCCTGCGCCGCGTTGGGCGAAAGATGCAAGGCAAGTTCCAGGCCCAGGCCCTGTTTCACCACCGCGCCAAAAATGTTCGGTACGAACGTTTTGGCTTCCGCCACGGCCTTGTCGTCACCGGAAATAAATACCACGGGCACACCAAAACTTCCTGCCATATAGGCACGGGCGCCGAACTCTCCCACCACCTGTCCGTTGAGTTTGTAGTATTCGACGGTTTTCGAGGAGTAGGTGTGTGCGAGCGGGGCGTCCTTGGTCCCGGCCATGGCGTGTTGTCCGATGAAAAACACGGCATCAAATGTGTTGTCGAGGAAATACGGGGGTTTTATGGGTCCTCTCGCGATTAGCTTTGCCTTCGGATGGAATTCCATAACGTCGATACCGCCGTTGCCATGCCCATCCCATACAATGACCTCCGCAACCGGCGCCGCTTCGAGAATTCCGTCCACGGCCGCGTTGACTTCGGCGGTGAGCAGTTTCATGGCCTGCGCTTTGGATTCCGGCGTGGCTTCATCCCGGGTTTGATCAAACCGGGACACCATGGCCGCGCCTTCGAGATCCGTGATCATGTATATTTTCATGGGTGTATTCCCTTGGGTTATGGGCGGCGCCGTGCCTTCCGGCGCATGGGCGCAGCCCGTGAATGCCCATGCGGATGCGCCGGTCAATGCCGCTCCAAAAAATTTTCTCCGTGAGAGCCGTCTCAAACGCCATATCCTTTTAATTTGTGATTATGCCGCCGTGCCTCCATCGCAGGCAATGATGGCGCCGTTCGTGTAACTGGAGGCCTCCGAGGCCAGATAAATTGCGGCGCCCACCATTTCTTCCGGATGGGCATGGCGGCCCATGGGCGCGCGCTGCACATAGTGATCGTGAATTTCCGGAGTATTGATGAGCACGGAAGCGAAGCGCGTGTCGGTCAGGCCGGGACAGATGCAATTGCAGCGCACATTGGAGCCGCCCAGTTCCTTGGTGATCACTTTAGTCAGCATGATCACCGCGGCCTTCGTCATTGAATACACCCCCATCATCGGCGAGGGCGTCAATCCTTCAATTGAGGCAATATTGATGATCGAGCCGCCGTTTTGTTCCACCATCATTTGCGCGGCGCGTTGCGCCATCAGGAAATACCCTTTGCAATTTACTTCGAAGGTCTTGTCATAGGCTTCTTCCGAGGCTTGGATAAACGGACCGAAATAGGGATTCGTTGCGGCATTGTTCACCAGCACGTCCAAACACCCGAAGTCCGCCTTGATCCGTGCAAATAGAGCGTCCACCTGATCCGATTTTGCCGCGTGACAGGCAATCCCCACGGCCTTTCCTCCGGCATCATTAATGGACGTTGCTACGGCGTCCACGCCCTCTTGTTTGCGTGAGGATAGAATCACCGTTGCGCCTTGTTGCGCGAATCCCCTGGCGATGGCCTCGCCGATGCCTCGGCTCCCGCCATTAATCAACGCTATTTTTCCCGTTAAACTGAAATCCACCATGCCGCTTCTCCTCATCAGGCTCGTTTTTCGTCAGAGCGGCCGCCGCTACTGTATAAAGCGGACTCTCTCTATCGGCCGCCCGTGCGTGTCATGGTATCACCTCTTCAGGGCGCCATGCCATGTATGAAAACTGTGCATTCTGCCATAAAAAAACCAAGACACATCATCATGTCTATGGTATACTGTTTATGTGTAGTTTCCGGCGTACAGGGCGCTGGAAGAGAGGAGGGTTAAAGAGTATGGATACGAGTCACTTTTTCATGCGGGCTACGTATGTTGTGGGAATTTTAATCAGTCTTTTCTTGGTCGTGACCGGAGTCCCAGTGATGGCCTCGCCACCCGAAGAAAATCAAGATACCTGTCCCACGGTAACAAAAGGGAAGATGATTCCTGGCAAAGCCCTTACAGATACCGAAAGAGCGTTGGTGCTCTTGGTGGAATTTGCCGGCATAGACGAGTTCGATTACATTTCACCTTCTGGCGAAGGGGAAGGCGAGGGCGAAGGGGAAGGCGAGGTGCCCAGTTCATCCACCTGGGATCCCCTGGGACAGGCGGACAGCAGTGCAAATACAGGT
>Ga0209311_1001538_pt1 | contig 18171 bp, 14 predicted proteins | sample AD_UKC045_MetaG_FD_184417 | JGI IMG/M metagenome (GOLD analysis project Ga0209311, IMG submission 184417) | Active sludge microbial communities of municipal wastewater-treating anaerobic digesters from USA - AD_UKC045_MetaG (SPAdes) (version 2) | ecosystem: Engineered > Bioreactor > Anaerobic >... | reverse complement strand
GAAGTCGGGTTGAAGGTCTTAAGAGCCATGACGCCTTATCCTCAGAGACCGGTCGTCACGTCGATGGACTGGCCGTCCTTCAACGTCACGATCGCTTTCTTGATGTCCGAACGCTTGCCCGGGACACCGCGGAAGAATTTGGATTTGCCTTTGACGACAATCGTGTTCACGCCAACGACGTTGACGTTGAACAGAGCTTCGACCGCTTCTTTGATCTGCGGCTTGGTCGCGTCGAGCGGCACGCGGAAGACAACCTTGTTGAACTCCGAGAGCATCGTCGATTTCTCGGTGATGATCGGCGAGGTCAGTCGCGTGTAGTGGAGAGCTTTAGGAGCGGCCATCGGTTACGCCTTCTCGGCTTCGGCGAAGCGCGCGTTCACGCCTTCGACCGCTTGACGCGACAGAACCAGCGTTTTGCGGCGCAGGACGTCGTAAACGTTCAGGCCGGCGAGCGGGAGCACGTCGATGTTCGGGATGTTGCGGGCGGCTTTGGCGAACTGCTCGTTCACTTCAGCGCCGTCGATGAACAGGGCGTTCGAGATGTTGAGCGCCTTGAGCTGGGCAACCAGATCCTTGGTCTTGCCGCCTTCGAAGCCGTCGAGAACGACGAGCGACTCGTCTTTCACTTTCGACGAAAGGGCGTGCTTGAGAGCCAGGGCGCGAACCTTTTTCGGGAGCGCGTGAGCGTGGCTGTGCGGGTGCGGACCGTGGGCGACACCACCGCCGACGAAGATCGGAGCGTTACGCGAACCGTGACGCGCGCCGCCCGTGCCCTTCTGGCGATAGAGTTTCTTTGTGGTCACCGACACGTCGTCGCGGTTTTGCGTCGAGTGCGTACCAGCCTGGCGCTTGGACAGCTGGTAGCGAACCATGCGCTGCAGGATGTCCGAACGGATTTCTTCAATGCCAAAGACGGCGTCAGCGAGTTCGATCTCGCCGGCTTTCTTGGCGTCAAGCTTGACGACGGGGAGTTTCATCAGGCCTGCCCTTCCTTGGCGCGAAGACCAGCAGGCGACGGAGCGCCTTTGTTGTCCTTGGCCTTCACTGCATCACGAATTTCGACCCAGCTGTTTTCAGCGCCGGGGACGGCGCCTTTCACGAGGATCAGACCACGCGCGGCGTCCGTACGGACGATCTCGATGTTCTGGGTGGTGACGCGCTCCATGCCCAGGTGGCCGGCCATTTTCTTGCCTTTGAAGACGCGACCCGGGTCTTGGCGTTGACCGGTCGAACCATGCGAGCGGTGCGAAACCGAGACACCGTGCGAGGCTTCGAGACCGCCGAAGTTCCAACGCTTCATGGCGCCGGCGAAGCCTTTGCCTTTGGTGATGCCGACGACGTCGACCTTCTGACCGGCAACGAAGTGATCAGCACTGATTTCAGCGCCGACTTCGAGAAGCATGTCAGCGGGAACGCGGAATTCACGGATGACAGCTTTGGGCTCAACCGAGGCCTTGGCGAACTGGCCGCGCAGCGACTGGTTCACGTTCTTGGCCTTGCGGGCGCCAGCGCCGAGTACGACAGCAGTGTAGCCGTCGTTGGCTTTGCGCGTGCCGGTCTTTTCGCCCTTCTTGAGGACGTCAACTTCACGCTCTTCGTCTTTCTTTACGCCGACGACTTGGCAGCCTTCGAGCGAGAGGACGGTGACCGGAATGTGAGCGCCATCAGCGCCGAACACGCGGGTCATACCGATCTTTTTGGCGACGACTCCAGTACGCATTAGCCGTTCCCCAGCTTGATCTCGACGGCGACGCCGGCGGACAGATCGAGTTTCATGAGGGCGTCGACCGTCTGCGGGGTCGGGTCGACGATGTCGAGCACGCGCTTGTGCGTACGGATTTCGAACTGCTCGCGCGACTTCTTGTCGATGTGGGGCGAACGGTTGACGGTGAATTTTTCAATGCGGGTCGGCAGCGGCACCGGGCCGCGCACCTGGGCGCCCGTACGCTTCGCGGTCGACACGATTTCGCGCGCCGACATGTCGAGCGCCCGATGGTCGAAGGCTTTGAGCCTGATACGGATATTCTGTTGTGCCATCGGTCCACCGAAACAGCGTGAAAGCAGCCAGACCCGGGACACTTCCCCGGCAGGCCGCCGCACTCGTTGAGTTTTTCCTTTTGTCTCAGCGTCTTGCGTTTATTCAGGACGAACCGGAATACGGCCAAGGCGGCTTGAAACGAGCCGGGGTATTAGGCCGGTGGTTTAAACACGTCAAGCACTGGATTGCCCCGCGCTGTCGCAGGGGAGCAGTTTTCTTCTAACCACCTGATTTACCAGTATATTACTGTGTAGAGAGCCCTAATACGGCCCGGCAAATTGACCCGAGAGAATGATGGTTTTGGCGATAATCCCGCTTCAACGCTGCGCCAACTGCGGGATTCTCGGATCTGCCTGGTAAGACTCGAAGGCCGAGTCGTCCGGAAAAACGACGATATGGACCTCATCGGGCGAATTCTCACCCTCCCCGCGAATCCGGATGGCGTGATCGATACGCCCACCATGACTGGCCATGATCGTTGCCGCTTCCCGTTCGAAAGCTGCGAACGCCGCCTCCTGGCCGGGATGTATCCAGAGGCTGACGATCCGGACCATTTCAGCCACCCGCCCCCTCCCCTACTTCGCCGGCTTTTGAAGCCGCTCCGTCTCCAGCGCCAGACGGGACGCATTGGCCTTGGCAGAGCCGCGTCGGCGGAGACTGATCCTGAGCCGATATAGCCCATTCCCTATCATCTGTAGCTGATTTCGATCCGACGACTCGCGGTCGCTTCCCCCCACATGCTCCGGCTTGTTCCCAAGCAGGGATTCGAGCGGCTTCTCCCGCGCAACCGGGGGATCGAGCTGATAGATCCGGAAAGCTGGACCCGCCCGCGACCCCAGCTCCGCATCCGGCGTCTGAAAGTAACCGCCATCCAGGGCCGCCAGCGCGAGCTGCGCCCCTTCCCGCGAATACAGGAAGGATGCAGCCCCGAACGTCATGTTTTTGGGAACGACCAGCTTGTGGCCAGTCGACAAACGGACCGGCGAATCCGCCAGCACACCGCGCTTGCGCCATTCGAGCCGCACAAGATGCCAACCCGCCGCCTCCGCGATCACCGCTTCGACCGCATCGCGAAAGCCATCAAGCAGCTCGGCGTCATCCTCGAGAATTACACCGAACGCATCACCCGCATCGACGAGAATTCGCAAAGCCCGGCGATGGCTTTCGACGCACCCTATCTCGGCCGGATTCAGCTGCTTCCCGGCAAGCATCCGCCGGGTGGCGCTATACGTGGTCGGCAACTTGCCGATATCGCGTTTGCCATCAAAGCCAGAAACGCGCTCGGCGACGACGCCAGCTTTCGCGATCTCAGCTTCAACCTCCGCGCGCCGATCCGCGCTGCGATCGAGGTTGATATACAGGCACCGGAAGCCCTGCCCTGTCATGTGGTCCTGCCTCGGCGATTGATTCCGAACCATACCTGACTGCGAACTGTCGCAAGAGTTTGCCGTCAGCAAGCGCCTTAGCGGAAAAGCGCCATAGCTAAACAGCGAAAGGGCGTCAGGTTTCCCCAACGCCCCTTCTAGTGTTCAGTCAAAGAGGTCGAGAACTACTCGACGATCTTCGCCACGACGCCCGAACCAACCGTGCGGCCGCCTTCGCGAATGGCGAAGCGCTGCTTCTCTTCGAGAGCGATCGGAGCGATCAGCGAGACGACGAGTTTCACGTTGTCGCCAGGCATAACCATCTCGGTGCCGGCCGGCAGTTCCACGATGCCCGTCACGTCGGTCGTGCGGAAGTAGAACTGCGGGCGGTAGTTGGCGAAGAACGGCGTGTGACGGCCACCTTCGTCTTTGTTGAGGACGTACACCTCAGCTTCGAACTTCTTGTGCGGCTTGACCGAGTTCGGCTTGCACAGCACTTGGCCACGCTCGACTTGCTCGCGATCGATACCGCGGACGAGGATGCCGACGTTGTCGCCAGCCTGGCCCTGATCGAGCAGCTTGCGGAACATCTCGACGCCCGTGCAGGTCGTCTTTTGCGTGTCCTTGATGCCGACGATTTCGAGTTCGTCGCCGACTTTCACGATACCACGATCGATCTTGCCGGTCACAACCGTACCACGACCCGAGATCGAGAAGACGTCTTCGATAGCCATCAGGAACGGCTGGTCGAGCGGACGCTCCGGGGTCGGGATGTTGGCGTCGACGGCTTCCATCAGCTTCATGATGGCTTGTTCGCCGATTTCCGGATCACGGCCTTCGACAGCAGCCAGGGCCGAGCCCGGGATGATGGCAATGGTGTCGCCCGGGAAGTTGTACGACGACAGCAGTTCGCGAACTTCGAGTTCAACGAGCTCGAGGAGTTCTTTGTCGTCGACCATGTCGACTTTGTTCAGGAAGACCACGAGAGCCGGAACGCCGACCTGACGGGCGAGCAGGATGTGCTCGCGCGTTTGCGGCATCGGGCCGTCAGCAGCCGACACAACCAGGATACCGCCGTCCATCTGCGCGGCGCCGGTGATCATGTTCTTCACGTAGTCGGCGTGTCCCGGGCAGTCGACGTGAGCGTAGTGACGGGCAGCCGTCTCGTACTCGACGTGAGCCGTGTTGATCGTGATGCCACGAGCTTTTTCTTCCGGAGCAGCGTCGATCTCGTCGTATTTCTTGGCGGTCGCGCCGCCCGTTTTGGCGAGAACGATCGTGATCGCCGCCGTCAGCGTCGTCTTGCCGTGGTCGACGTGGCCAATCGTGCCAACGTTGACGTGCGGCTTGTTACGCGCGAATTTTTCCTTACCCATCTTTCCTACTCCGTAAATTCAATCAGCGGGGGTTGGCCGCCAGGTTGGGCTTCATCAGCCGCTGAGTTTCTCAATCACTTCCTTCGCGACGGCGCCGGGCACCGCCTCGTAGTGGTCGAACTGCATCGTGTAGTTCGCCCTGCCCTGCGTCGAGGAGCGCAGGTTGTTAACGTATCCGAACATGTTGGCAAGCGGCACCATCGAGTTGATGACGGTGGCGTTGCCGCGCATTTCCTGGCCCAGGATCATGCCACGACGGGAGTTCAGGTCGCCGATGACGGTGCCGACGTAATCTTCCGGCGAAACGACTTCAACCTTCATCACCGGCTCAAGCAGTTTCATGCCGAGCTTTTCCGAGATCTCGCGGAACGCTGCGCGGGCCGCGATTTCGAAGGCGAGCACGCTCGAGTCGACGTCGTGGAAGGCGCCGTCCGTCAGCGTGACCTTGAAGTCGATGACCGGGAAGCCAGCCAGCGGGCCCGAGTTGAGAACCGACTTGAGGCCCTTCTCGACGCCCGGGATGTATTCCTTCGGAACCGAACCGCCGACGATTGCGCTTTCGAACACGAAGCCCGAACCCGGGGGCAGCGGCTCGAAGGTCAGCTTCACGCGCGCGAACTGGCCCGTGCCGCCGGACTGCTTCTTGTGCGTGTAGTCGATGTCGGCCGAACGACCGAGCGTTTCACGGTAGGCAACCTGCGGCGCGCCGATGTTCGCATCGACCTTGTAGGTACGACGCAGAATGTCGACTTTGATGTCGAGGTGAAGTTCGCCCATGCCTTTGAGGCGGGTCTGGCCCGACTCGTGGTCGGTCGAGACGCGGAACGACGGATCTTCAGCAGCCAAGCGCTGCAGCGCGAGCGCCAGCTTTTCCTGGTCAGCTTTGGATTTCGGCTCGATCGCGATCTCGATGACCGGCTCGGGGAATTCCATTTTCTCGAGGATGACCGGGTGAGCCGGATCGCAGAGCGTGTCGCCCGTGGTCGACTCTTTCAGAGCAGCCACAGCAACGATGTCGCCAGCGAAGGCTTCCTTGATGTCCTTACGATCGTTCGCGTGCATTTCGAGCATGCGGCCGATACGCTCTTTCTTCTCCTTGGTGGAGTTGAGGAGCGTGGTGCCCGAGTTCAGCGTGCCCGAGTAAACGCGGCAGAACGTGATCGAACCGACGAACGGGTCGTCCATGATCTTGAAGGCGAGCATCGAGAGCGGAGCATCGTCCGTCTGCGGACGTTCGATCTCTTCGTCGTTCTTCGGGTCGATGCCTTTGACGGCCGGCACGTCGAGCGGCGACGGCAGGTAATCGACAACGGCGTCGAGGAGCGGTTGAACGCCCTTGTTCTTGAAGGCCGAGCCGCACAGCACCGGGTAGAAGGCGCCGGTGAGAACGGCCTTGCGGATCAGGCGCTTGATCGTGGCGGTGTCCGGCTCTTTGCCTTCGAAGAAGGCGGCCATGACTTCGTCATCGAGCTCGGCGACGGCTTCGATCAGAGCAGCGCGGTACTCTTGCGCTTTCTCTTTCAGGTCTTCCGGAATTTCGACGACGTCGAACTTCGCGCCCAGCGACTCATCGCGCCACACGACTGCGTTCATCTCGACGAGATCGACAACGCCTTTGAATGTGTTCTCGATGCCGATCGGAAGCTGCAGCGGAACCGGCTTCACGCCGAGACGCTTAACGAGATCGTTGACGCAGTTATAGAAGTCCGCGCCGATCTTATCCATCTTGTTCGCGAAGACGATCCGCGGAACGTTGTACTTGTCGGCCTGACGCCAGACGGTTTCCGTCTGCGGCTCAACGCCTTGGTTGCCGTCGAGAACAGCCACAGCGCCGTCTAGAACGCGGAGCGAGCGTTCGACTTCGATCGTGAAGTCGACGTGTCCGGGCGTGTCGATGATGTTCAGGCGCTTGTCTTGCCAGAAGCAGGTCGTCGCAGCCGACGTGATGGTGATGCCGCGCTCTTGCTCTTGTTCCATCCAGTCCATCGTGGCCGCGCCATCGTGGACTTCGCCGATCTTGTGCGACTTGCCCGAGTAGAACAGGACGCGCTCGGTCGTGGTGGTTTTGCCGGCGTCGATGTGCGCCATGATCCCGAAGTTACGGTAGTCTTCGAGCTTATGTGTGCGAGGCATGGGGAGCCCTCTGTATGCGTATTGCGGCGAACCGCAGGATTACCAGCGGTAGTGCGAGAAGGCGCGGTTGGCTTCAGCCATCCGGTGCGTGTCTTCACGCTTCTTCACTGCAGAACCACGACCGTGCGAGGCGTCGAGCATCTCGGCAGCCAGACGTTCCTGCATCGTGTTTTCCGAACGGGCGCGCGCGTACTCGATCAGCCAGCGGATGGCGAGAGCCTGACGGCGCTCCGGGCGGACCTCGACCGGAACCTGGTAGGTGGCGCCGCCGACGCGGCGCGAACGAACTTCAACCGACGGAGCGACGTTGGTCAGCGCTTCGTGGAAGACTTCCGGCGCAGGACGCTTCGACTTGGTGGCAACAGTTTCCAGCGCGCCGTAAACGATCTTTTCGGCGGCCGACTTTTTGCCCTGATACATCACCTGGTTCATGAAGCGGGTGATGACCTGATCGCCGTATTGGGCGTCGGGAAGGACTTGGCGTTTTTCTGCGCGGTGACGACGGGACATTTCTGACTCTGCTCAGCTTATTTCGGACGCTTAACGCCGTAGTGCGAACGGCGCTTCTTGCGGTCTTTGACGCCCTGGGTGTCCAGCACGCCGCGGAGGATGTGGTAACGCACGCCCGGCAAGTCTTTCACGCGGCCGCCGCGGATCAGAACAACCGAGTGTTCCTGCAGGTTGTGGCCTTCGCCCGGGATGTAGCACACAGCTTCGTGCTGCGTGGTCAGGCGCACCTTGGCGACCTTACGAAGCGCCGAGTTCGGCTTCTTCGGGGTCGTCGTATAGACGCGCGTGCAGACGCCGCGGCGCTGCGGGCACCCTTTAAGGGCCGGAACCTTGTTCCGAGCCGGCTTATCGTGCCGCGGCTTGCGGATCAGCTGCTGAATCGTAGGCATTCACCCTCGCTCGTCACACCAAATCGCCGGGCTTTTTGGGCCAATTCGGCGCGTCTTGCCTGCAAAAACATTTGCCGTGACAACCCATAAGGCTGTCCCGGCTGAACTCTATCGAGGCTTTCGCTCTCTTAGGACACATTGCTTTAACCGCGTTTGGACAGAATCCACGGCCGGTCCACCAATGTGAGCCGGGGCTATACTGGCCTCACTTAACGGGGTCAAGGGCGCCGATAGCGTGAATCTGCGCGGACAGGTCCAAGCCCGCTGAAGCCTTGTGCCGCAGGCATTCCAGGTAAGCAAGGAACCGCCTTGGAACCCCGCTAGCCGCCTCAACCGGGGTCCAAAACGCCCCTAATTCGCCGAATCCCCTCCCCCGCCTAACGTGGCAGGTATTTGGCGGAATTAGCTGCTGTATGGGCGGCGCGCCCACACCCTAAGCCGGCCGCCAATGCGGGTTTTCAGGCTCGCGCGGTGAGCAGGGTCGGCATTCGCAACAAACCGCCGCTTCGCAATGTCGTACGGCTCCCGCCAATAGGTCTTATCGGCCTCACTCGCCAGCGGCGTGAAATACGAGCAGCCGTCGAAGTAATAGTGGGTCACCTGGCTGAGTCGCGTCCGGGTCGGATCAGCGATCGGGGAGCCTCCATGATAGAGGTTGGCCGCCCAGATAAAGGCTTGGCCTCGCTTTATCTTGGCAGTTTCCCGCGCCAGTCCCGATTTCCCTACGACTTCGGCCACTTGGCCGTCATAGCTGGCATACGAACCGCTCGGCAGATCGACGTTGTTCAGGGCCGGCAGGCGATGGCTGCCCGGATAATACTGTAAAGGGCCGGCATCCGGGTGGATGTCTTCGAGCGCGATCCAAACCCCGCACATGAAGCCCTGCGGTACGGAATTGAAGTGGTAGGTATCCGCATGGGTATGCTGCTGCGACCCGCGGGGAAAATTCAGGGTCTGAAACGGGAATGATTCCCGCTGGTACAGTTCGTCCAGGAACTCGGTTACCCGGACGTCCGTCGCCAGGCGCTTGACCGCGCCGTTAACCATCCAGGCGTCCTGGACCCGCCCCGTAGAGATCGCCTTCGTGTAAGCTGCGGCCTCTTCAAGATCCGCTTCGGAAAACCCGAAATCTCGGACTACAAAGCCTTTTTCCCGGAACTCGGCCGCCGCCGCAACAAGCTCGACCTTGTTCGAAAGTGCGCTTGCCCGCTCACGATAGGCTGCATCCGGCAAATCGAACCACGGCACATCGGCAGCAGGCGAAGCGGCCTTACCATTTTTGGCGACGCCCATGTCGTTCCTGTCCGAAGCGATTCCCCGAACGTCAGACCTAAAACAGGACGGGCGCGGAATCCATCTGGGATTCCGCGCCCGCTGTTAGTCGGAAGGCTTGCCGCCTGCCCTACTCTGCGGCTGGCAGAGCCGGGAGAGGCTGGTTGACCTTGCGCTGTTCCTTCAGGCGCACGTCGCGGTCGCCAGCGAGCTTGCGATACTTGCGCAGCGCGCCGCCGGTGCCGGCCGGGATGAGACGGCCGACGATGACGTTTTCCTTGAGGCCATCGAGCGGATCGATCTTGCCCTGGATTGCCGCTTCCGTGAGGACGCGGGTGGTTTCCTGGAACGACGCAGCCGAGAAGAACGACTTGGTCTGCAGCGAAGCCTTGGTGATGCCGAGCAGGATGCGTGTGCCTTTGGCGGGCTCACGTCCGGCCTTGATCGCCGCAGCGTTGGCTTCTTCGAACTCCAGAGCTTCGACGGCTTCACCGTTGAGCAGCGTGGTCGAGCCGCCTTCGGAGACTTCCACCTTCTTCAGCATCTGGCTGACGATGACTTCGATGTGCTTGTCGTCGATCGGCACGCCTTGCAGACGATAGACCTTCTGGATCTCGTTCACGAGATAGTCGGCCAGCGCCTCGACGCCGAGGATGGTGAGAATGTCCTGCGGCGCGGGGTTGCCCTCGAGCAGGTATTCGCCCTTCTTCAGCAAATCGCCTTCCTGGACCATGAGGTGCTTGGTCTTCGGCACCAGATATTCCATCGGCTCCGCGCCTTCCTCTTCCGGCACGAGACGGACGCGGCGCTTGTTCTTGTAGTCGCGGCCGAATTCCACCTTGCCCGTGATATCCGCGATGATCGCGTGATCTTTCGGACGGCGGGCTTCGAAGAGTTCGGCAACGCGCGGCAGACCACCCGTGATGTCGCGGGTCGTCGCGCCACCCGTTTGAACACGCGCAAGCGTGTCGCCAGGACGGACGTCGTCGCCTTCGGCAACCGACAGGATAGCGTCGACCGGCAACAGGTAACGCGCCTGCATGCCGCCCGCGTGCTTGATCGGGGCGCCGTTGTCATCGACGAGCACGATGCTCGGCTTGAGCTCGACCTTCTTCGAACCCGTACGGGCGTCGATCACCACCTTGTTGGCGATGCCGGTCGCTTCGTCGGTTTCGTCGCGGGTCGTGACGCCTTCGATCAGGTCTTCGAACTTCACCTTGCCGGCGAGGTCGGTGACGATCGGGGTCGCGAACGGGTCCCAATCGGCCACGCGCTCACCGCGCTTGACCTTGTCGTTGTCGCCGTAACGGAGACGCGCGCCGTAGACCGGTTTGAACGTCTGGCGGATACGGCCCTCGGCGTCGATGAGCTTGACCTCCATCGAACGACCGTTGACCACGTACGTGCCATCGTCGCGTTTGACGACCGAAGCATTCTCGAAGCGCACTTCGGAGTCGAAGGCGGCTTCAAGCGAGCTGTCCGTCGTAACCTGAGCGGCGCCGCCGATGTGGAAGGTACGCATCGTGAGCTGCGTGCCCGGTTCGCCGATCGACTGAGCGGCGATAACGCCGACAGCTTCACCAACGTTGACGCGGGTCCCGCGAGCGAGGTCGCGACCGTAGCACGAGGCGCAGCAGCCATTGCGGCTTTCGCAGGTCAGAACCGAGCGCACCAGGATGCGGTCAACGCCGGCCTTGTCGATCTGGGCGGCAACGTCTTCGTCCAGATAGGTGTTGGCCGGAGCGATGATCGCACCGGTGTTCGGGTGCTTGATGTCTTCCGCAGTCGTACGGCCGAGCGTGCGTTCGGCGAGCGAGACAATGACGTCTGCGCCTTCCATGACCGCCGCGAGCGTGATGCCCTTGTCGGTGCCGCAATCTTCTTCCGTGATGATGCAGTCCTGCGCCACGTCGACGAGACGACGCGTGAGGTAGCCCGAGTTCGCGGTCTTGAGCGCCGTGTCGGCGAGGCCCTTACGCGCGCCGTGGGTCGAGTTGAAGTACTCGAGAACGGTGAGGCCTTCCTTGAAGTTCGACACGATCGGCGTCTCGATGATCTCACCCGACGGCTTGGCCATCAGGCCACGCATGCCGGCGAGCTGCTTCATCTGGTTCTTCGAACCACGAGCGCCCGAGTGGGCCATCATGAACACCGAGTTCGGTTCGCCAACGGTGGCGCCGGCTGCGTCCATCATGGCGTCGGCGACCTTGTCCGTACAAGCGGACCAGGCGTCGACTACCTTGTTGAACTTCTCACCGCGCGTGATGAGACCGTCAGCGTACTGACGTTCGTACTCGTTCACGAGCTTGCGGGTGTCGGCGACCAGTTTGTCCTTGGCCTTCGGGATGACCATGTCGTCCTTGCCGAACGAGATTCCAGCCTTCGCAGCTTCACGGAAGCCGAGCGCCATGACGCGGTCGCAGAAGATGACCGTCGCCTTCTGACCGCAGTTCCGGTAGACGATGTCGATCAGTTTCCCGACCGATTTCTTCGTCATCAGCTCGTTCGCGGTCGTCGGGTCCATGCCCTGCTCGCGAGGGAGGCAATCGGCGATCATCATGCGGCCCGGCGTGGTGTTGAACACCTTGGGCACATCCTTGCCGTTCTCGTCCTTGGTGATGAAGCGCGCCTTGACCTTGGCGTGCAACGACACTTTTCCAGCCGACAGCGCGTGTTCGATCTCCGCGAGATCGGTGAACATCATGCCCTCGCCCTTCTCCTTCTCGCGTTCGATCGAGAGGTAGTAGAGGCCGAGAACGATGTCCTGCGACGGCACGATGATCGGGCGGCCGTTGGCGGGCGAGAGGATGTTGTTGGTCGACATCATCAGGACGCGCGCTTCCAGCTGGGCTTCCATGCTCAGCGGAACGTGCACGGCCATCTGGTCGCCGTCGAAGTCAGCGTTGAACGCGGCGCAGACCAGCGGGTGCAGCTGGATGGCCTTGCCTTCGATCAGCTTCGGCTCGAACGCCTGGATGCCCAGACGGTGGAGCGTCGGCGCGCGGTTCAGAAGAACCGGGTGCTCGCGGATAACCTCCTCGAGGATATCCCAGACTTCCGGCTTCTCTTTCTCGACCAGCTTCTTGGCGGCTTTCACCGTGCCGGCGAGACCCTTCGCGTCGAGACGCGCATAGATGAACGGCTTGAACAGTTCGAGCGCCATCTTCTTCGGCAGGCCGCACTGGTGCAGCTTGAGCTCCGGACCGACGACGATGACCGAACGGCCCGAATAGTCGACGCGCTTGCCGAGCAAGTTCTGACGGAAGCGGCCCTGTTTGCCCTTCAGCATGTCGGACAGCGACTTCAGCGGGCGCTTGTTGGTGCCCGTGATGACGCGGCCGCGGCGGCCGTTGTCGAACAGCGCATCCACCGACTCTTGAAGCATGCGCTTCTCGTTGCGGATGATGATGTCCGGCGCGCGGAGCTCCATCAGACGCTTGAGGCGGTTGTTGCGGTTGATCACGCGGCGATAGAGATCGTTGAGATCCGACGTCGCGAAGCGGCCACCATCGAGCGGGACAAGCGGACGCAGGTCCGGCGGGATGACCGGCACGATCGTGAGGATCATCCATTCCGGACGGCAGCCCGACTGGATGAAGCTTTCGACCAGCTTGAGGCGCTTGGCGATCTTCTTCGGCTTCAGTTCGCCGGTCGCTTCCGCGAGTTCGACGCGCAGACGATCAGCCTCGGCTTCGAGGTCATAGGCCTTGAGCAGTTCGCGGATCGCTTCGGCGCCGATGTGGGCCGTGAACGAGTCCTCGCCGAGCTGCTCCTGGTTCTGCATGTACTCCTCTTCCGTGAGGAGTTGCTTTTCCTTGAGCGGCGTCAGGCCCGGCTCGGTGACGATGTAGCTTTCGAAGTAGAGCACGCGCTCCACGTCCTTCAGCGCCATGTCGAGCATCAGCGAGATGCGCGACGGCAGCGACTTGAGGAACCAGATGTGAGCGACCGGAGCGGCCAGCTCGATGTGGCCCATGCGCTCGCGACGAACGCGGGCGAGCGTCACTTCAACGCCGCACTTCTCGCAGGTCACGCCGCGATACTTGATGCGCTTGTACTTGCCGCACAGGCACTCGTAATCCTTGATCGGCCCGAAGATGCGGGCGCAGAACAGGCCGTCGCGCTCGGGCTTGAACGTGCGGTAGTTGATCGTTTCCGGCTTCTTGATCTCGCCTGACGACCACTTCCGGATCTCTTCCGGGCTGGCGATGGCGATACGAATAGCTTCGAACGTCGGCGCCGGTGTGTTCGGGCTGAACAGGTTCGTGATTTCCTGGCTCATCCTGATTAGTCTCCCTCTTGGGGTGACCGGAGGACCTGTCGGCCCTCCGGATATTCATGGCGAAAAGTCAGACGATACCGACGCGGATTACGTGGCGGCGTCCTCGTCTTCGTTAGCTTCAGGCTGCGACTCGAGGAGCTCGACGTTGAGGCCCAGCGAACGCATCTCTTTGACAAGCACGTTGAACGATTCCGGGATGCCGGCCTCGAACGTATCGTCGCCGCGGACGATCGACTCGTAGACCTTCGCCCTGCCCGCCGTGTCGTCCGACTTCACGGTCAGCATTTCCTGCAGCGTGTAGGCGGCGCCGTACGCTTCGAGCGCCCAGACCTCCATCTCGCCGAAGCGCTGGCCGCCGAACTGCGCCTTGCCGCCCAGCGGTTGCTGCGTGACGAGCGAGTACGGACCGGTCGAACGTGCGTGGATCTTCTCGTCCACCAGGTGGTGGAGCTTGAGCAGGTACTTGTAGCCAACCGTGACCTTGCGGGTGAAACGCTCGCCCGTGCGGCCGTCGTGCAGGTAAACCTGGCCCGACGTGTCGTAACCGGCTTTCTTGAGCATCACGGCGATGTCGTCTTCGTCGGCGCCGTCGAACACCGGCGTTGCAATCGGAACGCCTTTCACGAGGTTGCTGGCGAGTTCTTCCAGCTCTTCATTGGTCTTCGGCAGCTCTTCGTCTTCGCCGTACGCATCGCGCAGCGATTTATGCAGAGCCTTCACATCGTGGTCGTGACGGTACTCTTTCAGAGCCGCATCGATCATTTTGCCGATACCCGCACAGGCCCAGCCCATGTGAGTTTCGAGGATCTGACCGACGTTCATGCGCGAAGGCACGCCCAGCGGGTTCAGAACGATGTCGACCGGCGTACCGTCGTTCAGGTACGGCATGTCTTCGAGCGGGTTGATCTTGGAGATAACCCCTTTGTTGCCGTGACGGCCGGCCATCTTGTCGCCCGGCTGCAGCTTGCGCTTCACAGCCACGAACACCTTGACCACCTTCATGACGCCCGGCGGCAGGTCGTCGCCACGTTGGACCTTCTCGATCTTGTCCGCGATGCGGGCTTCGATCAGGGCCACCGAGTCGTCGTACGAGCCTTTGAGCGCTTTCACCTGGCTGTCGACCGCGTCGTCGTCCACGCCGATCTTCCACAGATCAGACGAGGACTGCTCGGCGATGAACTCGTCGGTGATGTCGGTCTTCTTGCCGCCGCGAGCGACAGCTTTCTGACCGTTCAGCAGCACTTTGAGACGCGAGAGAGCGTCGCGTTCGATGATCGCGATCTCGTCGTCCTTGTCGGTCATCAGCTGGTCGATCTGCTCGCGCTCGATCTGGAGCGCGCGCTGGTCTTTATCGACGCCGTGACGGTTGAACACGCGGACTTCCACCACCGTGCCCGTCGCGCCCGGAGGCATGCGGAGCGAGGTGTCGCGGACGTCCGAGGCTTTCTCGCCGAAGATGGCGCGGAGGAGTTTCTCTTCCGGCGTCATCGGGCTCTCGCCCTTCGGCGTGACCTTACCGACCAGGATGTCGCCGGCAGCCACTTCGGCGCCGACGGCCACGATGCCCGCTTCGTCGAGGTTGCGCAGAGCTTCCTCGCCGACGTTCGGGATGTCGCGCGTGATCTCTTCCGGTCCGAGCTTGGTGTCGCGAGCGGCGATTTCGAATTCCTCGATGTGGATCGAGGTGAACACGTCGTCGCGCACGATGCGCTCGGAGATCAGGATGGAGTCTTCGAAGTTGTAGCCATTCCACGGCATGAACGCGACGAGCACGTTCCGGCCGAGCGCCAATTCGCCCAGGTCCGTCGACGGACCGTCAGCGATGATGTCGCCTTTGGAGACCTTGTCGCCGACCTTCACGATCGGGCGCTGGTTGATGCACGAGTTCTGGTTCGAGCGCTGGTACTTCGACAGACGGTAGATATCGACGCCCGACTTGGCGTTATCGAGATCGTCGGTGGCACGCACGACGATACGCGTCGCATCGACCTGCTCGATGATGCCGCCGCGTTTCGCAGCAACCGCAGCGCGGCTGTCGCGAGCGACCACACCTTCGAGACCGGTGCCGACCAGCGGAGCTTCCGTCTGGATCAGCGGCACGGCCTGACGTTGCATGTTCGAGCCCATCAGTGCGCGGTTCGCGTCGTCGTTCTCGAGGAACGGGATGAGCGCGGCAGCGACCGACACAACCTGCTTCGGCGAGACGTCGATGTACTCAACGCCTTCCTTGGCGACGAGCATGGCGTCACGCGCCGGGCCGACACGGGCGTTGACGAACTCGTTCGTCAGCAGACCCTTGGCGTCCATCTTCGCGTTCGCCTGGGCGATCGCGTAGCGCTGCTCTTCCATGGCCGAGAGGTACTTCACCTCGTTGGTCAGCTTGCCGTCCTTCACCTTCCGGTACGGGCTCTCGATGAAGCCGTACTTGTTGATGCGGGCGTGCGTGGCCAGCGAGTTGATCAGGCCGATGTTCGGACCTTCTGGCGTTTCGATCGGGCAGATACGGCCGTAGTGCGTCGGGTGCACGTCGCGCACTTCGAAGCCGGCGCGCTCACGCGTCAGACCGCCCGGTCCAAGCGCCGAGAGACGGCGCTTGTGGGTGATCTCGGAGAGCGGGTTCGTCTGGTCCATGAACTGCGAGAGCTGCGACGAGCCGAAGAATTCGCGAACGGCGGCAACCACCGGCTTCGCGTTGATCAGGTCGTGCGGCATGACGGTGTCGATATCGACCGACGACATACGCTCCTTGATCGCGCGCTCCATGCGGACGAGACCGACGCGCACGGAGTTCTCAAGCAGCTCGCCCACCGAACGGACGCGGCGGTTGCCGAGGTTGTCGATGTCGTCGACTTCGCCCTTCCCGTCTTTCAGGTCGAGCACAGTACGCATCACGGCGACGATGTCTTCCTCGCGCAGCGTGCGCTGCGTGTCGGGAGCTTCCATGCCGAGACGCATGTTCATTTTCACGCGGCCGACGGCCGAGAGGTCATAGCGTTCGCGATCGAAGAAGAGCTGGTTGAACAGCGCTTCGCCAGCTTCCAGCGTCGGCGGTTCGCCCGGACGCATCACGCGGTAGATGTCCGACAGCGCGTCGATGCGCGAGGTCGCCTTGTCCACTTTCAGCGTGTTGCGAATCCACGGGCCGCGAGCGTTGTCGCCATCGGTGTCGAGCAGCTGGATCGACTTGATCTTGGCTTCGCGCAGCGCCGCCACCGACTCTTCAGTCAGCTCGTCGCCAGCTTCCGCGTAGATCTCGCCGGTCGCGGCGTTGATCACGTCCTCGCCGATGAACTTCCCTTCCAGGAAGCTCGACGGAACCAGGATGTCCTGCAGGCCATCGGCTTCGGCTTTCTTGGCTTTGACCGGGGTGATCTTCTTGCCAGCCGGGAAGACGGCCTTGCCGGTCTTCTTGTCGACCAGTTCGAATTCCGGACGCGCGCCCTTCCAGCGGTCAGCCGAGAAGCCCGTGACCCAGCCGGCTTTGTCCAGCTTGTACGTGACCTTGTTGTAGAAGGTGTCGAGGATCTTGCCGCCGCCATAGTTCAGCGCCTGCAGCAGCACGGTGGCCGGCAGCTTGCGCTTGCGGTCGATGCGAACGTGCAGGATGTCCTTGGCGTCGAACTCGAAGTCGAGCCACGAGCCGCGGTACGGAATCACGCGGGCAGCGAACAGCAGCTTGCCCGAAGCGTGGGTCTTGCCCTTGTCGTGGTCGAAGAACACGCCCGGCGAGCGGTGCATCTGGGAAACGATGACGCGCTCGGTGCCGTTGATGATGAAGGTACCCTTGTCCGTCATCAGCGGGATGTCGCCGAGATAGACGTCTTGTTCCTTGATGTCCTTGATCGACTTCGCGCCGGTCTCTTCGTCCGTCTCGAACACGATCAGGCGCAGTTTCACTTTCAGGGGCGCAGCGAAGTTGAGGTCGCGCTGCATGCACTCCTGCACGTCGAACTTGGGCGCCTCGAACTCGAACGAGATGTATTCGAGGACGGCGCGATCAGAGAAGTCCTTGATCGGGAATACGGATTTGAAGACAGCTTCCAGGCCATCCGCCTCACGCTTGTCAGCGGGCGTATGCATCTGGAGAAACTGTTCATAGGAGGCGCGCTGAACCTCGATCAGGTTCGGCATCTGCACTGTTTCAGGGATCTCACCGTAGGACTTCCGAATACGCTTCTTCGCGGTGAACGACAGAGCCATGTCTTGGTCATCTCGTTTGTTTGGGCCGCAGCCTCCACCCTCAGGGCTAGGGTGGCGCCGTTGGACCGTTAGTATCCGGTGCGCGATGACGATCTGGAATCAGACCGCCGGGATAACTCTACACCACCCGTCAACCCCACACGCGCGTGAGGCAAAAGGCGGAGCGTGCCGCCGAAGGACGAGCCCTCGGCGACACGCAGAAGGCCTTACTTGATTTCGACCTTGGCGCCGGTCTCTTCCAGCTTCTTCTTGATGGTCTCGGCTTCCTCTTTCGACACGCCTTCTTTGACGGCTTTCGGAGCAGATTCGACCAGGTCTTTCGCTTCTTTCAGGCCGAGGGCCGGAACGATTTCGCGAACGACTTTGATGACGTTGATTTTCTTGTCGCCGGCATCCTTCAGGATGACGTTGAACTCGGTCTGCGCTTCAGCAGCCGGGCCAGCGGCAGCAGCCGGGCCAGCAGCGACAGCAACCGGAGCGGCAGCCGAAACGCCCCACTTCTCTTCGAGAAGCTTGGCGAGGTCGGCGGCTTCGAGAACGGTCAGAGCCGACAGGTCTTCGACGATTTTATCAAGTTTCGACATTTCAGGTTTTCCTTGAGTACGGG
>Ga0209311_1001533_pt1 | contig 18210 bp, 14 predicted proteins | sample AD_UKC045_MetaG_FD_184417 | JGI IMG/M metagenome (GOLD analysis project Ga0209311, IMG submission 184417) | Active sludge microbial communities of municipal wastewater-treating anaerobic digesters from USA - AD_UKC045_MetaG (SPAdes) (version 2) | ecosystem: Engineered > Bioreactor > Anaerobic >... | reverse complement strand
TGCGCTTCAGCAACCTATGGCCACCGACCTGCGCCTCATCGCAAGCTCGATGAAAATATCCTCCGACATCGAGCGGCTGGCCGACCACACGACAAAAATATCAAAAAAAGCCGCCATCCTCTCCGAACTGCCGCAACTCAAACCTTATGTCGATCTCCCCGAAATGGCCAAACGCGTCATAGATATGTTCAAACTCAGTTTGGACGCCTTCATCAACCTCGACCCCGTTCTGGCGCTGAAAGTCATAGACATGGACGACTCGATAGACGAATACAACCACAGGATTTTTACCGAACTGATTGAACTGATGAAGCGGGACCCTTCCTGCATCAACTACGTGTCACACCTCATGGTCGTCGTGCAGTCGCTTGAACGCATCGCCGACCACGTCACCAACATCTGCGAAAGCGCCGTCTTCATAGTAGAGGGAGCTTCTCCGAAATCAAGTTGGTCGGCGCAAAGGTAAAAGAAAGCTTTTGAAGAAGTTTTCCCTTAAAAGCCCTTTCAAAAGTTTCGCGCAGCGACGATGTCGGAGCTGCGTCTCCGTCTTCGGCGCATGGCATGGGAAAAAGGAGGGGAAAGAAAAAACAATCTTTGATTATGAGCGGATCAGAGCGCAATTCGTGAATTGCCCATGCAATTCAAACGCGCTGTGAACTCCGGACAATTTTGCCCTGAATATTGTTCATAAATGATTTTGCATGGGGCATAGGGAGGGGAAGCGCGGCGGCGATTCTCTCCCGTCGACCATTGAAATGTTTTGAAGAGATTCAAAAGGGAAATTCATATTGAAAAAGTTACTCTTTGGCGTTTGCTTTCTTTCAAATATTGATAATTGGCTATTATTTTGAGCAGTCGAGGCCGCAGCCGGAGCAGCCGCCTCCGCGCGGGCCGCAGTCGGGCGTGGTTTCGCCTCGCAGAGCCTTGTTGCGTTCGAGAAAGAGATATTTCTCGGACACTCCGCAGTCGATGTGCGACCACGGGGTTGGAGAAAGAGGCTTCATCTGGGAGCGGGCGTAGAGGTCGGCGTTCAGCCCGGCGGATGCGAAGGCGTCCGTCCACGCGTCGAATTTGAGCATGTCTGACCAGCCGTCGAAACGGCAGCCGGATTCCCACGCGCGCTCGATGACCGCCCCAAGACGCCTGTCCCCGCGCGCGAACGCCGCTTCCAGATAGCTCGTCTCCACATCGTGCATGTCAAGTTTTACCGCGCGGCGGTCGATAAGCCCGCGCAGGATTCGCTTCTTTGCGATTAGCGACTCCATGCTCTCCATCGGCTCCCATTGGAACGGCGTGTGGGGCTTGGGGATGAAGTTCGACACGCTGACTGTGAAGACCTGTTTTCCTTTGGCGCGGGAGGCGGAGCGGCCTCGCGCCTCGACCATTTTCGCCACGAGCGCGGCGATTTCGCGCACATCCTCTTCCGTCTCCGTCGGCAGCCCTATCATGAAGTACAGTTTTATTTTTTTCCAGCCGGCGCGAGAAGCCGCGCGGACCGTTTCCATTATCTCTTCTTCCGTCACCCGCTTGTTGATGACGTTGCGCAACCTCTGTGAGCCTGCCTCCGGCGCGAGCGTCAGCCCGGTGGCGCGCACCTGCCGCAGTTTCTCATACACTTCCCCGCTGAAGGTGTCCACTCGCGTGGACGGCATGGAGATTGAAACGCGCCGCGGGTCGGCGAACCCTGTCAGCGAGTCCAGCAGTTCCCCCATCCCGGAATAGTCAGGCGCGTTCAGTGACAACAGCGAAATCTCGTCGCAGCCCATCCCTTCGAACAATTCCCCCGCGTTGCGCGTCAGGCTGCCGACGCCGCGCTCCCTGTGAGGCCGGTAAATCATCCCCGCTTGGCAATACCTGCAACCCTGAACGCAGCCTCTGAATATCTCTATCTGAATTCTGTCGTGCACCGCTTCGATTCCGGGGACGACGAACGCGCGCGGAGCCTGTATCGAATCGAGGTCGCGCGGGAACCTGCGCTTCACGCTGCCGCGAGTCCCGCAGGACACCGCGGTAAGGCCGGAGGGGGCGGCGAATGTTTCGCACAGGGCGGGGACGTATACTCCGGGGATATCGGCGAGCGAGTTCAGCAGGGCGGGTTTGCCGCCGCCCGGCCCCTTCGCCGCGCGCGCCGCCTCGACTATATCGACGATGCCTTCCTCCGCTTCCCCTATGAAGAACGCGTCGAAGAAATCAGCCAGAGGCTCCGGGTTGCACGCGCACACCCCGCCCGCAATTACAAGCGGCCCGGCGTCCCCTCTGTCAGTAGACTTCCTCCCTATGCCTCCGAGGCTCAGCATCGTCAGGATGTTGGTGTACGTCATCTCGTAAGACAGCGAAAAACCCACAATGTCGAACTCAGACAGCGGGGTGAAGCTTTCCAGCGAATAAAGCGGCAGGCCGCGCGCGGACAACTCGCGCTCCATGTCCGGCCACGGCGCGAACGCCCTCTCGCATTCGACACCCGGGATGCCGTTCAGCAAGTGATACAGCAACATGAAGCCGAGGTTGGACATCCCGATTTCGTACACTTCCGGAAAACAGAGAACGACGCGGAGCGCCGACGGGTCCGAGCCGCAGCCGCGCGCGCTGTTCAACTCCCCGCCCGCGTACCTGCCCGGCCTCTCCACCCTCGGCAAAACCTCAAGCTCAACCCGCCGCCTTATGTCTTTCGCCTCAATATTCATGGACGTTAATACTAACGGAGCCGAACCCGCTAATCAACCCGCAACCCGCGCACGTTTTTTTCCAACGGTTATCCGGGAGCGGTAACGGGGCGCGGCTCACTTGTTCCTGATTGTAACGAGGATGCCGTTGTGGTCGGAGATATCGAGTTTTCCGGGAATCGAGTGGAGCGGAATCACTTCCGCCGCAACGTCCCCGTCCGGTATGCCAAGCGAGAACACATAGTCCACGCGGTCCGCGGCGACAGTCTTGAATCCTTCGGCTTGGTAAGTTGCGCTCATGTCGCCGCTGTTGAGGTCGCCGCCGAACAGCGCGCGCGCGCCCGGCGCGGCGAGTTCTTCCCGCAGGATGGAGGCGACTTCGAGGGACTGCGCTATTCTCACATCGTTTTTGTACGCTTCGAAGTGGGTGTTGTAAACGCGCAGAGGAGCGCCGCCGTCTTTTGCCTCCGCGTCCGCCCTGCACAACGATTTTTGTATCAGCGCTCCGCTTCGCTGGTATGACGTTTCGAGGCGCCGGCACTTTATATGGGTCTTGTCGAGCGACACGGTTTCCCTGTTCCACATGAACGCCAGCCCTTCTATCCACAGCGCGCCGACCCTCTCCGACTCCCAGAACGACCCGCCGTAGTTCAATCCCCGCTTCTTCAGCCCTAGCGCGATTTCCTTTATCGTGTCGTCTCCGGAAGCATGGCCGTAGATCTTGCAGACGGACGCTTCCTGAATGCCGACAATATCTGGTTTTATCTCCGACAGCAGCGCTATGAGGGCTTCTCTGCGTTTAACATAGTCTTCCCTCTTTTCGCTTGCCTGCAGGTCACAGTAAAGGATGTTCGCGGAAAAATAGGTTATCCTGTTTTCCGCCGCCGCGAGGGGCTTCGCGGCGAGAATAAGGATAAAACTTATGATTATGAACGCTCGTGTTTTCATGCGAATATTTTACACCTTCAGGCGCGAAAAATCGCCGGAAGTTTTAAAACCGAAACGCGGCGGGTTAATGAAGGGCGGAACTTGTCAGATGGCGCTATAATAATCGAACAAGTTAAAAACGGAGCGCGTCATGAAAATAAAACACCTGAAATCGGCGGCGATGGCGTTTGCGCTCGTTGCGGCGGCGGCGACCGGCGGCCCGGCGGCGGCGCAGAGCGTGTCGGCGGTCGCGAAGCTGCTGACCCCGGAGGCCATCAACGCCGGGGAACCTGTGAAGATAAGTTGCGAAGTAGAGAACGCCGGCGTCGCCGAACTGGCCGTGCCTCCGCATTTCTTTTCGATAGGGGCGTCGGACGGGGCGGGGCTGTTCTTCGTCGTGAAGGACGAGGCAGGCTCGCCGCAGCGGTCGGCTTGTCCTCCGAAAATACCCCCGGCCCTCGGCTCGGCCGTTCCGTTCCGCCCCGGAGAATACCACGGCTTTCGCTCGTTCGACCTCTCCCAATGTTTCGTTTTTGAGGAGGGAAAAACCTACTCGATATCGGCGGAGTATGTTTCTAGGCCGAACACGCCCGGCGCTTGGAACGGCTCGGCAATGTCGAACCCGGTAAAGGTGACGGTAAAAGAGGACACAGCGAAGAAGAACGCGAGAGCCGCGTCGGAACTGGTGTCCGAATGGTTGAACAACTACGACTATCACGCGTCCGGGGCGGCAAAAAAGAGCGTCCTTTCGCTCGGAACTTCGGCGGTCCCGGCGCTTGCGGACGCGTTGCGCGCGGAATCCCGCCTGCTCGCCGCCGGCGATATCATAGAACTGCTCGGCTACCTCCCGTGCCGGGAATCGGTGGACGCTCTCGTCCTGTTCGTCGTCACCGGCGGCGGACAGCGCTTCAATTCCGGGATCGGCGGCGAGTTCTCCGGCGCAAGCATCCTTGTCGACGCTGCTGTTGTCTCTTTGGAAAAGATTTCCGGGGAACGTTTCTCGCGGGACAAAGGCGATCTGGCCGAACAGTGGTACTCTTGGCACGAGCAGAACCGCAACACGTTCAAATCCGCGCTCGGCGACCGCTGAGTTGAAAAATCTGTAATTTCTTAAGGGAAAACTTTTGGAAAAGTTTTCCCTTAAAATCCCTTTCAAAACATTTCATGCTAGCGCCGAATGCGGAGCTTCGCTTCCGCCTTCGGCGCGTGTCATGTGAAAAGATGTTGGGTAAGGGTTTTTCAGAGGAATCCTGTTCATGGCGGTTGGCGGCGTTGTGCCCGTAGGGGCGACCCGGCGGGTCGCCCGGTTTGCGCCCGTGACGTTTTTTATCGTTGTCAAGGAGACCTTGGCAACGATGAGTGAGTGAGCAACGATGAGTGAGGCGATGACTAAAGGCATAATATATCAATCAACAAGCAATCTCATTGTTTCCGGGGATGAAACGAAGCCCATATTTTCATACAATCTTTTTCCCGCATCGCTGGCGTTAAGAAAAATTCTCTTAACACCCGCCTTTTTGCAGTGTTCGACAGCCCTCTTCACGATGCTTCCCGCAAGGCCGCCTTTTCGATATTTCTTTTCCGTGAACATGGAGTGAAGATAAGCGACTCTTGATGACAAATCAAGAGGAACCGGAACGAAACTGACAATTGTTATTGCGCCGCTCGCGACAATCCTGCCATTATCCACGAAACCCCAAGGCACGCACATGCCAGACGGCATTTCATTTTCAAGTTTTTCAGCATAAGCGTTTTGAATCTCATTTCCGATATCGTCGTTGATTGTCATAGAACGATTTTGCCATATCTCCTCAAACATCATGCGATGATGAATCGCGAGTTGAGGTATATGACATAACTTTGCCTCAATCAGTTCATATGAATTATCCACAGCGGCGTCGGCTCCTTCATGGCAGTTACACCAGATATTCTGACATGATTTACTAAAATTAAACACATATCAGCATCGACTATCTATGCCGCTCCTTAAAATCATCATCATTGCAAAGGACACCTTGGCAACGATGAGCGAGGCAACGATTTAGAGAAACGACCGACACGCTAGAAAGAATGACCGCATTATAAAGAATGATGATAATTTATGTAAAACGCGAGTTAGCAAACATCTGCAAAATTTGAAAGGTTCGAGTCAAACCTAAAGTAGAAATGTGTGAATATTGTCGCGAAAAAAACATCGATTAAGCTTTCAGTGCCGAGTAAATAAATTCCGCCATGCCCAGAACGACGCGCCATGCGCTTCTCGTCAATTCAAATTACCCGTCTGTGAAACAGCTTTCGTTCATGTCGCCAATAATCATGGCGCGTAGCAATCTCTTTCGCTTTAACAAGACCCTCTCTCTTCCTCCGGCTCTCTTATATCTCTGAGCCGCTTTATCAGCGCATCAACTCCAGTCGATGGATTCTGTGTCTCGGGACTGCCGTCTCCTTCATGTTTTAATCTCAATCCGTGCGCGTGCTTTTCGGCCTTTTCCATCTTGTCATTGATTTCTGAGAACACCTCCTTCATATTGCTTTCATATCCGATGATATGTTCACGGAGAGACCTCTTCACATCATCGCGTTCAATATGCGCAGTCTGATTCCGAAAATGAAGCAGATACCACAACTCAAAGCAAGGGTTGGAAACCGCGATACCAAAGCCGTTGTCTTTAGCCATTTTTATCGCGGCGTCAAAAGACTCGTGAGCGTCTCTATCGAACACACACCATACATCCCCCTTTTCGATAGGCATCCCATCCCTCGTTTTTTTCTTCCATTCTTTTTTTGCATAATCCACGATGTCCTTGGGGGCTGTTCCACAGACATTGCTCCCTTTTATTTCTATCTGCATGGAAGTAATCTTCCACTTGCTCTTGATGTCTTCAAAGTAATAAGGCTCGGTTTTTTTTCCTTCGCAAACGATAAGTAGAACCGGCTTCAGTTCTTTGAAGGGCGGTTTTCTGGCGAGCTTTTTCTTTTTGCGATATTTCTTGGCGCTCATGTCTGTGGGCTACCTTCCTCGGCGTACTCGTCGAATCGCCGGAGGATAGGCACGGCTCCGTATCTGCCCGCCAGATAGTTCTTTCTAAAATTTTCATCTTTGCGGGGCTTGTAGTCGGACAGAGAAAATATTTTCGAGGCTCCGGTTGACGCGTCTTTTTCCGCGAACCAAATCTGGTCTCTTCGAAATAGTTCGGGAGAAAGAAGCTCGGCGTTGTGAGTAGTGAAAATCAACTGCGCGGAGGAGTCTTTTTTATAGTTGTGAAAGAAAGAGATCAGCCACTCTGACAGCAAAGGGTGCAGTCTCAAGTCCAACTCATCCGAAATGACTTTCAAGCCATTCCGAATTGTATCTATTAAATAACCTGATAATTGGAAAATTCTTTGAGTCCCGTCTGACTCCAGTTCAATATCCAGAGGAATCCCCTGCTGGCCTCCGGCGTTGGCAACTCTGTGATAAAACTTGATGTCGAGATCCTTTGTCATTTTAATTTCTGGTCTTGCAGATTCGCCTAATGGCTCCTCATCGGCTATTTTTTGCGTAATCAAATCGAGTATTTTTTTATCATATTCGCTTAACTTCCTCTCTTTTTCATCCACGACGATATCTAAGACCGAAAAATCCGCATTTGACATAAAATCCAGAACTATTTTTTTGAAATCTTCTTTCTTAAGCAAAGAGGCCGTATGCTCCATCATAGGAAAATTTATGGAAGGTAGGGGAAGGAACCCTTTCAGCCAATCGTTGACCTTGTTTGCGAAATCGACGTTGAACTGCGCTGCGACTGTCAGAAACAGGCTGTTGTGGCGGGTTTTGGGAGTCAAATCTTTCAACTCTTTTAATCTTGCGCGATTGAAATTGAACTCTTGTTCACTTCTCTCAAACAGCATGGCCTGTTGCCCCTTTGGAAAATGGTACATCCGTTCCTCATGCACCGTTTTCCTGTCTACGGAAAAACCATAAATGTATCTGATTCCTTCATGAAGGAAATCGAGTTCAAACATACTGGGCTTGTCCGCGCACTCTCCGTCGAAAGCGAACGGATTAACATCAATTGGCGTTTGGTTATTACCTTTTGTAGAATTTTCTAGAAAGTACCGCACATGAAACATGGCTTCAATCAAATTCGACTTTCCAGATGCGTTGGCTCCGTAAATCACGGCGCTCTTTAGCAGTCTTTGTTTAAACACACCTGTCGGTTCTATAACATTCTGGGGCAGGGTTTTTCTATCGCTTGTGGCCACCATGCTAAGAGTTGTTTCTTCTTTGAATGAGAGGAAGTTCTTCACCTTGAATTCTATAAGCATAACCGAATCACTCCACAATAAGTCATAAATTTTGCTTGCGTATCACATCACATGGCTGATTTTTGCAGAAAATCCACAAAATAGCAAGGGGTTGTGAAAATAATTGGCAATGCGAGCGTTTTTGCAGTCGGCTTGGGTAAACAATGGACAGTAAAATCCAAGGTCGGGCCAATACTATTGAAAACTATTGCCAGATTACTCACAATACCTTCCGTAGCTCGCATTCAAACAAACCTGCTTTTCACTCCCGCTTAGTTACAACAAACGACTTCTTGTGTTATTCAAGCTAAAGTGTCGAAGGTGGTACGGGCAGGTTGACTCGCGCCGGGCGCGTTAGCAACATCTCATAAACGATATCGCAAAGGGCGTCGGGAGGGGAAGAGCGGAAGCGATTCGCTCTCGACGGCCATTAAAATGTTTCGAAGAGATTCCGAAGAGAAACTTTTTCAAAAGTTTCTCTTTGGCCGCCGGAGGCGCTGTTGAAATTCAGTGTTCCGGTTTGGGTTTATCGGTTTTCAGATTCGTCGCGGGTGAGGATGTCGATAATGCGCATGATGTTTGCGCCCTGTTCGGAGAGGGGGACGAGGTCGGTGGAGTTTTCGTCGGGGGCGGTGAAGGCGTCGGAGTCGATGCGTTCGCGGGCGAACTTGACGAAACCTTCGAACTCGGTTTGCATGCGCTCCATTTTCATGCGCATGTGGAGGATGACTTCTATACCGGCGAGGTTGATGCCGAGGTCTTGATGGAGCCTGATGATGCGTTGGAGTTTTTCGATGTCGGACTGGGAGTAGAGGCGGGTATTCTGTGAGGTGCGTCTGGGGCGGATGAGGCTGGCTTTCTCGTAGATGCGCAGGGTTTGCTGCGGCACGCCGAGCATGTCGGCCACCACGCTGATGACGTAAACGGGTTTGTCTCTGTCTATGTCCATGGCCGTCTCCCGGCGCCGCGCGTCACAGCCCGGCGTAAAGCGCCGCCCTCGGATCTTCAGGGTGCGATTCGGCGAATTTCCTCAGCAGCTCCCTGTCCGCCTTCGACAGGTTGCGGGGGGTCGCCGTTTTTATTTTAACGTAAAGGTCGCCGCGCCCTTTATTTTGCAGCGACGGGAATCCTTTGCCTCTGAGCCTGAAAGTTTTGCCGGTGTCCGTGCCTTCGGGAATCTTGATGGACGATTTTCCTTCGGGGGTGGGCACTTCGAGCAGCGCTCCGAGCGCGGCTTCGACAATGGTGACGGGCAGTTCGACGTAAAGGTTGTTGCCTTTGCGCTCGAAGAGGCTGTGGGGGGAGACCTGAGTGATGATGTAGAGATCGCCTGTGGGTTGGCCGGCGGCGCCGGGCCTGCCTTTTCCGGGGATTCGGATTTTCGAGCCGTTATCGACGCCTGCCGGGATTTTCACGGACATGCGTTTGATGGCCGGGGCGCTGCCGGAGCCGCCGCATTTGCCGCAGGACGGGCCGGAGGTCATGCCGGAGCCGCCGCACGCGCGGCAGGGCTGGGAAATGTTGAACATGCCGCGCCCGATTTTCGCTTGTCCGGAGCCGCCGCAGGCGGGGCAGGGGCCGGGGGCCGAGCCGGGCGCGGAGCCGGAGCCGCCGCAGTTGCCGCACGGGTCGAACCCCTGAAACGAGATGTCTTTTTCCACGCCCTTGAAGGCTTCGTCGAACGAGACGGCCAGAGAGAGATGAATGTCCTCGCCGCGAGCGGGCCGCCTGAAGTGTGACGCCGCGCCGCCGCGCCCGCCTCCGAACAGCGTCTCGAATATGTCTCCGAACCCGCCGCCCCCGCCTCCGAAGTCGAACCCGCCTTGCTGGTATTCGAACCCGCCGCCGCCGGGGGGGAACCCTTGCCCGCCCTGAAATCCGCCGGAGCCGTACATGTCGTACTCCTGCCGCTTCTTCGGGTCGCTCAGCGTCTGGTACGCCTCGCTGATGTCCTTGAACTTCTTTTCCGCCTGAGGGTCGTTCGGGTTGACGTCCGGGTGGTGTTTGCGCGCGAGCCTCCGGTAGGCCTTCTTGATGTCGGCCTCCGTCGCGTTCTTGTCGACTTCGAGTATTTTATAGAAGTCCTGAGCCATTGCTCGCCGCCTCGCCGCCGTGTGTTCCGGCGGACGCTTCTCATCAAATTATATCCTGACTGAACAGCGCCTGAACATCAGTCCGAAAGTTGCGGCGGCTGTTGTTTTCTGCACACGACCACTTTGGCGGGCCGAAGCAACTTTTCGTCTATCCTGAACCCCTTCTCAATTTCCTCGGTTATCCGGCTGTCCTCGACGTCGGGCGAATCGACAGTGTAGAGGGCCTCGTGGATGTTCGGGTCGAAGAACTCGCCGATGGAGTCGAAGGGAACAACGTTGAACTCCGCGAGGACATCGATCATCTGCCGCTCGACGAGGGACATGCCTTCGAGGATTTTCGTGTCAGCCTCGCCGCCTGCCGCAAATTTCAGGCCGCGCTGAAGGTTGTCCAGCACGGGAAGCAGCCTTTCCGCCATTCGGGAGTGACCGTACTTGAGAGCATCCGCCTTTTCCTTCGTCGTTCTGCGCTTGTAATTCTCGAACTCAGCCTTCATGCGCTGGAGCATGTCAAGGTATTCGGCGCGGGTTTTTTCCAGTTCGGTGATTTTCTCGCGAGCCTGCGCCAGAGCGTCCGTAGAATCCGCGCGCGGAGCTGCGGGCGGTTCCGGGGCCGGTTCGGCGGCGGGGGTGTCCTGCGCGTGGGGCTGCCCGGCGTCCGCGCCGCTTTCGTCTTCTATGATGATTCGTTTGACCATAAGATGCCTCGTTCCGATCTCGCCTCAATGGCGCGTGTTGGGTCTGTCGGGAAATCGCGGGCGGGTTTTTTCCGCCCGCCGCCCGCGCCGTTGTCGAAACATTTATCAGAATCCAACTGCGGATTTGAATTAACCCGTGTTGGCGGGGAAACCGATTTAGATGTCCTTGTACTCGGCGTCCACCACGTCGTCGTCTCCGCCGCCGGAGCCGCTTTGTGTCGATGGGCCGGACTGTCCGGCACCGGGTCCCGCGCCCGCGCCCGCGTCCGCTCCGCCTTGCGATGCGGAGGCCTGTTCGTACATCACCTGCGCCATCTTATGGCTCGCCTGCATCAGCGCTTCGGACGTCTTCTTTATCTCGTCCACATCGGACTTCTCGAGAGCGTCTTTCGCCTTTTTGAGGGCCGCCTCGATTTCATTCTTCACGTCCGGCGTCAGCTTGTCGCTGTATTCCTTGAGCGACTTCTCGGTCGTGTACACCATCTGGTCGGCGTGGTTTCTGGCGTCGACTTCCTCGCGCTTCTTCTTGTCCTCTTCGGCGAACTTCTCAGAATCCTTCACCATCTGCTGGATTTCCTGTTCGGTGAGGTTGGTGGTGGCGGTGATTGTAATCTGCTGGGACTTGCTGGTGGCAAGGTCCTTTGCTGAAACGTTGACGATGCCGTTGGCGTCGATGTCGAAAGTGACCTCGACTTTAGGTATGCCGCGCGGGGCGGGCGGGATGCCGACAAGCTGGAACTTGCCCAGCGTCTTGTTGTAAGCGGCCATCTCGCGTTCCCCCTGAAGCACGTGGATTTCGACGCTCGTCTGGTTGTCCGCCGCGGTGGAGAAAGTCTCGCTCTTGCGGGTCGGTATGGTGGTGTTGCGCTCGATCAGCTTGGTGAACACGCCGCCGAGGGTCTCGATGCCGAGCGAAAGAGGCGTGACATCCAGTAGCAGCACGTCCTTCACCTCGCCGCCGAGCACGCCCGCCTGAATCGCCGCGCCCACCGCGACCACTTCGTCCGGGTTGATGCTCTTGTTCGGCTCTTTGTTCAGCACGCTTTTGACAAGGTCTTGAACCGCCGGAATCCGGGTGGAGCCGCCGACGAGCAGAATCTGGTCAATCTCGCCGGGTTTCAGGCCGGAATCGTTAAGAGCTTGTTTGAGCGGCCCGAGGGTCTTTTCGACTAGGTCCGCGGTCAGCTTGTTGAACTCGCCCCGCGACAGCTTGAGGTCGAGGTGCTTGGGACCGCTCGCGTCCGCCGTGACGAACGGCAGGTTGATAGTAGTCTCGGTGCGGCCGGAAAGCTCGATCTTCGCCTTTTCGGCGGCCTCCCGCAACCTTTGCATCGCCATCCTGTCCGCAGCCAAATCAATGCCGGAATCCTTCTTGAACTCCTTGACCATCCAATCGACAATGCGCTGGTCGAAGTCGTCGCCGCCCAAAAGATTGTTGCCGGCGGTCGCCTTGACCTCGATTACGCCGTCGCCGATTTCGAGCACGGACACGTCGAACGTGCCCCCGCCGAGGTCGTACACCACGACCTTCATGTCTTTGTCCTTGTCGATGCCGTAGGCGAGAGCGGCGGCGGTCGGTTCGTTGATAATCCGGAGCACTTCCAGCCCGGCGATCCTGCCCGCGTCCTTCGTCGCCTGCCTCTGACTGTCCTCGAAATACGCCGGAACAGTGATTACCGCCTGAGACACCTTTTCGCCGAGATACGCTTCCGCGTCCTCTTTAAGCTTCTGCAGAACCATAGCGGAAATCTCCTGCGGGCTGTGGCTCTTGTCGCCCAGTTTCGCGGTGAAGTTTCTGCCCATCTGCCTCTTTATGGACATTACAGTATTGTCCGGGTTGGTGACAGCCTGCCGTTTTGCGGCGGTGCCGACGATGCGCTCGCCCTCGCGGGTAAGAGCCACCACCGAAGGAGTCGTCCTGCCCCCCTCGGAATTGGTGATTACAACAGGGTCGCCGCCTTCGATAACAGCGACACAAGAGTTAGTGGTACCAAGATCGATGCCTATAATTTTGCCCATGATGGCGCCTCCTCGTGTCGGACGATAGAGTCCGACTTCATGCAGAGATTATAAAGCGTTAGCGCAATGCTGTCAAGAAGCTTAAAATAATTTTTCAGCCGCGTGAAAAATCTTTTATAAGCACACAAAATTATCTGTTAGCATTGCTAGCATCCTGCGAAAAACGGGTTCCCCGGGCCGGATTTGAACCAAATCGGTCTCATTGGTGAAAATTTGCAGCACAGGATGTCAAGCGGTGTTGAACCCGGATTCGTCGCTAGGTCCGACGAGCCGTGGCGATTTTTATAGCGGCGAACTGCTTTGTTGTCGTCACTTTTTTTGTTCATGACCATAAGTTCCATTCACTGTAAAATTGCGCCTTGCGCCTAGCATTTCGTCCGCGCCGAGCAATTGACGATGAATTCTGACGACTGATTCGGGATTGCTATATAATTCAAATTGTGATGGGCGCGGGATATCGGTTCGTGTCGCTCGTGTCCCGACTCGGAGGAAAAGGCGATGAAAAGAATGCGTAAGGATTTGCCAATAGAGTATATGAGGTCTGAAAAATCTTTGATGTTTCCGCGATTCTTCTCATCGTTGCGCAAACATATTGACGCGAAATGTTCGGAAAAAGGGGTTTCGGCAAACATCTTGTTTCAAAAGGCGTTTCCCAAATCGCCGAAGGCGGAAACAGTTTCAAGCGCTTTTTTCAGGATGAAAACAGCGGCGGTTGCGGCGGTTGCAGCGGCGGCGTTCGCGGTCGCCGCGCAGGCGCTCGCGCAGGTCTCCGTGTCTGTTCCCCGGATAAATCTTCCGGAGGATGAAAGGCCGCGCGCCGACGCTCCTTTTGAGAGGTGGCAATTCAGCGGCCATCTCCAAGACGACGAGGGGCGCAGATACGGATTGACGGCGTCATTCTTCATCGTAAGATTCGACGGCCTGCCTGACGCCCGTTTCATGTATTATTGCCTTTCGGAGAAAGACGAAGGCCGGTTCCACAGCGGCTCGCTTGTCGAGAAATCGGCTGCCGCGACGATGAAGTCGGCGGTTGCCGCGCTTCCGGGGGACGTCCGCTTCGCGTTGTCTCCCGACATATCCGACGAGAGCGAAATCGAAAAGAATCACAGGTTTATGAAAGAGGAGCCGACGGTGATGGGCGAGGCGCTTGGGCTGAGGTTCGACGGGAATTATTTCGTAAACGAGAAAAGCCCCGGACGCGACTGGGAGGACTGGAGATACGGCGCGAGGCTGACGGACGGAGCGTTCGAGGCGGAGCTTGAGATGAAGCCGGAGCGGGGGCCGATGTTCGCGGGCGGCGACGGCGTCGTCGGGTTGGAACACGGCGGGGATTTGTTTTTGTATTCATTTCCGCGCATGGCGGCGAAGGGGCGCCTGAGGATAGGCGGAGAGACGCGGCGCGCGCGCGGCGTGTTGTGGTACGACCATAAGTACGGCGCGCTTGGCGATGCGGCGAATCCGGCGGGATGGGACTGGTTCCGCGTCCAACTCGAAGACGGAACGGACATGAGCCTGTTAATCTTCCGCAGGCCGGACACCGGGGAGCGGTTTCACCGACTGGCGACTGTCAAATGGGGAGACGGGCGCGTTTCAGTCGTGAGGGACATCGTGGTCGAGCCGCTCAATACGTGGACAAGCCCGGACACGGGAGTCGTTTATCCGCTCGACTGGGCGGTCGCCATCCCGTCGCTGCGCGCGCATCTGACTATCAGGCAGGATATGCCTTATCAGGAGACGCGGGTGTTCGGCCCTCTGCGCGCAGTATGGGCGGGCTCCGGCAGAGCGGAGGCGGTGATTGACGGCGAACGGCAGGCGGGAACTGTTTTTACAGAGCTTGCGGGTTACCGAGCAGAGCCGGAAGGCGCGTTGCCGTGAGACGCCGATTGCGACCTGCGGGAATTTCATCCGCAACGGCAGGAAACGCGGGTTATTTACTATCTATAGTCATTTAACTAAAATCAGCAAAGCGTATCAACATCGAACGGGGGACGGCAAATGATGAAAGACATCGGAACGGAACTGGAAATCAAATGCGTGAACACGATAAGGATGCTGGCGGTGGACGCCACGCAGAAGGCCAATTCGGGGCATCCCGGCGCGCCGCTCGGAATGGCCGCGATGGGATACGCGCTTTTCGACGGGTTCATGAAGCACAGCCCGGCGAACCCGGAGTGGCCGGACCGCGACAGGTTCGCGTTGTCCGCCGGGCATGCGTCGATGCTGCTGTATTCGCTGCTGCATCTGTCGGGTTACGACCTGCCGCTGGACGAGTTGAGAAACTTCCGGCAGCTTGGTAGCAGGACGCCGGGGCATCCGGAGCGTGACCTTGCGGCGGGCGTGGAGATATCGACAGGGCCGCTGGGGCAGGGGCTGGCGCACGCGGTGGGGATGGCGCTCGCGGAGGCGCGGCTCGCCGCCCGCTTCAATAAACCCGGCTTCAATATCGTGGACCACAACACGTATGTCGTCTGTTCTGACGGCGACATTCAGGAAGGCCTTTCCACCGAGGCGGCAAGCTTGGCGGGGCATCTCGCTCTCGGCAAACTCATCTGCCTTTACGACGACAACGGAATTCAGATCGAAGGCCGCACGAGTCTGGCGTTCGGAGAGAATGTGGCGGCGAAGTTCAAAGCCCTCGGCTGGCAGGTGATAGGGCCGGTGGACGGGTTCGACATCCCGGCGGTGAGAAAGGCGCTGCGCCGCGCGCGCAGGGATGCCTCCAAGCCGTCTCTCATAATCTGCAAGACCATCATCGGGCGGCACAGCCCGCTGGAGGATAGCGAGAAATCCCACGGCTCGCCTCTGGGAGCGGACAACGCGGTCGCCACCAAGAAGGCGCTCGGCTGGCCGCTCGAACCGGAATTCATCGTGCCGCTGGAAGTGGCCGCTCACATGCGCAAGGCGGTCGCCCGCGGCAAACGCGCCGAGTCTAAATGGTCGAAGCTGTTCTCGGTTTATGAAAAACTTTATCCGGCGGACGCGAAGGAATTCTTGTCCGCGATGAAAGGCGAGTTGCCGCAAGGATGGGAGTCGGTGCTTGAGGGAGTTATCCCCGCAGACTCAAAACCGATGGCGACGCGGGCGGCGTCGGGCAAGGCCCTGAACGCGCTGTTCGCAAAGTTGCCGAACCTAATCGGAGGCTCCGCCGACCTCGGCCCCAGCAACAACACGCGGCTGGCCGCGTCCGGAAGCTTCAGCGCGACCGACCGCGCGGCGAATAACATCCATTTCGGCGTCAGAGAACACGCGATGGCGGCCGTGTGCGGCGGGATCGCGCTGCACGGCGGCTTGATTCCGTACGCGGGCACGTTCTTCACTTTCGCCGACTACATGAGGCCGTCCATAAGGTTGGCGGCTATTATGGGCGTCCGGGTGATATACGTGTTCACGCACGACAGCATAGGCGTGGGGGAGGACGGGCCGACGCACCAGCCGGTGGAACATCTGATGTCGCTGCGCGCGATGCCGAACGTGACGGTGATCCGGCCTGCGGACGCGGCGGAGACGGTCGAAGCGTGGCGCGCGGCTCTGTTGAACTCGTCCGGGCCGACCGCGCTTGTGCTTTCTAGGCAGAACCTGCCGTGTCTTGACCGCGCTGAATATCCGTCTGCCGCCAATCTTCACAAAGGCGCGTACACGTTGTGGCAGGCGAGGGAAGGCGCGCCGGACGCGATAATCATCGCCACCGGCTCCGAAGTGGAAATCGCTCTCGAAGCCGCCCGCGCGCTCGTGGACGAGGGCGTTAACGCCCGCGCGGTGTCCATGCCGTCTTGGGAACTGTTCGACGCCCAGACGCCCGAATACAAAGAGAGCGTGCTGCCGGACGCCGTCCGCGCGCGAGTCGCCGTTGAAGCGGGCATACGCACTGGCTGGGAAAGATACGCAGGGCTTGACGGCGAGATTGTCGGCATGGACGGCTTCGGGGCCTCCGGCCCGGCTTCCGCCCTGTTCAAGAAGTTCGGCTTCGTCCCCGGCGCGGTGGCGGACGCGGCGCGGCGCGTTGTTGCTAAACAGAAAACTAAGAACGGGGGCTCCGCGTCATGACCGGAAAAGAAAGATTCCTGACCGCGCTGAACAGAGGGACGCCGGATATGGTCCCCATCTGGGACCTCGCTTTCAACGAGCCGAGCATAGTCAACATCGCCAAGCATTTCACTGACAACGTACCGCCTCTGAAACTGCTTCATCAGATGGACGCGAACGACCTTGTGGCGATAATGCGCGCGCTGTTTCTCATAGCCGAGGAGCTTGACCTAGACGGGCTGACTATGCCGACTCTGCTAGGGCGCGAACACATCGAGGGCGACATCATAAAGGACAGGCTCGGCGTCATCCAGCATGTCGGCTGGCACGGCGACCCCATCCCTTTCGACGGCCCGATAAAAACTCCCGCCGACCTCAAATCTTACAAGCCTCCCAAAGTCGACGACTCGTGGCTCATGGCCGCTATGTTCGCAAAATCGCATTTCAAGGGCCGAATCGCAAACGTGCTGATGATGCCCGACCCGTTCAAGATAAGCTGGGCTTTGCGCGGCGAGATGATTAACACGCTCATCGCGTACATCGACAATCCGTCGTTCGCCCACGACACCGCCAAGCTCGCCACAGAGATTTGCCTCGCGGTGTTCGAGAGAGCGGTCGCCGCCGGGGTGGACGCGGTCGTGCTGCCCGGCGACATCGCCATGAACGAGGCGACCATCATGTCCCCCGCTCATTTCAGGGAATATCTCAAACCGAGATATAAAGAGATTGTGGATGTCGTCCACGCGGCCGGGCTGCCCGCAATAAAACATTCCGACGGCAACCTCAACGCCATCCTCGACGACCTGCTCGAAATCGGGTTCGACGCCGTGCATCCGATACAGCCGCAGTGCATGGATATCGGCGAGACGAAGAAGAAGTGCGCGGGCCGCGCCTGCGTCATCGGCAACATCGACTGCGTCGACCTGCTCACTTCCGGCAGCGTGGAGGAAGTCGAGCGGACGGTGAAGGAGACCATAGAAATCGCGGCTCCCGGCGGCGGATACATCCTGTCGTCTTCCAACACGATTCACCCGGACGTTAAGCCGGAAAACGCTATAGCGATGTTCCGCGCGGCGCGCAGGCACGGCGCGTATCCCATAGGCGGCGCGGAGAAATAATAACTAATCGGAGACGAAATTATGGCGGACGAAAAACTTTATTTCATGATTCGAGACGCGCTGGCCGCGTTCTTAAAGTTCAACAACAGGATGGAGGTGTCGGGGACGGAAAACATACCGTCCGGCGGCGCGCTCGTCTGCCCGAACCATACGAACTATTCCGACCCGTTCTTCCTCGGCGCGGCGGTGGAGGACAGGGTGATGCACTTTCTGGCGTGGCACGGGATCGCGGAGATGCCGCTTGTCGGCCCGCTGTTTTCCCGCATCGGAACTATGCACCCGATACACGAAAGCTACGGCGTGGCGGAGGATAAAAACGAAGTCCGCGAAAAACTCGACACATTGAGAGACCTGCTGAAGTCGGGCGAGCTGTGCGTGATATTTC
>Ga0209311_1001532_pt1 | contig 18212 bp, 28 predicted proteins | sample AD_UKC045_MetaG_FD_184417 | JGI IMG/M metagenome (GOLD analysis project Ga0209311, IMG submission 184417) | Active sludge microbial communities of municipal wastewater-treating anaerobic digesters from USA - AD_UKC045_MetaG (SPAdes) (version 2) | ecosystem: Engineered > Bioreactor > Anaerobic >... | reverse complement strand
CTATCAGTATATTATCCTATTATTATCCTATTAGTGTACCACGATACTGGCATCAAGGAGAATGCACATTGCATACTACCTGATACTGGTATACTTACTTCTAGTATAGTATAGTATAGTATACTTACTACTAGTATAGTATAGTATAGTATACTTCTAGTATAGTATAGTATAGTATAGTATAGTATAGCTAAGCATACTTAAGCTTAGCATAACATTAACATTATGCAATATCCTTACAATGCTATCATTAACAAAGAAGACTATGCAGTAATACTAGAGCATAGTAGCAGAAAGTATCTTAGAAGAGTAGCAAGAAAGAAGTATACGAGAGAATACAGAGAGACGAGAGAGTATATTATCATCTCAGGGGAGAGTAAGAAGAATGCTATTTCCCTTTATGAAAGTATACTAGCTAAGAGAGAAGAAGCTAAGCTGACCCAAATAGATAAATCTACTACTAAGAAAGAGAAGAAGACTACTACTAAGTCTACTACTAATCTAGAAAAGTCTACGACTAATCTAGAAAAGTCTACGACTAATCTAGAAAGCATGCTAGATGATGCTATTAAGCAACAAGAAGCAGAGCATGCTAAGATTAACAAAAAGACCTTCTCTCAGTTAGTCAAAGAGAAGAAGTACAGTGAAGCATTATCTATCTAACTAAGTTATTATCTAACAAACTAATCAAATAAATATGATTGAAGCACAAGTACGTCTCATAGAAACGAAATTCTATGCAGAAGGTTATTGTTGGGGAAAGTATTGGGGAGGAGGAGAAGGAGGCTACGAAGCTACTCAATACGAAGCAAAGACAATGCAAGAACTCGAGGAAATGATTAACTCTGGTATTAAAGACGGAAGCATTGACGGAGGAATGGGTTTTGAACAAATACTCGGAGCTAGAATGTCTTTACGTTCAGTCACTCACATCGAAATTAAAGACTCAAACGGTTTTGATGGAGAATATCAAAAGGTCGAACATTTTGCTGACAAGTCATTTGGAGATTTATCAGACGAAGCAGAAGAATGTCTTACTAACATCTTTTAACAAACTAATCAAATAAACTTATGTCTGCACCAAACTTTTATAACAAGAATGCAAGTAAAATCTTTGCAGTATCTGAAGAGTTCGACGAAGAGACTCAAGAATGTATCTCTGAGAATTGGAAAGACGCTAAAGATAACATTGCAAGCGAGTTAACATCTAAGGGCTACAGAGAAGTAAGCATCTCAGACAACAATAGAAATTACCCTGGAGAATACTTCTTGGAGAAAGAGTTAGTTTTCTGGGACATCTGGAGAATAACAATCTATGCAGTTGTCAGAGGAGCTTATTATAACGGAACAAACTTTGATTGGCAGGTCGATGTTATTAAAGACAGAGATGAAGATTACGAAGAAGGAGACTTATGCGACATTCCAGTACCGAAGACAGTGCAAGCAGCTATTGACAGAGAGACTAAAAGAATTGAGAAAGCATTCGAGCTTTATACTGATAAATTAAATTGCGTAGGAATCTTCTCAAACGGAGAAGCAGTCTATGCAAAGATATAGACATCACCCATTTACAAAATACAATTTGCGTATTATAATGATATCATAAACAATTAACCAATTATGAAAAAAGACAACAAAACTATATGTTCTTATTGCGGTAAAAGATTTAATTTTGACACAATGAAGTATGGACTATGCTCTGATTGCTATGAAATGGTAATGAAGTATGGACTATGCTCTGATTGCTATGAAATGGTATGTGTGAAGATTGTTATGGTCGGATTAGTAATGATATACAACGATGATAAGTAGATGGCAAAAAAATAAAGCCAGATGTGTATTATAAAGCAAAAAACGGAAAACTGATAGAATGCGATGATTAACTTTAACAATTTAATTTAACTTTAACTAAAAAAATATGACAAACTCAAAACAATATACCATAACAACAGACGATAGGGCTGATGTAGTGGCTTGGAATGAGGCAACACACGCAATCACAATGGGCCTCGGTGTCTTAATACAGGAGACTAATTCTGAAAAACAATATTATAATTCTGGAACTTCTGATGCTCCTGTTTGGAACTCTATTTCCGAGATTACCTACAAAGATGTTTATCATGAACGCAAGTCTATTGCTGACATTACTGCTACTACTGACGGATTAACGACTGGGTTAATTCCTGCTGGAAGAACCTTTGCCAATGTTACTTCGTCTAGTGCTACAAAGGCTGTTACCTTACCAACAATCAATGCTAATTCTGTTGGACAGACAATTGATTTATTTGTTGGTTCTAATGGTTATAAGTTAGTAACTCCCGCTTCTTCTGGAAATAAAATTAACAATGTTGTTGCTGACGGAACTAATCAGTTAGATGTTGCGGCTAATTCTTTATTAAGATGTGTTCAGGTATCGGCTACTGGTTGGGTTTGTTATCAGGTAGCTCCAACTACGATTACTGTTGTTGCTCCTGATAATGACTAAATTTACATTATGAAAATAGAATTGATTACAAAAATGATATCATAAACAATTAACCAATTTATTAAACACTCCTATGGACAACAAAGTACAAGCATTAGAATTGCTTTCAAACCACACACCAGCTGAAGTACTAGAACTCTTTGACATTGATATCTACGAGATAGCTACTGTGCTAGTTGATGGCATGACTGATTCGCAAGTTGCTAACTTGATTGATGAACTTAATAAAAAAGAAGCGCTTTAAGCTTCTATAACAATAAACACTATGAAAAACGAGAAGAAGAAAGTCGTTGGTATCAAAGAGCTCGCTCGCTTAGTATCAGAGCAAGAGAGTGATATCAGTGCGCTTGAATCAAAACTAGAAGCCTTCGAAGGCGACCTAGACGACAAAGCAGCTCAAAGCGACTTAAGCGATTTAGAGTACAGAGTCTCTGAAATTGAAGACAAGGTTAACGATTACGAAGAGAGAGTCGACAAAATCGATGAGCTAGTCGAGAAAGTAGAAGAATTACAGAGTGATCATGCAGTAATCGAAGACATGCTAAGCACAGTAGATATCGAAGACATGCTAAGCACAGTAGATTCTTACTGTGACAAAGTTATCAAACTAGAAACGTTAGTTAAGCTGCTTATCACTAAGCTCCCAGACTCTGTTCTAGTCTCTTTAGTCGGTGAGAAGTACGACTTGAAGTGGTATGATTGCTTACAGAGTCGTTAGTCAAGCGATCCTTGAGAGTGACAAATCGTATGCAGCAAACAAACCTCAAAGAGTTGATGAAAAGAAACGAGTGTGTTATCTACAGAGCTGGAGCACACAATGGTTTTCTTATCTTTATCATTAAGTTCGCTCACTCGATGGTTGTCCAGAGAGTTTGGACAGACAAAGAGATGAACATTGTAACGTTCTCTTCAACTGGGAACTTACGTTTATTTAGTTAATTTTACAATTATGACAAACAAAAACTTGGGTAAAGCGTTAATTATTACGCTAGTAATCGCATTCTTATTATCCTTTGTTAGTAATCTGTTGTGCGGTTTAGTAACAATCGCCAACTGGGTATTTGTAATTATTGCCGCAAACAGACTAATAAAGATGAAGAAATAAATAAGATGGAAAAAATACTCTTTTCAAGAGAGTGGAGCATTTATCGTTAGAGCAATTATCGGTGGTCTTAACGCTGGTATGGAAGTAGCAGAAAGCGAGAGTAAAGATTAATTTTTATCCTTACCTGTATATTATCTTATCTTTTACTTAAAAATGCCACTATGGAGCAAATAAGCTGCAAATTCGTCAGCCTAATCTCCATTCTTTAAGTCAATAATTCATCAAAATATGCATAGTCATAAAGAACTGCTATTTACGAATACTTTGCAAGCTGTAAAACTTTGTAAAGAGAGACTAGTAGATAGCTTAGTACACAGTGCAAAGGAAGTTGAGTCAGCTAGAGAATTGGTTGCAGAATGTAGAGACATTGCTGCTTTCTTCGATGGTCTCGACCTCGATACAGTGATCTATCAGACATGCGAACTCTGCAATCAAGCAGTAGATGAAGACGGAAGATGCGGGTGTACAAACGAAGATGCAAACTTCTAATAAACAGCTAGCGTTCGAGTTCTTCATTACGATGCTACTCGTCTTTCTAGCAATGAAATTCTTAATGAGAATCTTATGACACATCCAAAGTATCTCCGTTCTCATCGAATTAAGACAATCTCCGATGAGCAGAAAATAGCAATTCAGAGAATGGCTCAAGCTGATATCAAATTGCTTGTTGTTAACTTCGAAGAGAAGATTCTAGCAAATAGCAAGACAGCTCAGATTCTGCTAGACAAAGAAGTAGCAACGATAGACAATGCGATGACGTACTACTTGTGTGAGTTAATACGAGAGTTAAACGAGCTTCTATGAAGTGCAAATTCTGTGGTAATCTCGATGCTTACATCGTGCTCGAAGACTTTAGGTATATGGTCAGATGCCCGAACTGTGGCTATTCTGGCTATCTTAAAACTTATAATAGTAAACAAAATGCTAACACAAAACAAGTTTTCAAGTCACCTTCTAAAGAAACTTAAGGAAGTTGATCCGTTTGAGTTCAGAATGTTCGAGAAACAATTAGAGAAAGCTCTGATTGGATTGAGCATCAACATTACTAGTTGTCTGACTAGATATAATATGCACGAGTCTCTTGGACTTACGTTCGAAGAAGCAGAGCAGTTCTCATCTCAGTTCACTGAGAAACTAAGGAGACACTCAATGAACATCTTAGAGCAGATTAAGAAATCAAGGTAAGAGTATGTCACCGAAGAAGATTCTTCAATTGATAAAAGCAGGACGATATTCTCGTGTGCTAGCAATGGATCTTCACGGTAATGTCGTCATTGCTTATCTATACTATAATAAGCTGAGACATAAGTACTATCTCAAGAGAACTAAGAAATCTGTGCATCATAAGTATATCAATCGGAAGATTGCTCTAATTCACATTCAAGTAAGTATGCAGTATGTCAAAAGAAGAGATCGATCCAATTAGGCTAGCTTATTTCAAAACAGCGTCTGAGTCAGTTGCAACAATGGCACAAAGACCGAAAGTCACTGCTGTTAGATCTCTGGAGCAAGTCATTAAGTATCACCAGGAGCAACTCGAGATCTTGAGAGGAGACTGTCGGTTCTTAGAACTCTATTGCGATTGCTCTGATATGTTTGACGTAGAGAAGCTAAAAGCAGCACTGATAAAGTTGCATGTCGAGGAGCTTCAGAAATATCTGAGGAAAGGTAAACATAAACAATAGCAAGCATTACAGCTGCTATTTACAAAAGTTTATTTGCGTATTATAATGATACTATCCAGTTCTTATTGGATACTTATTTATTTAACCTAGTCACTTGCTATTGCATTTGCAAAGCAACACTAGACGAAGTATGTTCTACCTAGTGAACACAGCTAACGAAACAGTTCGTAAAGCTGTAAGCAAAGTTTCACTACGAAGATTCCGTCGGAAAGCTAACGACGCTACTCTTCGTATCATTGAAGGTGATTCACCTTCTAAGGCTTTGAAAGCCGAAGAGAAAGCTGCTTTGAAGGCTTCAAAGGAAGTCGATGTCAAAGCTGTCAAGAAAGCTGCTAAGAAACATGCAGCTGAGGTCTCTTCAGAAGCTCCAGTCAAGAAAGCGAAGAAAGCTTCAAAGAAGGCGACAAAGAAGGTCGCTGCTTAATTCATTTAATTCTTTCCTATGCTTAAAGAACAGCAAAACAACTTCTTAGGTGGCCCAATCCTAGTCGACGACGAGGAAGAGATGGCTAACGAAGAGGTTGAAGTTGAGGAATCTGATGAAGATTCAATCCTAGATCTAACTGCTAAAGAGCGTAAGAACGCTAAAGAGAAGTTAGACTCTGGTACAATGCTCTTCCCAGAGGAAGAAGAAGAGGCGATGGAAATGGTTGGCAGAAGCAAAAAGAGAGTTCGTGTATCTGGTGAGGCTTCAAAAAAGAATCTGATCGAGATTCCACAAGAAGTACTAGATGAATACGGTGATCTTCTAGCTCTGTTTGATCCATCGACATCGTCAAAGAAATCATTTAGGGCTATGAGAAAGATGCTCGCTACGTTATGCAATATCCGTTACCCACGGAAACCAAAGGTAAAGAAAGCTAAGAAATAGAGATGAGAGAGCAGGTACCACAAGAAGAGTACACTTATGTTCGAATGAGGAGAAACGTTCGAAAGACGGTCTCACTTAACTTCAAGCATTACGAACTTCGTGTTAAAGCTTTGGTCTCTGTTAACTCTCGTGGAGAGCAATTCGAAGCTATCCTGCCACTAATTAAGATCTCAACACTTAAGAGGTGGTTCATCAGAGACGAGATCCTATACGAGCTAAGAAAGATCAATGGGATTGTGAATGCAGACCTTGAGATCGAAGTCTTTGCTGTATACGGAACAGAGAGGTATCTTGGCGAATACAAGAGGTACCTTGGTGAACTCTTCTTTGTGATGCATAACATTAACGAGTATGACAAAACTGAGTATCGATATCAAAACTCAAAAGCTTACTTCCAACAACCCGATAAATCTGAGTTTATCCCTGAAAGGCTTTGAGCTATCAGGTAAGATAGAATCGGAGTTCTGCTCGACAGTTGTTGAACCATTCAGAGTAAGCTGTTTCTCGATTGATCAAATCAGAGTTGCCCTGCTAGACTATATCGAGGGGATCTCAGAAATCGAGAATGCGAGTCACTTCACAGCTTTTTTAGCTGTGCAGACTGTTTACGGAAACCGTCATTTTGAAATCGAGCAATTGATTCCATCTGGCGAACTTATTCTTAACTGTGAACTATGCCACAACTCTTCGGCAAACACGGAATCGTAATACCTCCAGTCATGAAGTACATACCTGATAACCACATCTGGGCTTGTCTCTTCTATACAAAGAACGAAAGAATTACTATTCAGTTTGCAGAAAATGTTGCTTTCATCTCAAGTGTTCGAAAAGAAGAGAAGCAATTTACAGATTTGATCGGTATCGTGAGAGACGGTAAAGTTATCTTTGACTCAGCATACAATGGCGAAGCAAAGGCATTGAAACAAGAGATTAAAGTGTTGGCTGATAAGCTGCACACAATCTCAAGACATAATCATCAGAACAATAGCTCGTCTATTACTGATGAAGCATTTATTAATTAGTCTAACTAGCTACTATGGCAAACAAGATTGAAGTACTAGACATCACTCGTAGCTACTCGAGGAAGTTGAATATGAGTGCACACGGAGGACAACAGTACGAGACTATCGATCTCTACGCGTCGAGAACTGCGAAAGATGTACCAGTCGAAGATTCGAAGAAAGTAAGCGATGCTCTATACAAGATGTGCGTCGATGAAGTTGAAGCTCAGGTTGCTGAGATCGACAATGAGGTTAAGGAGATAGAAGATGAAGAGGTTCCAGCACCAAAGCGAAAGAAGTTAAAGACTCATGTTGGTGTCGAAATCGAACAAGAAGAGCTAGAAGCAATGGCTCCATTAATCAACTCTATCACATTGTCTAAATCGATTAAAGACCTGAAAGCTGCTGCTGCTGAGATTCAAGAAAAAGCTGATGAGCTTTCTGAAAGCCAGAAAGAATACATCCAGAAGTACTTTGCTCAGCAACTAAAGACACTAAAAGAAAATGCTCAATAATCTTGTTAAAAGCATTTCTTATTCTGCATACAGAGACTATCTGAAATGCCCGAGACTGTATTATTACAGGAGAGTGATGAAGCTCAAACTTCCATTTGATCCGATTCAACTCGTACTCGGTAAGTCATTTCATTTAGCTCTCGAATTGTTGGAGAAAGAGAAGAAAGACCCTGTCTCAGTATTCGCAACTGACTTTACTAAAGACAAAGTTACTGGCGTATCAATGTCTAAGTTCATGGCAGAAAGAGAAGAGGCACTTCGTCTGTTATCTTTCTGGTCAGAACATAAAGATGAACTGCTTTGTGAAGCAGGTATCGAGATTGATGAGACAGAGAGAAGGTTCGAGATTAAAGTCGACAAAGATCCTCTCACTGGCTTACGTCTCTCTCTTCCACCAATCACAGGTGTCGTTGATTATACAGAGAAATTACGCTGTGCTCTTGGAGATTATAAGACAAGTTCTAAGAAATACTCACAAGAGATGGTCGATGAATCTGATCAACCGACATTCTATTATTTATGGTACCTCATTGAGAAAGGCAAATTACCAGACGTCTTCTCTTACATCGTATTCAGGAAGGGCATTAAACGGCAGCCAATTCAAATACTGACTACGACACGCACATTGACTCAAGTATCTAATCTACTCAGTAGCATGCAGAAAGTTGTAATGCAAATTGAGAACAGAGAATTTACGTTGAGACATAAAGACGGAGAGTTTTGTGATTGCGGTCTCTATGAGGACATGCTAAGAGTCTAATTATGACAAAGAATAACATCGTAGAGTTTAATGCAGACCTGTGGTATACTACTACAGAGGTCGTTAATCTTTCTCGTCAAGGTTATTCTCCGTTTAAGTCGTTATCAACTCTTTACCGTTTGATCCACGATGGTAAGATTCCAGTTGTTGCTCGTGGTGAGAACAAGAAGAAGAAGTATTTCATCCAGGGCAAAGATATCATTGCTTTTGCTGAAAGTCAAAAAATTACTTTAGGCAAATCAGATGAAGAACAGATGTAAGAAGGTTGCAATCAGATTAGCACAAAGAGGCATCTCAGTTATTCCAGTTGGGAGAGACAAGAAACCTCTCTTCTCTTGGAAAGAGTATACAGAGAGAGTTGCAACAGAAGACGAGATTACTAAGTGGTGGAAAGACTATCCAGATGCTAATCTTGCGATCGTAACAGGAAAGATCTCAAATCTGACTGTAGTGGACGTAGAGGAAGGTGGTAGCATCGACTATCTGCCAGAGACTCTTACTGTCAAGACAGGAGGAGGTGGCTACCACCTCTACTACAGATACTCAGAGAAGTTTAAGAATGCTGTTCGCATTCGAGAGCTTACTGATATTAGAAACGACTCTGGTTACGTTATTGCACCACCATCAATCCATAGTTCTGGGAAGAAGTACGAATATGATAATCGACAGAAGATTGCTCAATTTCCTGAGCACCTCTTCTTGACTCAGATCATTCAAGAGAAGAAGAATGACTGGAACCAACTGCTTAAGGGTGTATCAACTGGAAACAGAAACGAAGTAGCTGCTAAAGTATGTGGACATATTCTAACAAAGACACCGATGTCGATGTGGGAGTATGTTGCATGGCCAGCAGTGAAAGAGTGGAACACGCACAATAAACCTCCACTCGATGAGACAGAATTACGATTGACATTTGACAGCATCAGTGGTAGAGTTATCTTCTCTCAGAATGATACAGAGAAGGAGATTTTTGACTTAAAGAGGTTAGCAATTAAGCACAGAGAAGCAACAAAAGACGGTCTAGATAAAGTAGTACCTTCTGGTTTCTCTGTTCTAGATTCGTACCTCAACGGAGGATTTAGACCAGGTGATCTTGTTCTTGTTGGAGCAAGGCCATCAATGGGGAAGTCTTCGTTTGCATTGTCTGTTGCATACAATGCTGCGAAGTTAGGAAAGAAAGTTTTGTTCTTTTCGATTGAAATGACAGCAATTGATCTTTATGATAGATTGCTATCGTTCGAGACTGGTTTACCCTGTACAAGCATCATCAATGGTACTGCTATGCAAAAAAGAGTTAGAGAAGGATACGATTCTCTCTCGAAGCTAGATATTGCAATTGCAGAACTATCTAGAGCAACATCGAAGACAGTAGACACAATGGTTCAAGATTACTTACTTGACCACGATGTAGACCTCATCGTTGTTGATTACTTACAGTTTTTATGTGATAAAACAACAAAGAACGGTAGTGATGCTAACAGAGTTGGCCAGATCTCGAGGAATCTCAAATCATTAGCAAGAGCAACAATGATTCCAGTACTTTGTCCGACTCAGCTAAATCGAAAGTCTGAGGAGGGTGGAAGAATTCGTGAACCAAGACTTGCTGATCTTAAAGATTCTGGAAACTTAGAACAAGACGCTGATACTGTCATTCTTCTGCACAGGACATTAGATGCAGACGTTAAGAACAGAACATCAGTTATTGTTGCTAAGAACAGAAAGGGAGAGACAGGACGTCTCGACCTTGCATTTAATTTATTAACAACTCAGTTTGAAGAAACTGACTAATTATCTTATGAAGTACAAAGACAAGAAGTTAGCTAAGTTCGCTGCTGAAGGTGGCAAATTCATCAAGCTAGACGTTGGTGAATCTTTCAAAGGCACTTACTTAACTTGGAGATCAGAAGTTGACGAGAAGTATCACAAGACAAAAATCGTCTTCACTTTCAGAACAGAGAACGGAGAAGAAAAGACTCTCTCAACATCAGCTAAGAAGGTAGTTGCTAAAATGGCAGTAGTTGCACCAGGTAGCTTTCTACAACTTACGAAGTTAGGTGTTGATCGCAACCTTGATTACGCTGTGAAGGTTTTATCTGAACCTTCTGCTCCAAAGAGCGTAGAAGAAGATGATGAAGACGAAGAAGAGAAAGACGAAGAGGAAGATGATGAGGAAGAGGATGACGAGGAAGATGATGAACCTCTTTTATCAATCTAAGATATGATGCTGCTATTTGAGGGTTGTGATAAGTCTGGGAAATCAACTCTCTTACGCAACTTTGTTTCTGCTAGTAATACTGAGTTCAGATACTGGAAGAATGACGTCTTAAAACCGTCAACGTTTCACGTCTCTGACTTCATTCTCGGTCTCTATGCTGGTGTCTACTCTTCACTACGCTCTACAGATGCAGTGATAGACAGGAGCCACATCACTGAGATCGTTTATGGTCAAGCAATTCGAAGCTACAAGGTAGGTGAGAGATTCAAGGATGTAATCGATAATGAGATCTTTGGGAGAGCAATTGTAGTTTATGTAGATACTCCGATCGAAATAATCTTTGATCGTCTTACTAAGCTTGGTGACGATTATATCGACAAGACAGCTGTTGCTGCAATACGTCAGTCGTACGAAGAGTACTTCGAGACATGCAGACTCCCAGTTATCAGAATCGATGGCTCGAAAGACCAAGATGAGTGCTTAAGTCAACTAGTACACGAATATGGACATCTCAGAAAAGCATTTAACCGTTGATACAACGCAAGATCTCCTGAAGCAGATGTTTGATGCTCAAGCAGAAGCTGAGAGAGAGTTTGCGATTGTAGAAGGGTTTCCAGAGAGAATGATCTTTGGTAAACTTGAGAACTTACACCATCCAGAAATCTGTCGGCATATCAATGACAATATACTCTGGAGAATGGTTCAGGAGATCAACGAGGCTGTTGTTGCTTTGAAGAATGCAAAGACTTGGCGTAAAGCTAAATACTTTACTGATGTTCATGAGTACCTTGATGAAGTTGCTGATATCATGATCTACTTTATTAACCTTTGCTATGCATCTGGAATTGATCCTAAGCTTCTAACAGAAACTGTTCTGAAGAAGATCGAAGTCAATCGAGATCGCATACGCAGTAAGTACTAATCTATGCGTATATACCTAAACTGCGTAGAAGCAATTACAGACATCGGAAGAGAACTTAAAAAGTGTGCAGCTCGTGTACACACGCAGACGATGCAGAATAAAGTAATTGCAGACGATGACAATTATGAAACAAGAGAACTGCAAGCTTTTGAATTTTGCATCATCAATACTTCTGACAAGGATGAAATGCCTAATGCTACACTCGAGTGGCTACATGCTGAATTCAAAGAACGAATTGATCCTAATTTCGAGAATCCAGGGAAAGCATGGGAATTACGGAAAGATGTCTGGTCTGAGTTTTTAGTGCATCGTACTGGAATCTATCCATCTGTAAATGCTAAAGGAGACGAAAGAGACGTCTTTGAATATACGTACAACGAACGTATTCAGTGGCAGATACAACCTGTTATCAACGAATTAAGGCTCCACTCTGATTCAAGGCAAGCAATCATAGAAGTCCATAATCGCAAGATAGATACAGAAAGAATGGGAAAGCAAAGGATTCCCTGTTCTATGTTCTATCAATTTATGGTCAGAGATGGCAAGCTTGATGTTATCTACGTAATGCGATCATCTGACTTCGCTACTCATTTCCAGAATGATATCTGGCTTGCTGACGAATTAAGAAGGTATATTGCTAGTCAGCTTAATTTGCCAATCGGTAAGTTTATTATGTTCGTCTCTAGTCTGCACATCTACAAGAAAGACTGGGACGAGTTAAAGAGGTACTAGTATGTTATCACACAAGACAATTAGCTACTCAGAGTTCTTAGAATACTACACAGATAAAGAGTATGTTATTGTCTATGATGATAGTGACGAGATAATTCTGATCTACAGAGAAGATGACTGCAAAAATTATTTGCACCTAGTTGACTACCCGTACTACTTTGCTATCAGATACGAAGACTTTGTCGAGCATCAAGAAACATTCAGACAGCTAAAGCTGCGAAAGAAGATTATTAAACTCGAGAAAGAGAACGATGAGTTTGTTAAGGTCTTTGTTCATCAATGCTGCAAATACAGAGCATACGACGAAAAGACAGAAGTACTTGGTACTCTTGCTGCATTACGGATCAAGACATTTGAAGCGGATCTAACACCAGCACAGAGAATTACAATCGACCATAAGCTGAAAGTAGCTACGAAATACAAAACTCTCTTCTTCGATATCGAGACAGACGACAGGGGGAAGATCGATATCGGTAAGAAGAGAATCGTTTCAATTGCTGCTGTCAACGAAGCAGGAGAGGAATTCTACTGGTCTGGTAAAGATGAAGTTGAGATCGTAAAGGGCTTTCTAGATAAGTTAGTTCACTATGATCTCTGCATTGGTTGGAATTCAGAGAAGTTTGATATACCGTATATCAAAGAAAGATGCAAGTACTTTAGCAAAGAGATGAAATACTTCAACTGGAGACAGGTAGTGCAAGTTGATATGATGCAAAAGCTAATGGAGATCCATAAGAGAAATATCGACTTGATTAAAGAAGTTAGGTCGTTTGCTCTTAACTCCGTAGCTCAGCACTTCCTTGGCGAGAAGAAAGTTGAACACTCAGAATCAATCTGGGAATTATTTACTAAGAACCCTGAGAAGCTCAAAGAGTACAACATTCAAGATTGCAGATTGCTCTTACGCTTGGAACAGAAGCTAAAGATCATCGGACAGAAGATTGCTGAACACTCTATCTCAGGATGCTTTCTAAACGAGTTTGCTGTCTCTCGTATTCTAGATGTTTACATTCTAAAGAATGCAGTTGGTTCAGGTGTACGTTTTAAGTCTAAGCCACCAAGAGAGGAACTTAACTTTGACACGAACAAGAAGTCAGGTTATACAGGTGGTTTAGTACTTGATCCCGTACGAGGACTACATAAGCATGTACTGCATTTTGATTTTACTTCTCTATACCCTAGTATCATTCAGACCTTTAATATTAGTCCAGAGACTTGGCTCAGAGAGAAAGAGCCAGGTGAGAACGACAAGAACTTTATCTATACTCCGAATAAGCAAGTCTTTTCGAGAGAGCTAGGTATCATCCCTAGTGTGATTGGTGGGTTATTAAAGGCGAGAAACGATATCAGGTATAATGAACTAAAGAATCTCAAAGAAGGTACACAAGAATACGAGGTAGCATACTTCAAACAGTATGCATTCAAGACAATCTCAAATTCGTTCTACGGAATACTCGGTGCAGACTTCACTCGATATTACAGAAAAGAAACTGCAGAGGCTATTACTCTTTCTGGACATTTTATGCTCAACCTCGTCAAACAGTGGTGTGAAGCAAAGGATATTCAAGTCCTTTATGGAGACACGGATTCGGTCTTCGTCAAAGCAGACCATGACTTGGATGAGAATAGAATACACACTCAGATTAATGAGTTTCTTGCTTACTATCTGTTTAAGCATTTTGGAATACTTGACTCGAAGATGGATCTTAAAGTTGAAGCTGTCTATGATTCGTTTTTACTTGTCGAGAAAAAGAAATATGTGAAGAACGAAGGTGGCCATCTTAAGATCGTTGGCCTAGAAGCAAGAAAGAGAGATACATTGCAGATTACAGTGCAGAAGCAAACAGAATTCCTAGAGAACGTCATGCTCAATAATTATGATCTCGATCAAACAATAGATTGGATCTTAGATTTGAAAAAGTATGTCTTATCTCATCAGATGACGAGAGATGAGGTTATGCTCCAGATCAAGTTATCTAAGCATGTAGACGAATACATGAAGAAGAAGAAAAATAAGAAGACAAAGGCAGTCGAACTCGACGAGAACGGTAAAGAGATTCTGCTACCGTCTTCTCTCTCTCATATCAAAGTTGCTAACTGGCTTAAGGAAAATAACATCAGAGAGAACGGCAACAATACGTGGGAGAAGGGGAGCTACGTTAAGTTCGTGGTTGTCGATGGTTCTAAGAAACTAGAGTCTGTCAGTATCCATAATTACGAAGACGGACAATACGATGCAGCTTATTATTGGGACGTAAAGATCTTCGCTCCAATACAGCGCATTCTTAATGTGGTCTTTCCAGAACACGACTGGACTGATTACTACGTTAATAAACCAAGAGCTAAAAGAGCTCGTAAACCTAAACTATGAAAAAGCAACTGACTATGAAAGATCTCATTAAAAAAGACGAGATCTCAGTTCGTAAAGGTGACGTCATCGAAGGCTACGAATCGATTCTAAGGTTAGCTTCGATGAGGATCAACGTAACATTCGGTTATACAATAGCAACTGTTTACAAACAGATGACATCAGTTGTACAAGACTTCGATAACTTAAAGATGTCTCTGCAGAAAGAATACGGGAAGGAGAAAGAAGTTGACGGCAAGAAGATGATTGACTTCGGAGAGAACGATCAAACAGTCAGAAACAAGATTAGTAAGTTCTTGCAGGAGGAGACTCACTTCTATACTCCTCGCCTGAAAGTCTCAGACTTACAGATTGATCTCGAACCACAGATTATTGCTGATCTCTACTGGCTATTCACAAAATAAAGAAATGACAAAGATTGCAATCGGAATTGATCCCGGACTGAAAGGTGGTGTCTCTGTCATCCAGGATGGCAACTTACTCTCGTACGGTGTCTTGCCTACAGTAAAGGAGCTCTCAGTCAAGGGAAGGATGATTTCAAGACCAGATGTAGAGAAGATGTATACGATGCTCAAGTCTATCAAAGAGTACTGCTCTGAGCTCTCTGAACCTGCTATTGCAATCGAGAGACAAGTAGCGATGCCAGGCCAGAATTCTGTAGGCACATTTAATACTGGTAAGGGATACGGAATGATCTTAGCTGTTATCTATATTCTGTTCGGAAGAGAGAATGTACACATCATCAGTTGTAAAGATTGGCAATCTGAGTTGATTACAGAACGAACATTCGTAGAGAAGAGTAGACCGAAGAGAGAGAAAAGAAAGCAACTGAAATGTGATTCGATTGCTGCAGCAAAAGAACTTTTCAAAGTAAAGCAATTGAAAGCTACAAAGAGGAGTACTGCAGATCACGACGGTATTGCAGACTCATCTCTGATCGGGTATTACTGCTATAAGCACTTTACATAGCAAACAGACCAGCTGTTAATGAAACAACACTACTCGAAGGAGGAAAAATGAAACCTAACGTTTCGAAGATCAAGTTCACTCTCTTGAAGCAATCATTCTGTACTGTTTGCAAGAAACAAGTATTGCACGAGTACGGTATGCACACTGAGACAAAGATCCACTACAAACAGTGCATCTCTTGTGAAACACTAACTGAAGTCAAAGAGCAGTGATGATCCAGTTCGCTAGCATCTGTAAAAGCTAGCACTTTATTTTACACTTATGCTTATCGCAATTCTATCAGGTTATTACAGTGAAGCAGAACCATTACTGAAGGCAGCAGAGAAGCAAGGAAAGAAAGCTTTCTACGTAAACAGCGAGTACGACCTTAAGATGAACGACTTTACTGATGCAATCTACGTTGGTAGTTACGAGAAGAGAGCAGACTTCAAAGCACTTAATTCATTCATTAAGAATAAGCTATGCGATTCCCACATCTTTACGTATTAGCAGTATTTCTGCTAGTACCGATCTTTTACTTTCTCGGAATGATTTTGTACCGTCTTATTCATTTTTTATTACTAGGCTATGTCTAAATTCAAAAAGAAGAAAACAGAGCAGGAGAACTTAGCTGTCTTTGCTCACTCAGTCGAGAAGAACGGGAAATGGAGAGGAGAAACTACAGAAGAGTACAAGAAGAAGTACTCGACGATTGGATTCAAATCTGGTACTAAGCGAAAGAGAGAGCTCTAGCAGACTCTACAAAGTACATCCATCTTTAATCTCTTCATACAAAGAAACCCTGGTTGATTTCTCTTCCAGGGTCTTTTTGTCAGTATCTTATGGCAAACAAGAGTGTAAGTATATGCAGAAATGATGAGATAACTATTAGTTTTTCAATTAGGCTATATATTATATCATCTAAACTATTTGCGTATTACTATGGAGTAAAAAAGCACTAAATTACTAGCTTCAAATAGTCTTATTTAGGTCTAGAATACCAGTATTTTGCAGTAGGTACTTTCCTTACGAGCATTTCTAGGTCTTCCTCACCAGTAGGTATAAAAACATCAATCTTATTCTGACCGTCGAATCGTTTGTTCATAGTATCACTAACTCTGAACTTACCATTTCCGTATGGAGTACGAATATGCTTAAGTTCTGGGATCACTATGAAAGTCTCTTCTTTCGTCTTGAAGTACTTTGCTCTAGCTGCTTCGTATTCGTCTCTGTTACCGATTGCTACGTCTCCGAACTGTGGCTTTCTCATGAACCCATTCGTATGTGGATCAGAGTCTGTCTGACTAGCAACAGGATTGTACACAGTGATCTTCGCAGGTTTAGCAGATGCTCTATCCATCGTCTCTTCTAAGATCCTGTACTGCTCTGCTTTGTCAACTTCTGCTTGCTTCTTCGAGAACTTAGCCTTTAATTCGTCAAGCATATCTTTCTGCTCCTGCTTCGACTTGAAGAATGGTATAATACCAATACCGAATGCAGACTTAGCAACATTAGAAAATGCATCTGTCATCGAATCATCTGAGTAGCGTACTGTTCTGATGTTGTTAGCTTTGAGCAACTGAACGATCTCATCTGGTGCATTGTGAGGTACGAGTACTGTATCAATCTCGTTAATGTTAACTCCTCTCAGTACCTTAGCTTCGAAGTACTCAACCTTGATATTGTTAATCGTTGTATTCAAGCTATCAATGAATCTCTGAGCTTGAGCAGTTGATAAGTTCAAGTCGTAATCTTTCTTCATGATCGTCTGAATGCCTTTCGGATCCTTAAATGCATCTACTGTCTTCAGTTTAGAGAGACGAGAGATAACATCTTCTGCTACGTCTACGAATGCGTAATCATCAAAGTCTTTTCGGATATCATCTGGTACGAGTTCTTTGAAGTTAGCAGTGACTTCTTTCAGCATTCTCCAGTACGAGTCTTGTGCATCCTTTCGAGTACCTAGTTTCTCCCTCTTCTTCTTCAGATCAATGAATGATGTGACTCTTTCTGCTAGAGACATCGTAAGTGGTGCTTTACCTTCTGTAATCTCACCTCCCTTCAGACTGACACCTGCTTCAAATTCTTTCTTTAGCTTATTTAATGAGAACTCATTCGTAATCAATCTTGGAGAGAAGACATCATCTGTGAACATGATAACGTCCTTATTAGCAGGGTTGATAGACTTCTTATTCAATACGATGTGATAGTCTCCGAATCCAAACGGGAACTTAGCTTTAGCTTTATCAAAGACTGCAACTGAAGGCCCCCATATCTTACCGTCCTTTACGATGTTTCGTAATGCATCTCCAGTAGTAGAATGGATTGCTAGCAACTGAGCAGATTCCTCTGCAGCTTCTTTAGAGAAGAGCTTAGTAGCATTACCAAATGCATCTCCAGTAGTAGAATGGATTGCTAGCAACTGAGCAGATTCCTCTGCAGCTTCTTTTACACTCTTAGCTAGTAAGTCAGTCTCCTTTCCTTTCGAGATTGTCGCAAGAGCTAGACCAGCTCCAAGCATCATTGGGGCTCCTTTTCTTTCTCCCCTCTCGTTTCCTAAGTTCTCTGGTACTTCAATCTTGAACGGATCAGCTCCAGACTTAAG
>Ga0209311_1001522_pt1 | contig 18321 bp, 18 predicted proteins | sample AD_UKC045_MetaG_FD_184417 | JGI IMG/M metagenome (GOLD analysis project Ga0209311, IMG submission 184417) | Active sludge microbial communities of municipal wastewater-treating anaerobic digesters from USA - AD_UKC045_MetaG (SPAdes) (version 2) | ecosystem: Engineered > Bioreactor > Anaerobic >... | reverse complement strand
CGCTTGGCTCAACCCGCGGCTATTCTCTGATACACCTTCGGTGTGGGGACGGTATTGTGGACAGGGTGGATGGACTAACGCCCCAACCCCTAAGCCCGTTTGTTCTTATTCCAAGCGGGTCACTTCTTGGACTTCCCAGATGAGGTCAGGCCCATAGGCCATTGAGGGGGTGTTAAATCCTGCCGGCGCGGAACCGTTGAAGACCTTTTTTGTAATCAGCACGGTGGTCAGGGCGGTTAAGGCATAGGCGTCGGGTGTGCGCAGGCGCGCTTCGACACGATTTCCCTGTTCGTCCGATGCTTCGCCCCAGAACAGGCAATATCCTCTGGCACGCGCCTCAGCGCTTTGCCCGCCTTCTTTAACGCGGTTCTGTAAAAAGCGGCGGACGGATTCCCGCGCGAGCAGGCCGTGAAAATAGCGAGTGGATTTAATCAGGAGATGCCAGGATCGCGATCCGGCCATGTAGACTTCGATGTTGGGGATGCCCGTGCTGTGGTAGGCAGTGAATACATCGCCCCAGGGAATAGCAATGGCCGTGCGTGTCGATGGGCCGAAATTGACTCTTCTTTCTTTGGAAGCGGATGGAATGGCGGTGAGCTTCCCGTTTTTACGAATGACGCATCCGCGATGGCTGCTTTCCACCATGGTAAGAAGGGTGCCATGCGAGGGTTTGAATGTGGCATAAAACGCCAGTGTGAGTTGGGTGGCCTCCGGCAGACGCTGTTTCAAGTGCGCGGCGAGGCAATCGGTGGGGACCACATCGAATCCGGCGCCCGGCAGCAGCATAATGCCGGCCTCCCGCGCCGCGGCATCCATGGACTCCAGCAGTTGAAACACTTCGATCTCGCCGGTGATGTCGAGGTAATGCACCCGCTGCCGCACACACCCTTCCGCCATCGCGCGCGCCGTGTGACAGAACGGTCCCGCGCAATGAATCACTACCTGCATCCCGGCAAGGCCATTATCGACCGCTTCAGCGGAATCCAGCGAAAACGGGCGGTATTCCAGACCGGTGCGCGATGCCTGTTCCTTAAGTTTTGCTTCATCCCGCCCGCCCAACACCGGCCGCAAGCCGCGGCGCAGTGCCTCCTCAACAACCAGCACCCCGGTATACCCGTAGGAGCCATAAATCATGAATTCACTCATGGACTCATCCTCTTGTTGTCCCATGCAGTATACCACGCACCAAGTAGCGTCAGCAGGATACATCACGCACCCCGTTTGCTTGTTTTAACTGCTACGGGTGAATTACACTGCTTTCAACCCACAGGATGAACGCTACGGGGTGTGCATATGAAGGTTTTTCTCACCGGTGCATCGGGGTATGTGGCGCGTGTCACGTTGCCCTATCTCTTCCAGGATGAGGAGATCTCCGCGGTATCGGGGCTGGATATCCGTCCGCCCAGCGTTGACCATCCAAAGTTTAACTTCGTAAAGGGGGATGTGCGTTCGGCGGATTGGGAAGGGGCCTTGAATGGGATCGATGTGGTGGCGCATCTGGCATTTATTGTTACCGAGATATGGGATAAGAAAAAAATCTACGATATCAACGTTAATGGCACGCGCCGTGTATTGGAAGCCGTGAACAAGGCCGGAATACGGCGGCTGGTGGTGGCCAGCAGCGCAAGCGCCTATGGCTCGCACCCTCGCAAGGGCGAAATAATCACCGAAGAAACTCCCTGTTCCGGCAATACAGACTCTTACTACGCCCACACCAAGCACCTCATCGAGGCGATGCTGGATGAATTCGAGGAGGAGAATCCTGATGTAACAGTAACGAGGCTTCGTCCTACTATCTTGTGCGGGGCGCAAACCGATAATTTCTTCCTTGATCTTCTTAAACACCGTCTGATTCTGTATCCTACGAGCAATCCGGAGGGATTGCCACTCGTGTATGAACAGGATGCCGGAAAGGCGTTTTACCTGGCGATCAAGAAGGGTATCCCCGGTATATTCAACATTGCGGCGGGCAATTTGTCCTTCCGAACCATCGGGTCTATCCTTGGGAAGCCTACGTTTGGTTGTCCATATCTGCTTCTGAAATACATGACGGATATTGGCTATTTTTTTGGGATTTCACCCTTTTCCTCGCATTGGGTGACACTGGGGCGGTATCCAATTAGTCTAAGCACTGAAAAGGCGAAAGAGATTCTGGGATGGACGCCCCAATGCACGCCTGAAGAGGCCTTTAGAGAGATGCTGACGTCATGGAAAACGAGATAAGAAAACTTGCGTCGGATTTCGCGGAACGTATACTTCTTCCCCACTGGGAATCGCTGGATGAAGCCAACGGGGAATTGCTTGCTGTAATCCTGAAGGAAGCGGCCCATGCCGGATTATTCGGGTTTATCATTCCAGAAGCGGACGGCGGATCGGGGCTGAGCCTGCAAGAATGCACCCTCTTCCTTGAAGAAGTATCGAAGGCATGCGGTAGCGTTGGCGCATTGCTGGCGGCCCACATCGCCGGGATAACGCCGCTGCTGACCAACAATACCGGACATGCGTATTTGCGAACAATCACCGAGGCAGAACAGCAGGGCGCTCCGGTGCTTTGCGTAGCCGCCATTCGGGAAGGGGCGTCCCCGGAATTCCTCCCTTCAACCATCTCCACCACGATAAAGTGCACCAGCGATGTCTATTCCGTAACCGGTTATAAATCAAACGTACTTGGCGCGGAAGCTGCGCGTGCGTTTACCGTTCTTGCACGCGATCCATCGGATGACTCGCTCTGTTGGGTGGTGGTTCCACGCGAAGCAAAGGGTGTGGAAATAAAACCGGAGGCAAGCAGACTCGGGCTGAAGCTATGCCCGATGAACGATGTGGTTTTTGATACGGTGGAGGTTCCCACGGACAGCATCGTGGAACGTTTTCAAGGGAAAGAGCGGCTGCTCGATTTTCATCGTCGTTTGGATCCCGCCCTTGCCGCCGTATCCGTGGGGATGGCCGCTGAATCGCATGATATCGCCCTGCGCTATTCGATGGAACGCTATCAGGGCGGAAAAATGATTTGTGAACACGACGTCATCCAGATGTTGTTGGCCGATATGGAAGTTTCGATCCGCGCCTCAAGAGCGTTAGCCTTTGGACCGGACGGCGGAGTTCTTTCTTCGGCATTGGCCGCGGAAACGGCTGAAAAAACATGTCTGGATGCAATACAGATATTGGGGGGATACGGCTACATGGAAGATTACCGGATTGAGCGGATTCTACGCGATGTAAAAGCATTTCACGCCATGTTGGGCGTGCGCGCCCGAAAAATGGAATTCATCCGCGGTGAAATCGAACAACGGAGATAAGGAGCACGTTATGGACCGGGATATGCTGTTTTTTAAAAATGTTTCACAGGTAGACACCGTTTTCAATGGGGAACCCGCGAAAATCCCAGTTTTTTATTATGACACCACCGCGCTTACGGGAATTTTTTTCGCCAAAATGTCCGCGTTGAAAAAATTCATGCCTAAAACGGACTATCACCCGGCTGCCGTGTTTCCCGGCGTCGGCGCGTTGGCGCTCACCTGCTTTCAATACCGCGATACCGATATCCGGCCCTACAATGAACTCTCGATCTCCATTCCGATGACGTATAAATGCAGAAGTTGCGTTCCATCGGCCGCCCTGCTGAGAAGTTTGTTCAGAAACGAGTTTCACGTCTACATCCATCACCTGCCCGTGACCACTCAAATCGCCCTGGATGGCGGGGTGAGCGTTTACAACTATCCCAAGTTTCTCGCCGCGATCGATTTCGAAGACAAAAACGGGGAAACGGTGGTCACCCTTGCGGAGAATGGAGACCTGATTTTCCGCCTCTTTGCCCAAAAGATCCCCGCGAACGCCTCAAAAACCATACGGTACGTAACATACCCAGTTAAAGATGATTGCGCCCAGCACGCCGACGTGCTGGTAAATGCGAAGAAGTTTGGGCAGACATTCAATCCATCCGCCATGCGCATCGAGCTTGGCGACAAGCACCCCATCGCTAAGGAAATTGGCGGCGCCCTGCTGGGACGGCGCCCCATGATGTATCAATACATGCCGGAATCCCAATCCATCCTTTACGGGCCTAACCGCCTGGAATAGCCGTGAAAGGCAGAATGGAATGACACCACAACGCAATGAACCGGAGAAGTTGATCTACCGGCTCCGCAATATTCGAGAAGCCTATCCCCGGCTATTGTTGTTTGAAAAGAACAAGGCCGGGTTGGTCGAAGAATTGACATCGGTTCAGAGAGACGCGCGCACCTTCGGCGAAACACATGTCCGCCCCGTAGCGCTTGAACTCGACCGGAAAATGCACGAAGACAGCGGCCATTTTGACTGGAATTTGGTAAAGAAGGGGATGGAGTACGGGTTCCTCAGTTACATCATTCCGAAGCCCTTCGGCGGGAAGGGGTATTTCACAACGCATTTCGCCGTGTTGATGGAGGAACTGTGCAGCCATTGTCCCGGCGTCGGGAATATCTTCGGCGCGCACGCGTTGGGATTGACGCCGATCCTCATGTCGCCGGACATCCGGCATTATGCGAGATATATGCAACCGGTGGCACGCGCGGAGAAACGGGGCGAACCCCTACTGTTCGCGCTGGCGATTACCGAACCCGAAGCGGGCAGTGACGTCGAAGACGCCGATGAGTATCCGTCCGCACGGCTCACCACCCATGCCCGAAAAGTCGACGGCGGCTACATCCTCAATGGACGAAAAGTGTTCATTTCCAATGGCAGCGTGGCCCGCTACATCTGGGTTGGGGCGGTACTTGACAAGAAAAGACCCATCGAGACGTCCGTATCGTTAATGGTTCCGAGCACGGCCAAAGGATTCTCCGTCGGCCGTGTTGAAAAGAAAATGGGGCAGCGGGCCTGTCCCGCCGCCGAACTTATCTTTGAGGATGTGTTTGTTCCCGAAGAAGACCGGGTTGGCGATGAAGGCGAAGGAGAACGACTGATTGGGCTGGTGCTCGGCGCTTCCCGCGGCCCCGTTGGGGCGATTGCCACGGGAATCGCCCGGGGGGCGTTTGAACGGCTTCTGGATTACCTGAATACGACAAAGGCAAACGGCCGGTATCTCTTCGAACATCAATGGTGCCAAATCATGCTCACGGATCTTATGACCAAGATCCAGATAGCCCGGCAGTTATATTTTGACTCGGCCCTGTGCTGCGATTTGCTCGGTGTTCCAAAATTAATGAACCATCCCCTTATGAAAATGCTGGATCTGGTTCCGGAGGTGCTCATGCAATCCGGCATGGCAAAGCGCTTCTTCACTTCCCAATGGATGTACGGATTTGTTAAACGGCTCGCCGAGAGAAATATCCGGACCGACGATGTTTCTCTCATTGCCTCGTACAGTTCGATGGCAAAATACGTGGCCAGCGACATCGCTGTCGAGGTGACGTCCAAAGCAATGGAAATCATGGGTGAAGACGGCCCTGTGGCCGCCTATGGCATTGAAAAATTATACCGCGACGCCAAATTAACGCAAATCTATGAAGGCACAAATCAGATCAACCGGCTGTATGCGTTCAAGAATTGCCTGTGCCATAAATAACGGTTCGTTGCCATCTTGGGAAAAAGTCCTGTATCATAAGCACTCATTGGGAGTATGTATTGACGAATGAGTGACGATACCACCAATCACGGACCGATAGAGAATCCTTCCGATATGACACGGCTCATCTCGGAAATTTCGGGAAATGATCCCATTTCCTCATCGGGGCTCCGCGCAAGCCTTATCGTATTGTCCGGGTGGGAGATTGGAAAAGAAATCGATGTTACCCAATCCCCTGTTGTGCTGGGCCGGTCCACTTCCGCCGATGCATTTATCAATTCCCCCTCCGTCTCAAGGCGGCATGCCAAAATCGAATTGGTCCAAGACAATCAAACGGAATACTTTATAATCACGGATCTGAAAAGCAGCAATGGAACCCTCGTGAACAATGCCCCCGCCATCTCCACCCGCCTGCAAGACGGCGATAAAATCCGCATGGGCGACGTGGTGTTCAAGTTCGTGCTCCAGGACTCCATTGATGTGCAGTTCCATCAGGAAGTGCACCGCCGCATCCATTTTGATCAATTGACCGGATTGCTCAAGATGGATGCTTTCCGGCAACGGATGGATGAGATTATCCGGCAGGGGCGGCGGCATCATATATTTACCCTGGCGATGACGGACCTCGACGGGCTCAAACGCGTGAACGACACCCATGGCCACCTGGCGGGCCGCATGATCATCCGCGAAATGGGCGCCATGATGCGCGCCACGCTGCGCCCCAGCGATCTTGCGGGGCTCTATGGAGGCGATGAAGCCATTATCCTGTTCCCGGAAACACCCCTCATCCAGGCAAAAGAAACAGCGGAAGCATTGCGCCGTGTGATTCAAGATCGCGTTTTCACCTTTCAGGAAAATACGTTTGGTGTAACGATCAGCCAGGGATTGGCGGAATGGCCCAGGCATGGCGATACCGTGGAAAAAATCATCGCCGCCGCCGACAAGGCCCTCTATACCGCGAAGCATGCCGGGCGCAATTGCGTATGCACGGCGGATGACGCATAAGGAGGGTCCGCTCATGAGCGATCAAGAGGATATTCCTCCACTTATCACGCTTATCACGGATTTCGGAACCCGCGATCCCTATGTGGCGGCCATGAAAGGGGTGATTCGCACCATTTGTCCGGATTGCCGAATTGATGATTTGAGCCATGAAATCTCACCACAGCAGATCCTGGAAGCCGCTCTTTTTATTGAACAGGCCGTTCCATTCTTTCCTCAAGGGACCATTCACGTGATTGTCGTGGATCCTGGCGTGGGCACGGCACGCCATCCCATAGCCGTAGCTGCAAATGGCCAATATTTCATTTGCCCCGACAACGGCGTGCTAACGCTTTATTTGCAGCCGCATCCCTTCGATGCCGCGTACATGATTGACAATCCTGACGTAATGTTGTCCACGGTAAGCACCACATTTCACGGACGCGATATTTTTGCGCCCGCCGCCGCCCATCTTGCCGCCGGCATCCCCCTCACGTCTTTCGGCAGGCGGCTTGAGCAGCTCTGTACACTCAATCTGCCGCAAGCCACTCAACCCCCCGACGGCGCCATTCATGGCGAAGTGATTCACGTGGACCGCTTTGGCAACTGCATCACCAACATAACGCGATCCATGATGCCCAATCCTGATACCATGACCGTATGTTTGCCCAATGGTCTGTTCGCAAAACATGCACCCGCCTATCAATCCATACAGGAGGGACGGCCTGGTTTTTTGTTTGGCAGTTCGGGGCGTTTGGAAATCGCCCTGTGTGAAGAAAGCGCCCATATGTCTCTGGGCATTGAAACTGGCGCACACATTGTGGCGCGCCCGGTGTAAAAGGAAGTGGAAGTGGGACTTTTAGGCACAGCGGAACGGCCTTTGCGCGTGGCCATCATCGGCAGCGGTCCCAGCGGCTTCTATGCCGCGGATGCATTATTCAAAAAGCTTCCCCATTGCACCGTGGACATGTTCGAGAGCCTGCCCACTCCCTTTGGGCTTGCGCGCAGCGGCGTCGCCCCTGATCATGAAAACATCCGGGAAATCACAAAATATTTTGAAAAGGTGGCCAGATCGGAGCGCTATGCCTTTTTCGGCAATGTGGCGTTAGGCTATCAAATCAGCGTTGCCGTTCTGAAAAAATACTACGACGCCATCATTTTCGCCTGCGGCACGCCGGTGGGGAAAAATCTCGGCATTCCCGGCGAGGATCTGCCCGGCTCTTATTCCGCGGCCACTTTTGTGGGATGGTACAACGGCCACCCCGCCCATGCCCATTTCCCCTTTGATCTCTCACATGAAACCGCAGTGGTGATCGGCGTGGGAAATGTCGCCTTGGACATTGCACGCATTCTGACAAAACCCGTGGACGAATTGAAACACACCGACATCAGCCAGCATGCCCTCGACGTTCTCGCGGCAAGTAAAATCAAAGACGTATATATTATTGGGCGGCGCGGGCCGGTACAGGCTAAATTCAAGGAAAACGAAATTAAGGAATTGGGTAAAATTACAGATTGTGCATGTGTCATCAAACCGCAGGATCTGGAATTGAACACGGCGAGTGAAAAAGAGTTGGAGGAACCCAGTGCGCAACGCATCATGACCATTTTACGAGAACTCTCGGCACGCCCCGCGGATTCAATTCAAAAGCGCCGCATACATCTCCGTTTTCTACTGAGTCCCGTGCGCATCGAAGGAATGTCTCATGTGGAGTCCATTCTTCTCGAACAAAACATACTCGTCGGTGAACCGTTTAAGCAAAAAGCAAAAGGCTCCGGCGAAATCGTGGAAATTCCCTGCGGCGCCGTTTTCAGCAGCATCGGCTACCGCGCCAATCCCATTCCGGGCGTTCCTTTCAACCACAAACTCGGTATTATTGCAAACACGGAAGGCCGTGTGGTGGATGAAAACGGCGTGGTGCCCGGACTCTATACCGTAGGATGGATCAAACGCGGGCCCAGAGGATTGATCGGCTCCAACAAACCGTGCAGCGCCGAAACCGTCCAAAAGCTTCTGGAAGATCTCCCAACACTGCCCCCCTGTGAAATCCCAAGCATGGATGAAGTGAAGAACATGCTGATTCGCCGCGGCGTGCGATCCATTAGCTATGAAGAGTGGCTTAAAATCGACGCCCTGGAACGTGAACGCGGAAAACAGTTGGATAAACCCCGAGAGCGCTTTACTCAAGTCTCCCAAATGCTCGAAGCCCTTGGTGATATAAAAGCATGTATACAACAGCCAGACACACTATAACGACAGCGACTCGGCATAAAAAAGTAGTAAATCTGACAAAAAACAAGTAAAATCAGGATTATTGATAATTTATCCTACGGGGATGGAAAATCGATGAAGAGGAATCATCAGATGGCACTTGATGAACAACTTCTCAAGGAAATTGTCCGTCGCATTCTTGATGTGGCTTCGCCGGAACGCATCATTTTGTTTGGTTCAGCCTCGAAGGGGGAAATGACAAGCGATAGTGATATCGACCTCTTGATTGTGGAACCGGAAATCCATAATCGTCAGGAAGAATATGCACGAATCCGCCGGGCATTAGGCGACCTGGAATATCCCTTTGACATTATTCTCATCACCTCGCAATGGTTTGAAGAAAGTAAAGAGGTCATAGGCGGGATTGCATATCCTGCCAATAAGCAGGGACAGACCCTTTATGCCGCATAATGGTGTTAAAGAGAAACTCGTCAAAGAATGGCTACACAAAGCGGAAGAGGACTTTAAAACGGCGGGCTTTTTATTGAAATGTGACGATTGTCTGACGAATGTCATTGCTTATCATGCACAACAGGCTGCAGAAAAGTTTTTGAAAGCCTTTTTGACGGCAAATCAGATTATGTTCCCTAAAACGCATGACTTACAGAGATTATTGGAATTGACGGGAACCATAAACCCGCAAATGATGCAAGAACTGAATGATATCATCATATTGACGCCGTATGGCGTGGAAATACGGTATCCTGGGGACCGGCCTGATGCCTCACAGGAAGAAGTTAATAAAGCGGTCGAGATGATATTGAGAGTTCGAAATTGTGTGTTAGATGCATTGCGCAATATAGTTTGAGTAATAACTCTTCCTAGTCTTTTTTCAGCGCTTGTGCCAGCAATTCCGCCATATGGAGGGGCTTGATTTCACTGAGATGCTGCACCTGATGCCGGCAACTGGCGCCGGAAGCCACAACTACCGCATCCGGCCCCATAGCGTTGATTTTTTTGATCAAATCCCTGCCTACCGCGAGTGAAAGCTCGTATTTATCTTCCAGAGCGCCAAAAGCGCCCGCCATGCCGCAACATCCCGTATCCAACATCGTGACCTGATTATTCGGGACGTGTGAAGCCAGGCGGGGCATGATTTTGGTATCCGTAAGCGCCTTTGCGTGACAATGCGCGTGAATGGCTATTTGGCGCGGCGGTCCGTCCAGAGCCAGCGATTCCGGACGCTCCGAGAGCACCTTGTCCATGAATTGTTCAAACAGAAAAACCCGTTCCGACATCGCTTCCGCACCATCGAGTTTCAATTCACGGTAGTCTTCCTTGAACATCGAATAGCACGAAGGTTCTAGAAAGAGAATGGGTTCCGTGCTGTCTTTCAGCAGGGCGAGATTTCTCTTGCCGAAGGAAGCGGCTACATCCAGACGGCCCATGCTGAAAGCCGGACGCCCGCAGCAGGCGCGCCCTTCGGGCAGCACAACATCATAACCACAGGCATCCAACACCTGCACCGCCGCCATGCCGATATGCGGTTCGTTATACCGCACAAAACAGTCGTCCCATAAAATGACACGGCCCGCCGTTTCGGACGAGGACTTCGGACGGCGCTGTTTAAACCAAGTGTCAAAACGTTGCAAGGCATACGGGGGAAGAGGCCGGCGCCGGGTCAGCCCAAGCGATTTTTCCATAAACAAACGTAACCAAGCCCATTTTAGACTGGCGTTGGCAATCCTGGGCATTTTCGACGCTAGTTCTCCCAACAAATCCACGCGGCTGATCACGCGCGTGCTCAGCGGCACGCCGTTCGTACGCATGCGCGCATAGAGCAATTCCGCCTTCAATAACGCCATGTTGACGTTCGAGGGGCATTCGGAAGCGCACGCCTTGCACGACAGACAATAGCGGATCGCCTCATCCAATTCCGGTGTAAGAATCGGCTGGACGCCCCGATCAATGCGCTGTTCCAGCACCGCACGGATGGTATTCGCGCGGCCGCGCGTGCTCATGATCTCCTCCCCCGTCGCGATAAACGTCGGGCACATTGTCGGCGCGTCTTTCCGGCATCCGCCGCAGCCATTGCATTGTTCGAGGTTGCCAATGAACGATTTATCCTTCGCCGCAAAGGCCAGCACCGGCTCGAAAGGCAGTTGAAGGGCATGTTCCGCGCCCTGCCGCAGGTCCCCATCGAATGCATAGCGTCCATCATCAAAAATCTTCGAGGGGTTCATCACGTTTTTCGGATCGAAGAGATCCTTTATGCGCCTCATTACCCCCAGTAACTCCGGACCGATGTGCTCTTCCATGAATTCCGTGTGCGACACGCCCACGCCATGTTCCGCCGTGAAAGAACCCCTAAACTGGCGCACCAGTTTGGAGACTTCTTCGCCCACGATGCGGAACTTGGCGATATCCTCTGCTTTGTGCAGATCCACCACCGGCCGGATATGCAGCAAGCCCGAAGCCGCGTGGCCATAATACGACGCAACAAGCCCCAAGGGATTCAAGATAGCGCGCATTCCGGTCACATAGTCCGCCAGATGTTCCGGCGGAATGGCCGAGTCTTCCACGCCCGCCGTGGGCTTGGCCGGCCCCGCGCAGCCCGTGAGCAAAGACAATCCCGCCTTCCGCAGATTCCACACCGTCGCCATTTCGGCGGCATTTTTGCAGATATAATGGCGGAGCCCGAGATGGAGTGTTTCCAGCGCCGCCAGCTTGTCCTGAACATCATTGTAGAACTCGACAATCAAAATGGCCTTGCACGGATGCGCATCGAGATCGAGCAGGGCGCGCGCGGGTTCAAACAACAACTGCCCGCGCGTTTGATTAAACAATACATCGTCAATATGCTCCACGGCGGCAGGCTTCAGCGCGAGCAGAGGAGCCATCGCTTGCATCGCTTCATCCACGGACGCAAAGAAAATCAGGCCCAACCCCTTTTCCTTGATCGCCACCGACGGAACCAAATTCAATTCCGCCGAAAAGATACCCGCGAGCGTTCCTTCACTGCCGCCTATGAGCTTGCTCAGATCGCCGGGGGCGCGCAGATACCGGTCCAAAGCATACCCGCCCCACCGCTTGCAGATGCCATCATGAAAACGCTCCCGGATTTCATCCGCATGCGCCATGATCAGTTGATCAATTTCTGTTCTACAGTCCTCAAAGCCTGTTTTCTCAAGGCCCAGTTCCAGCACGCGGCCATCCGTCAGCACCACCTCAACGGACCGCACATGATCAATTGTAACGCCATACACCGGCGCGCGTGCGCCGGAAGAATTGCTCGCAATCATCCCGCCCAGCGTGGCGCGCGAACTGGTCGCCACATCCGGCCCGAACGTCAGCCCGTGTGGCTGCAAAAATGCATTCAACTGATCCAGCACCACGCCCGCCCCGACACGCACCGTCCGCGCTTCGGGATTAAATTCAGTAATCTGCCGGTTGTACCTGGCAAAATCCATTACAAGGCCCGGCCCAATCGCGCCCCCGCACAATCCCGTACCCGCGCCGCGCGGGGTTACCTGAATGGCCTGATCCGCGGCCGCGCGCAGCACGGAGGCTGCTTCCTGTGCGGTTTTGGGGAGCGCCACCGCCTCCGGTACAATCTGATGAATCGACGCATCCGTAGCATACAGTTGACGGATCAAGGTATCAGTTCGTATTTCACACTGCGATTCACGCAGTAAGCGTTTCATGCGAATGTTCATAATTTCCTCAAGTTTCCAATGCAATACGCCATAATTGTATCAAAATTCCGATACCTGGTGTTACCGGTCACTGTAGAGTGCGCCGCGCGCACCGACTGTTGATCCATAAAGAGCACAAAGATTCTTTTAGTAGCTCCTATCTCCCGGTAGGAGTTTCTTAAACCACAATTCGTGCAACCTTGGGAAAAAGTGTCCCACCTGGAGATGGGACCTACTATCGCGCATTCTCAATTAGTAGCTCCTATCTCCAGGTAGGAGTTTCTTAACGTAAAATTTGTGTTATCTTGGAAGAAATTGTCCCACCTGGAGATGGGACCTACTATTGCTTGTTCTCCACAACGGCATTCCCGCAAAAGCGGAGATCCAGTTCCGCTACCCCATCACCTTTTTTCATCAAAGGTTTTTGTAGTATGGTGACCATACATAATTACGGAAGGGAAGAGCATGCATAAGATTCTATTTGGGGTAACACTCGTTGCATTGAATATCATTTTTATACAAATCCCGTATGCCGCAGAAACCCTCTCAAAGCCTTTGGTGTTGCACGGCACAAAAGACAAGGTCATTACCGGTTTGCGGATCGAAAATCCGGACGGCGTTTGTATCCAACTGGTGAATTGCGAGAATATCCGCATCGAAAAATGTGTATTGGGCCCTGCAAAAGGGGAAGGCGTGGCGATTTCCGACTCTAAAAACGTCACGGTGGTTGAAAACCGGATGGAGCACGTCCGTTCTGGCGTATATGCCCATAGAGCACAAGGGATATGCGTGGAGAAGAATTATTTTAAGAATATCCAAGGGCCATTTCCCCGTGGGCAATTCGTGCAGTTCGACAAAGTCTCCGGGGGCAGAAACCGGGTGAATGACAACTTCGGCGAGAACGTCCAGGGACAAAGCAATCCGGAAGATGCCATAAATATGTACAAATCGAGTGGAACGGAGTCCGATCCCATTCAGATCATGCGTAATAAGATTCGCGGGGGAGGACCCAGCGGCTCAGGGGGCGGGATTATGACCGGCGATGACGGCGGCGGCTATATCATCGTGAAAGACAATATCCTGGTGGATCCGGGGCAATATGGAATCGCGATTGCCAGCGGCACCCATATCCAGATCCTCGACAACCAAGTCTATGCCCACCAGCAACCTTTCACCAATGTCGGAATCTATGTCTGGAATCAATACGCCCCGGAATGCGCCCATCACGTCGTGCGCGGCAATAAAGTGAATTGGACCAACCGGGACGGCGTGAAAAATCCCGCGTGGAATGCCGGAAACTGCGGCACCGTCGAGGGGTGGGATCAAAACGAATGGAATGCCGCCATCAACGCCTCTATACTACCCTCTGAAAAATCAACGACGGACTAAATGCGAAATATCGAATTAAAAGCCCGATTACAGAACCGCGATAAGGCGTTGGAAGCCTGTAAAACCTTAAATGCAGCCTATCAGGGCGACATCCACCAGGTGGATACCTATTTTCACGTTCCGCAGGGACGATTGAAATTGCGGGAGGCCGATCCCGGCCGGGATGAACTGGTTTTTTACCGCAGGCCGGATGTGGCCGGCCCCAAAGGCTGTGATTACATCCTGGAACCGGTGAATCGGAGCATAAAAGCCTTCTTGACCGAGGCTTTGGGTGTATTGGCGGTCGTGGATAAGGTCCGAACATTGTATTTATGGGAAAACGTCCGCATTCATCTGGATGTTGTGAAAGATCTAGGTGAATTCATAGAATTTGAGGCGGTACTTTCAAGTGAATACGACGACCAGGATGGCTGTAGTAAATTGCAGCGATTGATACAACATTTCGATCTGCACGATGAAGACCAGATGAAAGGGTCGTATCTTGAGATGATCCTGGCATACAATGAGACAATGAACAAACAAGCGCCCTGATAAGGCCGAGGAGTACACGATTTATGGCACAAGCATCCGGTGATTCCCGTATATGGGAAGGACATCCCTCCCAGTGGATTAACTTCGGTTTATACCTGATATGTCTCCTGACCTGTTTCCTCGTGATTCCGCTGTTCATCGCCGGTTGGCGGTGGCTGGTGACCAAGTGCACGCATTATGAACTCACCACCCAGCGGATTTTCCTCAGCACCGGCGTGTTCAATAAAAAAACCGACGCGCTGGAGTTATACCGGGTGCTCGACCTGCAAATCGCAGAACCTTTCTTCCTGCGGCTGTTCGGCTTGGGGAATGTGGTCCTCACCACGTCGGATCGCACCACCCCCACGTTCACTTTCCGGGCCATCCACGATCCCCGCACGCTCGCCGACATGCTCCGCAAACACGTGGAAGCCTGCCGCGTGGCCAAAGGCACCCGTGAAATCGACTTCGTGGACAATGACACAAATCTCTAATGCGAAACTAACCCGGATACATCGGTCAGTATGCATTCTGCAAAGGTCTCATGATATCCTTGTATTCTCTCCCGTAAAATAGTTGCCAGAAACAAGGAGTTTTCATGAGAGCCTGTGTATTACATGCCGTGGGTGATATTCGCCTGCAAGAGGTCTCGAAACCCATGCCAGGGGCGGGTGAGGTGTTGCTGCGCGTGGGGGCATGCGGCGTGTGCGGCTCGGACATCCCACGCATCTATGAAAAAGGCACGTATCGTTTTCCTCTCATTCCCGGTCATGAGTTCGCCGGAATCATAGAGAATACCGGACCCGGGGTGGATACCGCCTGGGTGGGCAAACGGGCCGCGGTATTTCCCCTGATTCCGTGTTTCAATTGTGCTTCATGCGCCATCGGCGCATTTGCACAATGCACGGATTACAACTATATGGGCTCCCGGTGCGATGGGGCTTTTGCGGAATACGTAGCGGTTCCTGAATGGAATCTGGTTCCCCTTCCGATGGATTTGCCCATCGAGGAGGCCGCCATGGCGGAGCCCGCTGCTGTTGCCATTCATGCGCTGCGCCGGGCCGGTGTGGATATCGGGAGCAGCGTCCTCATTTTCGGCGCGGGGCCGATTGGCCTCATGCTGGGCAAATGGGCGCAGGCCTGGGGCGCGGGAAAAGTGATGCTGGTGGACATTGATATCGCCAAGCTGCGTTTCGCGCGCAAACTTGGTTTCGATCACCTCTATGACGCCACGCAGGGTGGCGTGCCCGAGTGGGTCATGAAAAAAACAGGCCAAGGCGCCGATGTGGTCATTGAAGGTTCGGGAAGCAGCGCAGCCTATGAACAATGCATGCTTTCCGCGCGGCCTTTTGGTTCCGTGGTGCTGATGGGCAATCCCTCCGGCGCCATGACGCTCTCCCAAGAAGCCTACTGGGCCATTCTCCGGAACGAATTGCGCGTGATGGGCACCTGGAATTCCTCCTTTACGGATTTGCCCCGCAACGAATGGAGACTGGCGCTGGATTCCATGGCTTCCGGAAAACTTGATGTACATCCCCTGATTTCCCATCGAACGGACCTCGAACACTTGCCGGTCCATCTTGAAATGATGCGGGATCGAACGTCTTTTTTTAACAAAGTAATGCTGGTCAACCCCCTTTAACTCAAAGGAGTTCTCATGCGCGCGGCGGTTTTGGAAAACTTGGACAAACTGGTGGTGAAAGACATTCCCAAGCCCGTGGTGGATGCGGACAGCGTCCTGGTGGAGGTGAAGGCCTGTGCCATTTGCGGCTCGGACATACGCATCCTTCATCATGGCAATTCGCGCGTAACGCCTCCCGCCGTGATGGGCCATGAATCCTCCGGAATCGTCGTTGAGGCTGGCGCCAATGTAACCAAGTTTAAACTCGGAGACCGTGTGGCCATTGGCGCGGACGTTCCCTGCGGCGAATGCGCCTTTTGCGAAGCAGGCATCGGCAACAACTGCCAGATCAACTATGCCATGGGCTACCAATTCGCTGGCAGCTTCGCGGAATACGTCCTCCTGAACCGCATCGTCGTGAATCATGGCCCCGCCCATGGATTTCCGGAACATGTAAGCTTCGAAGAAGCCGCACTGGCCGAACCGCTCGCCTGCTGTTTGAATGCGCTGGAACTCTGCAATATTTGTTTCGGTGATACGATGGCAGTCATTGGCACCGGCCCCATCGGATGCATGCTGCTGGAAGTGGGCCGCCTGATGGGATGCACCAAGGTCATTGCCATCAACCGATCCCGGCCCCGCCTGGAGCAAGCAAAAAACTTTGGCCCGGATGTTTGCATTTGTTCCTCGGAAGAAGATGCCGTAGCCCGTGTATTGGAGGAAACAGGCGGCCTCGGCGCTGATGTGATCCTTACGGCATGTCCCGCGCCCCAGGCGCAGATTGACGCGCTCCGCATGGCCAAGAACCGCGCCAGGATTAATTTCTTCGGCGGCCTGCCCAAAACACAAAGCCAAGTGACGCTGGACACCAATGTCATCCATTACAAGGAATTGTTCATCATGGGAGCGCATGGCTGTGTGCCCCGCCATCATCAACAGGCACTGGACCTGATTGCGTCCGGGGCCATCAACATGAAACCTTATATCTCGCACCGGTTCCCCCTGGAACGGATTCGTGACGCATTCCAGGCCGCGGAGAGCCATGCGGGGATGCGCGTCGTGGTGCAACCATAAGGAAACACAAATGCCTAAAAAAGCTCAAGACTCCATTTGGGAAACCATACGCGAAGAAGCTGTGGAAGCCGCTCAGCACGAGCCGATGCTCTCCAGTTTCTTGCACGCCACCGTCTTGGCGCATAAACGGCTCGAAGATGCCCTGAGTTTTCATCTTGCCGGAAAACTGGAAAGCCTGGCCCTGCCCGCCATTACCTTGCGCGAATTATTCGACGATGCATTCGCCAACGACCACACCATCGGCGTGGCCATGCGCGCGGATCTGAACGCGGTCCGCCAGCGCGACCCCGCATGCCGCGCCTTCGCGCAAACCTTGCTGTATTTTAAAGGATTCCACGCCATCCAGTCTTACCGTGTCGCGCATTATTACTGGAATCATGAGCGCCAGCCCCTCGCGTTGTATCTGCAGAGCCGGATCTCGGAAGTATTCACCGTCGACATCCATCCCGCAGCGCGGATCGGAAAAGGCGTGCTCATGGACCACGCCCATGGCATTGTCATCGGCGAAACCGCCATCATCGAAGACAATGTCTCCATGCTTCACAATGTCACGCTGGGCGGAACCGGAAAATCGGTTGGCGACCGGCATCCAAAAATTCAAACCGGCGTCATGATCGGCGCGGGCGCAAAAATCCTCGGCAATGTAACCGTTGGAAAGGGTTCCAAAATTGCCGCGGGCGCCGTGGTGCTCAATGACGTCCCACCCCACACCGCCATGGCGGGCGTCCCTGCCAAAGCAGTTGGCATGGTAAATACGGCTATCCCCGCCTTCGAAATGGATCAATACTTCCACGAAGACGGCAGCGGCCTATAGCGCGAACGATTCATACACACTTCGCCCTAAACTCCCGCGAGGCCTGTGTGGTGGAAGACCGGCCCATGGACGGCGCCGCGGAGTTCCAGGAACTCCCCATCACCAACTATACCCCCGGCGATATCACACTCCAATGCACTACCGCTAAACCAGGCGTGGCAGTGCTCTCACAGGCATGGCATCCGGATTGGAAGATCACGGACAATGGACATCCCCTCGGACTGCGCCGGGTAAACTATGGATTCATGGGCTTTGCCCTCCCTGCGGGCGAACACTCCCTCCGCATCTGGTACCGCCCCTGGGATTTCTATTGGGGAGGCCTGATTTCAGCGCCCCTGTGGGCAATCACCCTCATCACCGGCGCTTGTTGGCTCGTGTGCCGCAAACATCCCAGGACAGCCTAACCACAAATATAAAAATCCACACACCGAACCCTTGTGAAAACACACCGTGCGATACGACCAACTATTTCAACCACAAAGA
>Ga0209311_1001514_pt1 | contig 18362 bp, 8 predicted proteins | sample AD_UKC045_MetaG_FD_184417 | JGI IMG/M metagenome (GOLD analysis project Ga0209311, IMG submission 184417) | Active sludge microbial communities of municipal wastewater-treating anaerobic digesters from USA - AD_UKC045_MetaG (SPAdes) (version 2) | ecosystem: Engineered > Bioreactor > Anaerobic >... | reverse complement strand
TATCGCTGACGGCTGCGCCGTCGCCCTACGTGTCATCGCCTTCGGCGACGAGGTTAGCTCCTCTATACGATGATAAACGACGGTAAAATTTTTTTAGAGTCCATTATCTAATAACTTTATGCTTCGTTCTCTAAGTAATGTTTTTTCTTCGATGATATTTTGAATCTCAACGCTTATTTTTTGAATTTCTTGTTTGTCTTTATAGATAGGCAATATCAAATCATTTAATCTGTTTCCAAGAGTAGATATGGTCGCTTGAACAAAAGTTTTTGACTCAATCTGTTGTTTAACAATTTTTGTATTCAATAAGTAAAAAAGATAATACGGAGTTAATATATCGTTTTTCAACACTCTAATTTTTTTCAGATGACTTTGAATTATTATTTTTTCATCTAATCGAGTAATAAACGCGGCGCGTCCAATGAGAAAAGTTCCGTCATTCACAAATAAAATATCATTAGCTTTTATGTCTTGAAGAGATTTATATTGTTCGTAAATTTCGTCTGCAACTGCTTTAATAGGGTCCATTTTTATTTCCCAATTGACTATATCAGTAGTTCTGACAAAAGGAATAATACCGGTTCCATAAAATTGAGAGCCGATTTCATTCCCTCGTTTTATCTGAATATAATTATTATTTAGCAGTTCACCAAAACTCATTAAATTATAAATTCCGCTCTTTTCCAATTCTTTTAAGCGATTTGTAATTTCCGGATTATAAAATTCTGGAATATATATGTAATTACTTAATTCATTTTTGTTAATTTTAAAACCCAAGCGTCCATAAGTTTTCAATTTTCCGTTTAAATACTTTTTAAAATTATTTGAAATTTCCGGTAAATCATCATCAATTATTTTATTATTGTTTTTATCAATAATATATGAACCGTCTTTGTTTAATTTATAAGTTTCTTTTCCATTTTTATTATGTCCAATAGATTTTGCGATAGCCATAAAAACAGAATTTTGATTTTGCTTCTTTTTTTCTAAAAATAATACGCTTGTTTTAGTATGCGTGCTTGGCTGAAACGTTTCTTGAGATAAACTAACAACCCCGATTATTTTAGTATTATTTTGAATATACTCCAAAATATATCTATCAGAAGGATTTCCGAAAATTCCTTCAGGTAAAACAATTCCAAGCCGTCCGCCTTCTTTTAATAATTGAATACATCTTTCAATAAACAGCACTTGCGGGGGCTGTTTATCTAACAATTCTTTAGTTATATGCCAATTATTGTTTTCCTCTTTCCATCTATAGCCGAAATTATATTGCTTTAATAAACTCTCTCCAATAACTGGAATTTTAGCCCCAAAAGGCGGATTTGTTAATATTAAATCAAAAGTATTTAATTTAATTATATTTTGTGTTTCAGTTTTCCATTTTTTTGGTTGCTCCAAGCTATTTTCACAAAATATCGAGTAGGTTTTTCCTCCAATTAGAGTTAAATAAATTTTTGCTAATTTCGATAAAAATAAATCTTTGTCTAATCCGCAAATAGTATAATTATCAGCTTTAGTTTTAATTAATTGTTTTAATATATGAGCTAAAAATCCGCCGCTTCCGCAAGCCGGATCAATTATTTTTTCATTTGATTTTGGCTGTAATACATCAATCATCATTTGAACAACATTTCGAGGAGTGAAAAATTGCCCTTCGCCACCTCGAAAAGCTCGGCCAATTAATTCTTCAAAAGCGTCGGCAATAACGTCTCTATCTGCATTAAATATTGAATATTCTTCAATAAGTTTAATAATATACGATAAATCTTCAGGCAGTATTTCAATTTCTTCATCGTTTTCAAAAATATCGGGATATTTTTTCTTTACTTTACTAAATAAATTTTTAATCCTGCCCCCGAATTCTTTCGCATTTTCATTGGGCTTGTTTGAAAACTCTACAATTTCGCTGTCATTTTTATTTTGCTCGTCAAATATTTTACAAAATAATAATCGCATTATATTTTGAGCAATCTTTTCATCCCTTGTTATTCCTGTAACATTACCGGCAAAATAATCTCTAATATCTCTAAAAACTACTTTGAGATTATTTATTGGGATAAGATCCTTTTTAAAAATTTCTCGATTGGGTTTATTAAGTATAGCGGCTGTAAAAAGATCGATATTATTATCTTTCATAAACATCTATTATGCGCCTTTACAATAAATTCCATAAAATCAAGAGTTTCATCCAAAGAATGATCTGTCATCGAAACATTGCACCAACGATGACCATATCTGACATTACTTGCATTATGATTTATTGTTCTTTCAATTAACGGGTTGACATGCATAATCTGAATGCTTGAGTCTTCTCCTTCTTCGCGTTTTGTTGAACGCCAAGCAGGCTGCCAAACACTCTCCCTAACTCTATCATTTAAATTTGCCGGGTTTTTAATTATAGATGTTTTACAAAGCGGGCAGTTTGTAAAATCAAATTTTACTTTAGGAAATTTTGAGGAAGGTAAGTATATTGCTTTTTCAATATTTTGATTTTTTAAAATATCAATAATTTCAACTATTAAATTTTCAAATTTAACTTTATATAATTCTGTTGCAATAGCAATACCTAATACCGCATATGTTTCAACGGCGTCATACCACTCACAACTTTCTAATGCTGGAATAATACAAGAATTTTGAGTCCATAAATTATCAGACCAGTGTTTTAACCTATCAATATGCGGAAACCAATGTTTAGGCAATATGGCATATTTTCCCTGCAATTCATAAACTTTATCAGACGGAAATTTTAATCGTTTATTACTATCATCTTTTACTATAAAATTTAATATTTGTGATTCGTCCGCTCCTTCAATTTCGATATGTTCTATTTCTTTTGCATAACTAATATTTTCATTAGCGGCGACTAAAGGATGCCACCTTAAATTACGATTTGAAAAAGGAGCTTTTCCTTGTCTGCCTCTTGTGCATAAAGCGTCTCTTTGCAATTTTCCTCCTCCGACTCCTAAACCGGCGTCTCGAGTATAACTTATTTTGCCGTAATTTTTTTTAAATAATTTTTTATCATCTTTGTCGGCTATATTATTGAGGATTGTATTTGATATAGATTCGCATAAAGTTATAATTTTGTTATCATTTTGAGTTAGAAAACTTGCGCTTATAGTTCTTCCTGTAGCCATAAAAAATTTACTCCATAAATATTTTGTCGCTTAATAATTATAACAAACAATTTAGGTAAGTCAATATTTTTATGTGATTTGTGTTTTAACTCGAAAACTGCATAAGGATTTCGAAAAATTGTTCAGACAGCATAGAATACTTGTTTTAGACAATTTTTCAAAATATTAAAAACATATTATTTACGGCTAAAGCCGTAAATTTAAAAAGTTTTCGGGTTTTTAGAAGTTTTAACAAGCATACATCTATGTTTTGAAAAAATTCACTTTACATCTAATGCGGTATTCCGGTTGAATTTATGCTGTCGTCTAACAAAAATATGCCTGAATATCAGCATTTCAAATGACTATAATGAAACCTTTTTAAGTTATTAAGGCGCGGGCAATTCTGTTTCTGTTAAGCCAAATTTCAGGAAAAGGAATAATTCTATGGCTAAAATCATCTTTCCTTTTCCAATGAAATTAGACTTAGAAATATTCTTCATATCATCCGTTTCTATTTTACTTTATTCGCATTAATATATGAAAAAAGTATTTACTTATTTTATAACGAAAATATAATATATCAAAATTTTACGCTAAAATTTTTTATAATGCGCATCCTTGAAATATCTTAACAAATTAGATACTTCGATGAACAACAGTTTTTTTATTTGCAAATAAATTTAAACGAGGGGATAATTTTATGAAATTGGGAGCAAAGCTCGGAAGCGGTTTTGGAATCATACTTTTAATAATGATTTTAACCGGATTAATCTCGGCGATATATATAAAAATAGCGACGGTTAAATCCTATAAATTATCAGACCAGTATCTTAAAGAGCTTGAATTAGCCGTAGATATTGAAAGGCATTACCGAACCGTAATGTTCAATATTAGAGGATATTCGTTATCAGGGGACAACGAGTATTTAAAAAGATGCCGCGCCGAATTCGATTTAGTAAAAAAAACTTTTTCTGAAGCGGAAGTATTCTCGAACAAATTTCCAGAATTGTCCGTATTGAAAAAAAATCTTAAAACCTTGCTCCCATTACTCGAAGAGTATGAAAAATTAATCGATGAAACAGAACGAATAGACGATGAAAAAGATTTATTTCGCAATTCCATGGCGGAAGCAGCAGAAAATTATTTTTCCGAATGCAATCAATATCTGAAGAACCAGAATTTATCGCTTGAATCAGAATACGGAGCCGGAGCTATAAGAATAAAAGACAGACACTTAAAAATAACATTGGCGAATAAACTTATAGATTTCGGGAATGAAATACGGATATCTAATTTTAGAGCGCAAGCTTTAAGAGATTTCAGCGTATTAAACGGCGTAATGAATTCTTTCAACGATATAAACTTTATTATTGACGAATTAAAGAAAATAACAAGGCTTGAAAAAAATATGACGCAGCTTGATAAAGTATATATCGCGGGCGGCGAATACAAGAATTTATTAGAAAAAATGATAAAGAATTTCAAGGATATGGACGTTCTTAATAAGACCAGAAATTCATTGGCTGAAAGAAATCTTGAAATAGTGTCGGAAATTACTAAAACCGCCGTCGGCGAGTCTTCAAAAATATCGGTTCAAAATGCAAACGGATTATCATTGTCAAATGTCATAGTAATAACAGGATTGATAGCGTCGGTTTTAATCGGAATAATAATAACTATAATCATAACCAGGATAATAACAAAACCTATATTTAAAATTGCGGACACGATGAAAAAAGTGGCGGATGGAGATTTTACGGCAAGAAGCGTTATTGAAAGCGGAGATGAAATAGGCGAGCTTGGAAAAAATATAGATTATACCGTAACTCAAATAGGCGGTTTGATAAAGAAAATAAAAGACGCCTCCGATTCGGTTAAACAATCCGGAGCGTTAGTTAAAGAACAAATAAACGTAATCGCGACAGCTTCGCAAGAAACCGCGGCAAGCATAGAAGAAACCTCCGCCACGATAGAAGAATTTTCAACAAATCTAAATACGGTATCTGACAATGTCGGGATACAGGCTTCTGCGGCAAATCAAACGGCTTCAAGGGCAAACTCGGTTTTGAATTCGGTAAAAAACATAGCGGTATCCGCAAATAAAACGAGCGAATCCGTAAATCAGACTTCGGCTGCGATACAGGAAATGACGGCAAATTTGGCGGTTATAACAAACAATATAAATAATGTGAACGGCAAAGCAAAAGAAAGCGGAAACGCGGCGAATAAAAGCAAGGAAGCCGTTATCAAATCCAATGACGGAATACTTCAGATAAAACAAAGTATGTCCGGACTGGTTAAGATTATCGAGGGGCTCGGCGAACGCGCGGAAAATATCGGAAATATAGTCGACGTTATAAACGAGATATCGGAACAAACCAATTTGCTTGCCTTAAACGCGGCTATAGAAGCGGCAAGAGCCGGAGAAAACGGGAAAGGATTCGCGGTGGTTGCGGCGGAGGTAAGAAAACTCGCTGAACGCAGTTCCAATTCCACAAAAGAAATTGAGAGCATAGTAAAAAATATTCAAACGGAAACCAAAAGAGCCGTTGAATCGACGCGCGAAAACGCCCGGCTCGCCGAAAACGGAGCGGAATTATCTTTGCTTGTCAAAACCGCGTTAGATACGATTATATCAAAAGTTCAAGAAATCATATTATTAATTTCGCAAGTCGCGGAATCAATGAACGAGCAAAATTTAACAAGCGGGCAAATCGTTAAACAGACCGAATTAATCCGGATAACCACAAAAGAGGTTGACGTTGCAACTCAAGAACAGTCGGAAGCAGTTTCGGAAATAGTGAAATTGGCCGGAAACGTAGATACAATAACTCTTCAAATTAAAAACGCGATGAGCGAACAAAAAAACGGAGTGAAACAGATTAATAATGCAATGTCTCAAATCAATCAGAGCGCGCAAAACAATTCGATGAGTTCGGAAGAACTGTCCTCCGAAGCTGATAATTTAAACAAAATCGCGTTTGAATTATCCGGTTTAGCGTCAGTTTTTAAAGTTTGAAAAAACTTATTGACAATATAAATAAATAAAAGTATAATTTTAAATTTATCGGGTAGTAGCGCAGTTTGGTAGCGCACCTGCCTTGGGAGCAGGGGGCCGCTGGTTCAAATCCAGTCTGCCCGACCATATTTAACCGCAGTAAATATAGAAGTATATTTATTTCGTAATTTTATTTTTTGAAATAAAATTAAAAGGTGAAACAAGTGAGTCAAAAATCATTAAAAGACCGGATTTTGAAAGAACTTGAAACTATAAAACTATATCTTGCTTCAGACGGAGGAGACGTTGAATTTGTTTCGCTAAAAGGGACGTCTTTAAAATTGCGTTACAAAGGCGCGTGCGTTAACTGTCCGGCGGCAAACCTCACTTTTAAAATGGGAATAGAACGGGAATTAAAAGATAAAATTCAAGAACTAACTGAAATTGAAATAACAAAATAATGGGACGTTTTTTTTGTTTAACCGTAATATCAGTTTTATTGATTTTAACTGTTTCAATAAACATACCTGCGGCGGAAGACGCTGAAACCGGCAAATCAAAAATTCTTATCACAAAAGAAAAATTCGACAGTTTAAAATTTCAACTCGAAAAAAACAAACAGCTTTTGAATAAGCTGAAACAATATTCCGAACTTGCCAAATCAAAAGAAAACGAAACCGCGTCCGAATCCGAAAAAATAGGAAACAATGTTGAACCCTCGGGAAAAATTCAAAAAGAATTGAATTCAACTGCCGCGGAATGGGAAAAGAAACTAAATATTCTTTCCGAACAGTATAATACTCTTCAACAAAAAACTATCGCGTTACTGAATAGCACAGTAGATAAAAAAAAATACGAAGAACTTGAAAATGAATACGACGATTTGAGAATTAAATACGCCGAATTAAACGATAGACTTATTAAATTAACCGAGCAAATATCAGTATTGCTTGACGGAACCTCGAAGATAAGGTTGGTAAATTCGACTTTAAAAGATAAGATTGAGTCGCTCGTTAAAGAAAACAAATCGCTAACTGCAAATGTCGAAGAATTAGAAAAAATTAAAATTGAAAAAATCGAACTTGTAAAAAAATACGAGGATTTGCAAACCAAATTTTCCGCGTTGATGACTAATTCGCGAAAATTAGTTTCGGAAAACTTGAATCTGAAAAATTCTATTGAAGAAAAACTCGCGTTAGCAGGAATAAACAGAAAAGAACTCGCAAAAATCGAGGAATTGAATTCCGAAAAAGAAAAACTGCTGGATTCAATTGAAGAAAAAGAAAAAAAAATAGACGCTTTGACTTTTTTAAATAAAAAACTCGCGACGGAGATTGAAACCGTAAAAAAAACAAAAAATATCGCGGAAGAAAAAGCCGCCGGTTCCGACAAAAAAACCGCTGAAATTGAAAATATCAATAAGAATCTCGAATTGTCGCTTGCGGCGTCAAATCGAACAGCCGATGAAAAAACAAGTATTCTGAAAAACGAGATAAGTAAAATATATTTATTATATAAAGAACTTCAAGCGGAGAATAAACGGTTGAAAATAAAAAACGAGGAACTTGTCGCATCCGCCGAAAATTCTTTAAAAAAAAATTCGCTTACCGAATCGCAAATCGCCGAATTGTCTCTAAAACTCGGTTCCGCCAATAAATTGAATTCCGAACTGAATTCCAAAATAAAAGAACTTGAAACCAAATACTCCTCCGTATCAGGAATCACGACCAATGAAATAAAAAAATTGAAGGCGGAACTTGATGAAGCGGAAGGCAGACTTTTAAACGCAGAAATTGAATCGGGCGACAAAAAATCCGCTTCAAAAGAAAAAATCTCGGTTTTAAAAGAGCAGAAAGAAAAACTTCTCGCTTTAATATTAAATTATGAAAAAGAAATAAAAAACAATGAAAAACGAGCTCTTGAAAAATTTGATATGATATCCAAACAATGCGACGCCCTTAAAGAAAAAAATGAAACCATATTGCAGGCAAATAAAAAAATAGCCGAACAAAATCTTTTATTGAAACAAAGCTTGTCGGCTTTGTCTTTGTCGGCAAAGGATAACAATGAAAAAATTAGAGTATCCGCTGAATCAGGCGCTTTTAACGAAAATATGACAAATACTGAAGCGAGCGCTTCAAATAAAGCCGCCGCATCTGAAGCGAAAACTTCAAATGTTGAAGCGGTCTCGGCGCAGGTTTCAGAATTCCAAAATCAAATCGCTTTGCTTCAAGAAGAAAATAAAAAATTAAACGGCATCAAAAATATTTTGGACAATAAAATTAAAGAGATGGCAAATAAAAACGGCGTTTTGGATATTGAAAAAAACGCGTTAATAAAAAAAATTGAAATATACGAAAGAATGACGTCTGAACTTGCCGCGAAACTTCAAACTTCTTCTAAAGAAAATGACGAACTGAATAAACAAATAATCGAGCTTAATTTAAAAAGTAATAATTTCGATATAACTGCCCGCTCAAAAAAACAAATTGAATTATATGAAAAAAAAATTAAAGAACTTGATTCTAAATTAAATGATGAAACCGCAAAAAATTTTACGTTAAACGAAAGATTGAAAGATAATTTATCAGAAACCGGAAAACTAAAAGAAAAAGAAAACTTATTGATTCTGAAAATAAAAGATTTTGCAAATCTCTCTAAAGAAGCGGATTTTTTAAAATCTGAAAACGTCCGTTTAACAGGGCTTTATAAAACCGCTCTCAACGAATCAGGAAGAACAACAACCGATTATAATCAAGTGGTCGACAGAATAAACGAACTGGAATCAAAGTTTATTGAAATGGTAAAAAATATTAGAAAAGACACGGACGCTCAAACGTATGCTTCAGAGCTGATGAAAATAAAAGAAGACTATAAAATTTATAAAGAAAAACTTGTCGAGCAAAATCTTGCGTTGCTGAAAAAACTCGGAGATTTGCAGGAAAAATATAATTCATTATCGGGCGAATACGCAAAAATTTCCGCCGATTCAAAAAATAAAATTGAAAATATAGAACGAATCAGCGAGAAATTAAAAACCGAAGAAATTGAAAAACTTATAAACGAGAATTCGGAATTAAAGAACAATATAAAACAATTATCCGATAAAGTTCTTGCGCTTGATTCGGGATTTAAAAATAAAGAAGCTGAATATGATAAAATAAAACAATTGAATTTGACGCTTGCAAAAGAAAACGCCGAATTGAAATCAACGGTTGAGAAAGTGGCAATTAAATTAATTGAAACCGACAAACTGGCAAAAGCCGCAGGCGGTCAACCTTTTATTGAATTAAAGCGCGAAATCGAAAAATATAAAATTCTGGTGAAAGGAATAATGAGCGACAATAAGTCGGTTAGAGAAAAAAACGTTTTTCTTGAAAAAGAATTTGAAAAATTAAGCGGCGAACTCAATGAGGCAAAATCCATTTATGCAAAATTGAAAACAGAATTCGACGCTTTAAACGAAGCGCTTGACAACGGAAAATTCGCCGGTTCGCTGGTAAATTCCTATTCCGCTTATTCTTCCGGTATAAACGAAAAACTTGAAAATCAGGAAAAATATATAAGTTTTTTGGAAGACAGATTAAGAAAATTCGAAAATATGGCTCAACCGCCGACGTCGGCTGAGATAATTAAAAATAAGGATTATGCCGAGGTTCGGCAGATTGAACGCGAAAACCTTGAAAAATCCGGCGATATTCGCGATTTTAACGCGATATACAAAAAGGAAATAGACGAGCTCGCTTTCAACAACCGGATTATTTTGAACGAGATAAATTCTTTAAAAGAAAAACTCGCGTCAAAACAAGATTCGAACTCTTTTCAGAATATAAACAAAAAAAATGAACCGCGGAATCAAGCGGTGATTTCAACTCCGGCGCAAGGAATTCAACTGCCCAATTCAACTCAATATCATACGCAAACTCAGACTGTTATGCCGAATTATTATCCGGCGTTTTATTATTATCCGCCCGCATTCATTAATCAGGGACAAATGGAAGGAATGCAGAATCAAACGCATTATCAGAATCAGAATCAAAACCAGAATCAGAATCAAATTAATCAGTTTAATCAAGCTAATTATCCGGCATATCCTTCAACGGAAAATTTTAAAAACAGTAATCCCGCGACAGATAATGAAATCGACAATGAATTGCTTGATATATTAAAAAAAAGCGATGGAAAAACCAAAGATAAACGGCAGTCCGGCAAATATCAAAAAAATAAAAACATTAATTCTTCAATAGAAAAAGACTTTGACGCTCAACTTGATTTTTATAAATCTTCTCCGCTACCGGTTTTGGAACCTAAAAAAAAAGAAACTGAAATAAAAAAAAATGAATTTCAAAAAAAAAGTCCGCTCCAAAACAATTTAAAAAAACAAAATAATACAGAAGGCGAACTCCTTGATATTGAAACCATAAATTCAAGCGTTGAAAATGAAATAATCGAATCCCGAACAAATCAAAACAATCCGACGGAGATTCTTGACGATATCGAACAGGAAAACACAACGGACTTAAAAATTGAGCCGAATCAAGAAAAAAAATCAAGCGTTGTCTCCGAATCTTACCGCAAAGAAAATCAAATTACCGATAATGATTTTCCTATCGACAGCGAGAATAATTCACTTGATTTGACTGAAAACGCTTCTAAAGATTTTCCAAAAAAAATCCTGAAAACGCGTTCAAATGAAAACAAAACGCCTTCTCAAAAAAACAAACAACAGTCTTCGGTAAAATCCAATAATAATATTGAGGAATCTAATTCGGCGTTAAATTTAAATTCAAATAATACCGATTTAAAAAAATACCGCAAACTCGGCGACGTCATTAATTTAAGATATATAACGAGTTATAAATCCCCCGAGATTTACGACGCTTCAGGAATTTATCTTTATCAAAATAATCTGCTGAGAATCTCTTCCAAAATGAACGGCGAGTTAAAAGTATTCGACAAATCGGGAAAAAAGATTTCTAATGGAAATATTTCCGGAGTCAAAGGATGGGTTGAGGGAATTTCGTATAAAAAAAATACAAATCAATTTTATATAATCGATTGGACGGACAATAAATCAATTCGAGTGACAGATTCGAATTTTAACACACTATCGAAAATTCAATTGCCGAGCAACATTGAGCCGTCAGGCATTGAAATAACCGACGATAACAGAATCTTTGTAGTATCGAGAAAAGATAAAATTTTCGAATTAAACGATTCAGGAAACATAATTAGAGAATTGAATATTTCTTCAAAATTAAATTTTAGATTTGCCGGTAAGGGAATCGCTTCACTCGACGATAAACTGATTGTTGGAACAAGCGAATACGGCGACAGACCCGGCAACCTGATATTCGTTAATATGAACGATTTTGAAATAACCAACATAATCAACGTTTACGATACAGTAAAAAACGTCGCGTTATCGGATAGAGAATTAGGATTCAGCGGAATGACGGTTGATAAAAATGATAGAACCTTATATTTTACGCTGCGGACTAAACCTTTTATAAATCTTTTTAAAATTGAAGACCAATCCGTAAATTAAAAACCGGACTGCGCTTATAACCAACTTCAATCATTTTATGGTGTTTTATGAAAAAATATTTATTAAAAATTTTAATTTTAAGTTTTTCTGTTGTTCTTTTAACTTCGGCTTGTAATCAAAAAAAAGAGCGGATTGAAATAAACGCCGGGGACAAAAAAAACGAGTTGAAGATTTCAACGGGGCTTTCCGAAGATATTATAAAAATTTTCGAGAAAACTCCAGGAATATACGAATCGGTTCAGTATATCCGTAAATTAAACGTTCCTGAAATTAAGGATTTAACGCCTTTGGAAAAGTTTGAAACTGCCGCGTCGCGCGAGAAAAAAATTATGTTGTTCGGAATGTTGTGCGTTGACGCCGGATACGTTGCGATTGCGACGAAAAAAATACAAATTCCCGAATATCTGCGTTTATATGATAAATTCGTTTCCGAATTGAATTTGCAACCGGTAATAAACGAACTGAAATCGCAATATCTGCCTGAAATTCAGAAAAACGAATTTAATCTCGACCTTATCGAGAAACTAATTGAAAAATGGGATAACGATAAAAACGAGGTTGATAAAATCAGAGAAGAACGCGGCGTATTTATTCAGAAAGCAAAGGATTTCGATGAAGAGTTTGCGGTTTATTACGCGCTCGGAGCAATTGTTGAATTTCATTCTATCCTCGGTAAGACGATAGTTCAAAACGATAAAAATCAGATTATATCAAAAATAAAAAATACGTTTAATAATTTTGACTCCGCCAATTTTCTTTTTATTGAATTACTGTGTTCGCTCGAAGAACTTCAATATGCTGATTACGCAAAGAAATTACTTCCCGTTTTCGAATTATATCAGAAACAATTCATATCGGATATTCCTCTGACGGATCAAGAATTAAAATCATATATCAAAGGTTTTGAAGAAATCAGAAATGATATTTTAACTCAAAAATAATGATAAAATTGATAATAGGCGATATAACAAAATTAAATGTCGGCGCTATTGTAAATGCCGCAAACAAAACGCTTCTTGGCGGCGGCGGCGTTGACGGAGCGATACATAGAGCCGCAGGCAAAGAATTATTGAGCGAATGTTCGAAATTAAACGGATGCGATACCGGAGATTGTAAAATATCCAAAGGATACAAATTACCGGCAAAATACGTCATTCATACCGTAGGTCCAATATGGAAGGGAGGAAAGTCGGGAGAACCGGAATTATTAAAATCCTGTTATGTGAATTCTTTAAAAGCCGCGCTTTCTTTAAAAGTTAAATCAACGGCTTTTCCCTGTATTAGTTGCGGAATCTACGGTTATCCAATAAAACTCGCCGCTGAAATAGCGATAAAAACTACGGTAGAATTTTTGAATAAAAATTATTCAGATATGGAAATTATTTTTTGTTGTTTTTCAAAAAGCGATTATTACGTTTATAACGATATTTTAACTCAAAACCGCATTAGAAAATTAAAAAATGCTCAAATGCCGGAAAAAGCTTGATTTCATCATTTTTCAATTATAGAAAAAAACGGAGTCTTCTTTGAAGTCGAATACAGTTTTTGGGGTTTTAGAAGTCCAGATTTAAATGAATAATAAAAAAAGCATTCGCAAAAAAATTATTGAAGCCAACCATTTGATAGGATTTACAAGAGCCGGCATTTCGACATTATCCGGAATTCCCGATTTTCGCGGCGAACATAACGAGATTTGAAAAAAATACGAGCAAACCAAAGTTTTTGATTTAGATTATTTTTATAAATCCCGTAATTAGTTGCAGGGTTTATAAAAGTCAAATCGTTATTTACTAACCATTTTAACGGTTTTTTTATAAATAGACCTGATAGTAACCGTTTTTTTCCCTACTCGTAGGCGGCTTTTCCCGCCCCCTGTTTTTTTAAACGACTCGTAGGCGGCTTTTCCCCGCCCCCTGTTTTTTCAAACGACTCGTAGGCGGCTTTATCCGCCCCTTGTTTTTTAAACGACTCGAAGGCGGCTTATTCCTCCGCTCATTTTGTCAATTTTTATTTGAACCGGTATTCGTTCTTTTACCGAATCAATATGAGAAATAACTCCCACTGTCTTACCGGATAATTGCAGATTTTCAACGACTGACAAAGCGGAATCCAGAGCGTCAGAATCAAGCGAACCAAATCCCTCGTCTATAAAAAGGGATTCCACTTTCATTTTTCTGCTTGCGATGTCAGATAATCCAAGCGCAAGAGCAAGACTTACGAGAAATGTTTCTCCGCCTGATAAAGTCGATACCGGTCTCCTCGCATTGGCTTGATATGAATCTATAATTTCAAAATCAAGTTCAGCGCTTTCTTTGGTTTCAAGATAATATCTGTCGTTTAATTTAATTAAATGTTTGTTCGCGAGAACCGTTAATTTTTCAAAAGTTAAAGTCTGAGCGAATTTACGGAATTTTTTTCCGTCTGCCGAACCGATAAGTTCGTCCATTTGTCTCCATTTATTCAATTCTTTTTTTTGCATATCGCTCAAATTCATAAGTTCGATTCTTTTAGTTTTAGTTTCTTCGTTTTTTATAATTGCAAACTCAGAAATCTTTAAATTCTCAAGCGCCTTATTTTTACTTGATTTAAGCTCGTTCAATTGAATTTTTAAACCTTCAGCCGTTTCAGAATCAGTATCGCCTATATTTTTATTAAGTTCATTCTGAATATCAGAATTAATCTTGCCCAATAAAACTTCGTATTTTGCAATGGTTTCGTCAATAAGTTTTTTTTCTTCTTTGAGAATTCTAATTTTATCAGAGATTGACAAAATATTTTTTAATTCTTCCGATGACTGAAATCCAAACAATGCGAGTTTTTTTTGTAATTCAATAACCTCGTTTTCAGTTTGAATTTTTATTTCGGAAAGTTTTTTTTCATTGTTTTCAATGCCGCCGGTTTTACGTTCTACAGCTTGCCTGTCGGTTTCGTATTCTGCTTGCATAACTTTCATTTTATCCGTATTTATCAAAATTTTAGCGGATAATTTTTTTATTTCATCTTCAATATCACTGCCTGAAAATTTTTTAAACCTCTCATTTTTTAATAAATTAATGGAAACCGCGCAATCTTCAAACAAACTATGAATTTCAAATTTAAAACCAGAATACGATTGAATTTGCCGTTCAAAAAATTCAACTCCGGAATCCAGATTTTTCTTCAGATTTTCCATTTCGTTTTTCAGCGTAGATAATTTATTATTTAAATCGTTCAAATCGTTTGCAGAGCGGATTGATTTATTCTGATAATCAATAAATAGTTTCGTGGATTCGTCTTCAATTTTTTTCAAACGTTTATATTCGTTCAGAATTTTTTTATACTTTAACGTTTTTTCGGAAAGATTTTTTTTTTGAGATAACGCCTCGTCAAGCGCCGATTGTTTATCGGATGATTTATCAATTCCTACAAAACCCGAAATTTTATCGGCTAATTGTTTTAGTTCGGAATCAATTTTTAAATTTTTTTTTGAAATATCAGACGTCTGATTTTGTTTATAAATGCAAGCGGCTTTTTTTTCAGTTTTAGTTTCTTTAATTCTCGAAATTTTTTCAGCGAACTCTTTCAATATTTTTTTGTAATCTTTAGCGGATGAAATTTTCTCGTTTATACCTCCTTCCGTCAAAGGATGCGAGCGCGACCCGCATAACGGGCATAAATCCCCTTGTTTTAAATATTTTCTATCTTCCTCATATTTTGAAATTAAAATAAATTGTTCGAGCTGACCGCGAATTTTTTCAGTTTGACTCTCAAGCTCTTCTTCTATTTTCTCCAATTTTTTCAATTCAATAGAGTCGGCTTCAAAAGATTTATTTATTTGTTCGGCGTTTAAAATATTTTCTTCTTGTTCTTTTTGTTTTATAATAAATTCGTTCAATAAATTTATTGAATTTTCCGTAATCTGTATTTCATTCTGAATCTTTTCATAATCCGATTCGATTTTATCAATATCTAAACCCTCGAGTATTCCGCGTTTTTTTTCAGTCAAATCATTTAATAATTTTTTCAAATCATTTGATTTATTCTCTATTATCTCCTTATTTTTTGATAATTCGCGGTATTTTTCATCAAGACTTTTTAGAACCAGATTTTTTTTAGATAATTCCAATTTAGTTTTATTCTTTTCAGTTTCGGTTTCCTCAATACTTTTTATTAAACCCTTTATTTTTTCAACGACTGAGGTTATATCGTTAAGAATAATACCGGGTTCTTTTTTTTCCGGTCCGCTGTTTTTTTCGTTTATTAAATCTATTGATTTAACGTCTGTAAATTTTTTTTCAAAAACGGAAGTTTCATTATTAAAAATTTTTTTTAGACGATTCAATTCAGCGGCGGTTTTTGAAATTGCGGAATCTATTCTAATAATTTCAGGCGCTAATATTTCATAAGTTTTTAATTGATTAGAGTCGGTTCCGTTATGTTTTTCAAGTTCGTTGATTTGATTTTTAAAAGAAATTATTTTTTCGTTTAATAAATCTATTTCTGATTTAAATTTTTTATTAGCCGACGCCGCGTTGTCCGCCTCGCCATTCAATTCTTCGATTTTATCAATATATTTTTTTAAATCCAAAGCGGAATCAAACTTCGGAATCATTAAAAAATCGTTGGATTTCTCAAACAAATTTTTTTGAACGTTTTCTAATTTTTCAGAAATGCGCTTTTTATCTGAATTTAATTTCTCGATAGTTTCAAGATTCGAAATCTTTTGAAATAAAACTTGTTCTTTAACTTCGAGATTTTTTAATTCCTCTTTTGATTTTAAAAATTCGTCTTTAACTTTTTTTTCAGAATCAGCGTCGAGAACCTTTAATTCATCGAGTTTCTGCAAAGTCAGTTCAAAAGAATTCTCTTCTTCTTTTCTTTTTGAATAACAAAGTTTTGACAACGCCGAATATATCTCGGCGCCGGTAAGTTTTTCAAGCAGCTCCGCGCGTTCGTTGACGCCTGAATTTAAAAAAGCGGCAAAATCTCCTTGAGATAAAATTACGGAACGGACAAATCTCTTAAAATCAAATCCGGTTATCTGTTCAATTTTTTTAGGAGTTTCGCTTAATTTGTCTTCGATAATTATTTCCGGCGAAACGTTTAAATCGACAAGCTCCATTTTAGGCGGCTGCAGAGCTCCGTCTGATTTATTACGAGCTCTTCTTGCAGACCATTTAGAACAATATTTTTGTTGATTAACGGAAAATTCCACCTCGCTGAAACAATCGGAAGTATGTTTGGTCATTATAAATTCAGTTTGTTTGGAAAGTCTGAAAGTTTGTCCGAATAAACCCAATGTAATTGCGTCGAGAATAGTGCTTTTTCCCGAACCTGTTTGACCAACTATGGCAAATATTCCGGTTTCAGACAATGGCGGTTTATCAAATTCAATTTCCCAAAATCCCTTTAACGAATTCAGATTTTTTAATCTGATTTTCAATATTTTCATTTTGAATAATTAAGTTTTAAATAATTCTTTTCTTCGGTTCCAACAAGATTATCGTCGTTAATATCGATTTCAGGATTTGTCTTTCCATAATATTTTCTCAATAAAGCGGCGTCTTTAGCGCCAAATACTCCGTCTTTATAAAAATCTCCGGCAATCAGATTAATCGCTTGAATCGCAGTATCCGAATTAATATATTTTTCAAACGATTCGTTTTTATATCCGGTTTTATAAAATAAAAATACATAAGTGTCGGCGCTATGAACCGTCAGCGAATAATATCCGGTTTCGCTTGTTATTGCAGACTGCGTTTCGACGCCGTTTGAAATTCTAACGACTACGCCTGAATCGTTCGGGCTTCCCTGTCTGTCGATGATTCCCGATACAGAAAAATTTATTAAAAATTCGGATAAAGTAGTTGCGCTGTCTGATACGCTCAAATTCCCTTCCTTCATATTTTCAGCCGAAACGCCGGAATCAGCTCCGCTGATTCTGTAATAATACGTTGTGAAAGGTTCCAATCCGCTATCGATAAAATAAGAGTCAAACGCCGACGCTGAATATTTCAATTCATATCCGCTGTCTCTTTCAAACGAACGGTATATTTTCCAATAAAAACTATCGTAAAAATCAGAATTGGACTGACTGCTGAAATAAATTATAATCGAATCTGAGGAAACCGGCTGAACATCAAACGCAGGCGGATTCGCTCTCCCTGACCAATCAATTTCAAAAGTGTCCGGAGTTGTAAGATAAATTTTTCTGTTAGCTCCATTCGTAGAATTTGCAGCCGACCTGTTCGGGTCCGGTTCCCATTCCCCGTTTATATAATATTTATACTGCATTCCATCGGTTATTCCAGTTAGCCAAATTCCCCATGTATCCGTTCCGTCGATTTTTCTCAGCATATACGAATCCTGCAATTCCCAAGAATTAAAAACTCCGCGCAGAAAAATGCTGTCCGCCAAATGAGTAGTATCATAATATAAGAACTCGTATTCGGCGTCTTCTTCCATTATTGAACCGTTTACTCTTAATTTATATTCGTATTCAACATAAGACGCGGCGGATATAGCAGCTCCCCAGCGTCCGTCCGATAATTTTGTCATAGAATAATTATTGAAATCTCCGGTTAATTCAACCGTATCCGCGTTAAAACCTATATCTGCGATTATAGTCGCAATAGACATATTCAGAGGTTTTGCCGATTTTAATTCGCTGAACCGGCTAAAATGCCCGGACCCGTCCCGTATAAACGCATAA
>Ga0209311_1001506_pt1 | contig 18449 bp, 9 predicted proteins | sample AD_UKC045_MetaG_FD_184417 | JGI IMG/M metagenome (GOLD analysis project Ga0209311, IMG submission 184417) | Active sludge microbial communities of municipal wastewater-treating anaerobic digesters from USA - AD_UKC045_MetaG (SPAdes) (version 2) | ecosystem: Engineered > Bioreactor > Anaerobic >... | reverse complement strand
TAGTCAAAGTCATATAAAAGCCTTCAATCCACTGCGGCGGGCAGAAAAGGAATCCCGCGAGGCGCGGGCGGAAGACCGAGGAACGCGGCTACAGAAGCGCCCAAATCCGCGAACGACTCGCGAGTCCCCAGCGGACGAGATTTCCCAGCGCCGCCTCCGGCCACTAGCAACGGCACATATTCCCGCGTGTGGTCGGTGTGCCTCTTGAGGGTGGGGTCGCAACCGTGGTCGGCGGTCGCCGCCGCCATATCGTCCGGCCCAAGCCCTGCCAACAGGCCCGGAAGCGCCGCGTCGAACTCCTCGAGCGCCTTTGCGAAACCCTCCTCGTTCCTTCTATGCCCATGCTCCTGATCGAAATCGATCAGGTTGGCGAAGATTAACATTCTATTATCTTTCGGCCTTTTTTCCAACAGCGCCGCCCGCAGCCGCTCGATTCCGTCCGCGTTCGAGCTTGTGTGGATGCAGTCGTCGAACCCGCGCCCGCCGAACAGGTCATCCACCTTTCCAATGCCGAAGACGAAAACGCCCGCCGCCCGCGCCATGTCCAAAAGAGTCGGATACGGAGGCGGGATGGAGAAATCGCGGCGCAGCCGCGTCCGCCTGAACGCCCCCGGCTCTCCCTCGAACGGTCTGGCTATCACCCTGTCCACAGAGCGCGGGCGGCCGTTCATTATCTCTTCCCGAACGACCCGGCAGACGCGGTAAAGCTCCTCGACCGGCATGACGTCCTTGTGCGCCGCGATCTGAAACACGCTGTCAGCGGAAGTGTAGACGATGGGGCGGCCCGTCCGCAGATGCTCGGCGCCCAACTCGTCGATAATCGCCGTGCCGCTCGCCGCCTTGTTGCCGATCAGCTTCCAGCGCGTCTTTTCGGCGAACATCGACACGACATCCGGCGGAAACCCGTCCGGGTAGACGGCGGGCGGCGCTTCGCGCGTCTGACACGCTATTTCCCAGTGCCCGGAGGTTGAATCCTTAGCGGGAGACATCTCGGCCATGCGCCCGAAAGAAGCCTCCGGGCGCGCGGCGGGCGGAACCCCCGCGATGTCCGCAATGTTGCCCAGTCCCAGCCTTTGCAGGTTCGGCAGACGAAGCCCGCCGCGCGCGCGCGACAGGTTGCCGAGCGTGTCCGCTCCGGCGTCGCCGTAGTCCGGAGCGTCCGGCAGCGCCCCGATTCCCACTCCGTCCAGAATTATCAGAACCACTTTCATTAACGAGCCTCGCGACCGCGCATCGAGCGGGGGGACTTTATTTTTCCCCCGACCTCACGATGAATCTTAACAAATTTCCGCTCGCGCGGCGACAAGCGCGGGTTTCCCGGTTGGGGACTTTTTCGCGGGCATGCGCTATGATATGCGGCGGGGGACGAATATGAGACCCGTGTATAGAAGCATTTCCCGTACGGTTGACAAGTTCATAGTGGTGTATGAAGGCGCCACCAAGGGACGCAAGAGGCATTCGCCCGCGAGCGTTGATTTGTCCGAGTTGAACAGGCCGGAATATTTCGAGTCGCCGGAGAAGTTCTACAATCTCGGATGCGACATGCCGGAGTTGACGATTACGCCGGAACACGTGAAAGCGGACGTGCGCGTCTCGCGGTATTCGTTCAAGAGCGAGACGGTCTCCGGGCACGAGGAAAACGACACGGTTGTGGGAAGGATATTCCGGGCGAGGGATGATGTTCACGGAAAAGACGCGCCGTGCGCGATAGTGATACACGGGTGGCGGGAGAGCGGAGCGTTCGCCTCTTATTACTACCTGATGTGCTGGCTGCTGGCCAGATACGGGATAAACTGCGTGATGTACAACCAACCGTATCACGGGCCGCGAGCGCCGCGCGGCTCTCACGACGGAGACCTGATGATGTCCGCCGACATGGAGCAGACGGTGAAGGCGTTCAGGCAGTCGGTGTGCGACGTGCGGTCGCTGCTGACGTGGACGAGCGGGAACTTTTCCGGCCCGGTCGGGCTGGTAGGGTTGAGCCTCGGCGGGTTCATATCGCTTCTGACTGCCTGCGCGGACGAACGCCCGAAGTTCGTCATCCCCGTGATAGCCGCCGGAGACCTGCTGGAAAACATAGACAAAAGCATAGTCGGCGACACCATTGCAAGAGACCTCAAGGCCGCCGGGATTTCGCTCGAAACCGTTGAAAAAAACTGGCGCGTGATAACGCCTTGCAGCTTTAAGCCGAAAGTGTCTCCCGATAATATTTACCCCATCGCGGGCGAATTCGACATGATGATACCGATAGAAAACGTGGTGTCGTTGCAAAGGAAATGGGGAATAGAGCGGGCGCGCGTGATGCCCTGCGGGCATATCGCAATCGGGATGTTCGGCAGGACTCTGGTGAATGAAATAGCGGATTTCATCAGAGACAGATGCGGGCTTGGAAATCCGGCTGCGGCTGACGCTAAATGATTTTTTTAGTAAGTTTGCGGGGCAACCGTTTTTTGCAAAAACAGGATTCCCCGCGCCCCTTCCGAAAAAACTCCCGGACGCCGATTTTGTTGAACTTCGTTCAGAACAAAATCGGCTTTATTCATGTTGCGGGAGGCGGTTATTGAAAATATCTGCGTTCGCGGCCGATGGTGGATGAAGGGCCGTGGCCGGGATAAATCTTCACGTCGTCGTCGAGCGAGAGGAGTTTGGAGTTGATGGATTGGATGATGCTTTTATGGTCGCCGCCTTCGAAGTCGGTGCGGCCCACGCCGTCGTTGAACAGGGTGTCGCCGGTGAAGCAGACTGAGCCGGCCAGAAAGCAGGCTCCGCCGGGTGTGTGGCCGGGCGTGTGGACGGCCTTGAGTCGGATGTCGCCGAGAGGGATTTCGTCGCCATCTTTGAGGAGAGCGAAACCGGGTGCGGCGTCGGCGGGGTCGAAGCGCCGGCGGCCTGCGGGCGGAAGCCCGACGAAGTCGGCCTCTTTCTCGTGAAGAAGAACCTGCGGGTTGAGCGCGCGCATTATCGGTTCGATGCCGCCGATGTGGTCGTTGTGGCCGTGCGTCAACAGAACGCGGGAGACCCGCAGTTTTCTCTTTGTCACAAAGTCGATAATTCTGTCTGGATTTGCGCCGGGGTCGATGATGACCGCATCGCCTCCGCCGTTCGTCGCAACATAACAATTCGTCTCTAAAAACCCCACCACAATCGTATAAACGTCCATCCCGCCTGTTGCCTCCCTGTAGTTGCGGTTACATTTTATTTTTCAACTTGATTTTTTAGAAGATATTACGGGCCGAAGGTTTTTGGGGCGCAGAAGGCAAAAAAAGAGATGAGTGGCGCGCTGGCCCGCGCGAGACTTGAGCTGGTTTGCATACTATTATCACATTGACAAAAAGTCCCTTGCGAGTAACATATATTTGTATTTACTGGTTATTTTATGACAAATAAATTCATCACAAAAATCCATTCTGAATCACAGTTTTGTCATATTTGAAGGGAAGGCATTTTTATGAGCAGAAAAAGACTTGTTCCAGCGGCCATAATCGGAACGGCTTTCGCGCTGACGGCGGCGATAATTTTCGCCACGCCGCAGAGTCTTAACTATCAAGGCTACATCACCCAGAGCGGGTTGCCGATGAGCGGGCTGGCGACGATGGAGTTCCGGTTGTTCGACGCCGACACGGGAGGCGCGCAGTTGTGCTCTACCAACCCGCAGGCGGTGACGGTGACGCGGGGCAGGTTCAACTACCAGATAGGCTCGGAAGCGGGCGGGTGCGACTTGGCGGCTATCGACTGGGCCGGGTCGAACGTCTTTCTGGAAGTCGTCGTGGGCGGCCAGACATTGACTCCTCGAGAACGGGTCGTTCCGGCGGCGATGTCGCTCAATTCTGACAAGCTGGGCGGGCAGGGAGCGGGCGCGTTCGCGGCGGCCGCGCATGGGCATGACGGGGCTTATATCAAGGTGTCAGGCGACACGATGACGGGGACGATGACGGTGCAGGGCGGGATTGTGACGGCAGGAGATATCACAGCGGCAACCGGAACAGTGACAGCGGCGGCGTTTGTTGGCGATGGCGCGGGACTTACTAATCTGCCGGTTGCGGGCGGCGCTGTGGCGAAAACGGGCGACACGATGACAGGCGTGCTGATTGTAAATAATGCGATAACGGCGACGGGCACGGTTACGGCCCCGCTGTTCGACGGAGCTTTCGACGGAGACGGCAGCGCGTTGACGTCGGTGGACGCGGCGACTCTGGGCGGACTGACGACGGATGCTTTTGCTTCGGCCACTCACGCGCACGACGCGGCGTACCTGAATGTGACGGGCGACACGATGACGGGGTCGCTGATAATTGAAGACGATCTCGTTCTGGCCGGCAGCATCACAGCGGCGACGGGAACAGTGACGGCGGGAGCGTTTGTGGGCGATGGCGCGGGACTTACTAATCTGCCGGTTGCGGGCGGCGCTGTGGCGAAAACGGGCGACACGATGTCCGGCGCGTTGATTGTAAATAATGCGATAACGGCGACGGGCACGGTTACGGCCCCGCTGTTCGACGGAGCTTTCGACGGAGACGGAAGCGCGTTGACGTCGGTTGACGCGGCGACTCTGAGCGGACTGACGACGGATGCTTTTGCTTCGGCCACTCACGCGCACGACGCGGACTATGTAAATATTTCCGGCGACACAATGACGGGCGCGCTGACGGTTCAGGGCGAAATTATTACGGATGGAAACATTACGGCGGCGACGGGAACGGTGACAGCGGGAGCGGTGGACGCGGCGGGCGCGATAACAGGCTCCGGCATAGAAGTGACAGGCAACGCGACAGCCGCGTTCTTCATCGGAGACGGCAGCGGACTGACGAACCTTCCTGTTGCGGGCGGGGATTTCATGTCCGACGGCAGCGTGCCGATGACGGGCGGGCTCGACATGGCGGGCAACGCCGTTTACGGCGTCGGCTCCCTGACCGCCAGCGGCACGATAACTGTCGGCGCGAACACGGGAACCGACGGATTCGACGTGAATTTTTATGGAACATACAACGCGTTGACAGGATCTAGGATGTTCTGGGACGCGTCAAAATCGGCGTTCCGAGCGGGGCAAGTGGATGGCGCCCAATGGGATGACGCAAACGTCGGAGCTTATTCATTCGCGTCCGGATATAACACAACTGCAAGCGGAAATTACTCGACCGCGATAGGTGAAAGCACAACCGCAAGCGGAAATTACTCGACCGCGATGGGCTTCAGCACAACCGCAAGCGGAAGTGTCTCGACCGCGATGGGAAACGGGACAATAGCCAGCGGCCCCGGCTCAACTGCGATGGGAGCTGGCACAACCGCAAGCGGCCAACTCTCAATAGCCGCTGGACATTATGTCGCAGCCGGCCCGAACACCAACACTATTGCTATCGGCTCAGGCTTGGACATTTTTAACCGAATGACGAACAACACATTCAACTCTCTCGGCGTCGGCTTCAACAGCACAGTTCCCACGTTCTTCGTCGGTCCGGGCGGCGGCGCAGGCACTTACGGCAAAGTGGGAATTCGAACCACAGCGCCCGCCACTTCCGCCGCGCTGGAAATCGGGGGAACGGACGGCGCGCTCCTGTTGCCGCGCCTGACAACAGCCCAACAGGGCGCTCTAACAGGCGTTGACGGCATGTTGATATACAACTCGGAGACGAACAAATTCAGAGGCCGTGAAAACGGAGTGTGGTCGGATTTCGGCGGCGGGGACTTCATGGCAAATGGCAGCGTGCCGATGACGGGCGGGCTGACGGTGGGCGCAAATACCGGAACCGACGGACACGACGTTAATTTCTATGGAACATACAGCGCGTTGACAGGCTCAAGGATGTTCTGGGACGCGTCAAAATCCGCTTTCCGAGCGGGCCGGGTGGATGGTGTCCAATGGGACGACGCAAACATCGGCGCATATTCCTTCGCAGTAGGACAAAGCACAACCGCAAGCGGCGACGGCTCGATCGCGATGGGCGACGGCACAATCGCCAGCGGCCCCTCCTCAACCGCGATGGGATTCGACACATTTGCAAGCGGATATATTTCGACTGCTATGGGCTTGAACACAACCGCAAGCGGCGAGAAATCGACAGCGATGGGCGGGTATACAACCGCAAGCGGCGATTTCTCGACCTCGATGGGTTATTACACAACCGCAAGCGGCGATTACTCAATAGCCGCTGGACAATATGTCGAAGCCGGTCCGAATGCAAACACTATCGCGCTAGGCAAAGGCGTGGATGATTTAAACCAAATGACAAACGACATCGCAAACTCTCTCGGCGTCGGCTTCAACAGCGACGTGCCAACGCTGTTCGTCGGCCCGGGAAGCGGAATCGGCACTTACGGAAAAGTCGGCATAGGAACTACGACCCCGGCGACGACGCTTGACGTTCAGGGAGAGATGACAATAGGAAAAACAACTCTGACGGATATTTACGATGTGACTTTCTACGGAGCCGCCGAGGGTGTTTCGGGACGCAGATTTTTCTGGAACGCGGACAGGGCGGCGTTGCGCGCCGGGACAAGCATGTCATACGCGGACGTTGACACGGGCGAATACTCAGTGGCTCTCGGAAGACATGTTGCGGCGAGCGCGGAGGCGTCCGTTTCCCTCGGATACTCCACAACCGCCAGCGGCGCGCGCGCAGTGGCTCTCGGAAGCATGACCACCGCCAGCGGCCAGCTCTCTACCGCGATGGGCAATCAAACAACCGCGAGCGGCGGGTATTCTACGGCTATCGGGGACAACACCGTGTCCGCCGGTGGATATTCTATGAGCATTGGGTCATACTCCACGGCCAATGCCAACTACTCGATAACCCTTGGAACATATCTCGAAACAGGAGCCGGCGCGTCGTATGCGATGGCTCTCGGACACGGCGCGGGGGACGCAAACAGGCTGATAAACAATGTTTCTAATTCGCTTATGGTGGGATTCGACAGCGACGTGCCCACGCTGTTCGTCGGCCCGGGAAGCGGCGCAGGCACTTATGGCAAAGTGGGAATTCGAACCACAGCGCCCGCCACTTCCGCCGCGCTGGAAATCGGGGGAACGGACGGCGCGCTACTGCTGCCGCGCCTTACAACAGCCCAACAGGGCGCTCTAACAGGCGTTAACGGAATGTTGATATACAACTCGGATACGAACAAATTCAGGGGACGTGAAAACGGAGCGTGGTCGGATTTCGGCGGGGGGGACTTCATGGCAAATGGCAGCGTGCCGATGACGGGCGGGCTGACGGTGGGCGCGAACACCGGAACCGACGGATACGACGTTAATTTCTATGGAACATACAGCGCGTTGACAGGCTCAAGGATGTTCTGGGACACATCAAAATCTGCTTTCCGAGCGGGCCGGGTGGATGGCGCCCAATGGGATGACGCAAACGTCGGCGCATATTCCTTCGCAAATGGATTCGGAACAACCGCAAGCGGAAATTACTCGACCGCGATGGGCGACTCCACAACCGCAAGCGGTACGACTTCCCTTGCTACAGGTGAATCGACTATCGCAAGCGGATATATTTCGACTGCTGTAGGCGCGAACACAACCGCAAGCGGCTCGATTTCCACCGCTATGGGCCAGAACACAACCGCAAGCGGTTCGAATTCCACCGCTATGGGCACATACACAACCGCAAGCGGCGATTACTCAATAGCCGCAGGACAATATGTCACAGCCGGCACGAACGCCAACACTATCGCGTTCGGCAAAGGCGTGGACAACGGAAACCCTATGACGAACAATACGATTAACTCGCTCGGCATCGGGTTTAACAGCACTGTGCCCACGCTGTTCGTCGGCCCGGGCAGCGGAATCGGCACTTACGGCAAAGTGGGCGTCGGCACGAGTGTTCCCGAATCAATGCTTGATGTGCGCGGAACGTTCAACGTCGGCAAAAACGACGGCACGATCGGCTATGACGTGAATTTGTACGGCACGATGGGCGCAGGCTCAAGGGTGTACTGGAACGCGGCAAAATCCGCGTTCCGCGCGGGCCGCGCCACAGGCGTCCAATGGGATGTTGCGTCAATAGGCAACTATTCCATCGGGCTAGGCTACAATACTACAGCCGGCGACCAAGGCTCGGTGGCTCTGGGCTGGAACACAACAGCAGGCGGCCCGGCGTCCCTTGCCACTGGCGACTCGACGGTCGCCAGCGGCGCGTCTTCAACCGCAATGGGAACCGGCTCCACCGCAAGCGCAACATACGCTGCGGCATTAGGCTTTTATTCGTCTGCTCTTGGGGACAGTTCTTTGGCTCTTGGACAATGGCTCAATGCCGGCCCGGCTGCGAACGCCATCGCTATCGGCAAAGGCATTGACACGGTCAACCGCATGACGAACAACACGACTAACTCGCTCGGAATCGGGTTCAACAGCACAGTGCCCACGCTGTTCGTCGGCCCGGGAAGCGGAGTCGGCACATTCGGCTCAGTCGGCATAGGCACGACATCTCCCTCGTACATGCTGCATGTCAACGGAGCTATGGGGGGCAGAACGCTCAACCTCACGAACACGGGCGTGGCGGGAGACGCGCTGACAATCTACAGCGGAACGAGCGGCTCAGGGATAGAAATCCAGCCGAGCAACGGCTCGACGGATCCGGGCCTGTATGTGTACAACCAGAACAACGCGAAAGCCGCCGAGTTCTACACAAACAACACAGGCTCTTCGAACGAATCGGTGTTCGTTGGAACAAATTCCAACCAAGCGAGCGGATATGCCATGTTGATAAGGCACGCCGGAACAGGGGCCGCGGCGTTGCGGGTGTACACCGACAGCACATCCAGTCAAGCTGTAATTGAGGGAGAGCACGTGAACGGAACCGGGCCTTTGCTGAAACTTAGACAGTCCGGGACGGACAAACTGATAGTCAACAACAACGGCGGCATCGTCACCACATCGGCCCCGGTAACGCCGGAGGCCAACGCCATCTACGGCCCGCTAGTGCCCAAAGCGTGGGCGCGATTCTACGGGCCGGCCGGCTCAGTCACTATGACAAGCGCATACAACGTGGCGTCCGTCACGAGCGCTTCGACAGGCAACTACACGATCAATCTGAACAGGGCTTTCGCAGACACCAACTACGTTGTGATGGCCACAGCGGTGGCCGCGAACGCGGAGACATGGAACTGCTATCTCTCAGGGGGAACAACGAACTCGGTGACAGTTAGCTGCCGCAACAACGGAACGCTCGCCGCCAACAGCAGCGGCATTCACGTCGTGATGTTCGGAAATCAGTAAAACAAAGGCGCGGGAGCCGCGCAGTCAAGCGGCGAATTCCGATTATGCTTTGCTATAAAATGAAGCGAGGCGTCCTTGGTTCCGGCGCGCGGGAAACATTATGATTCGCCACGGTGTTAAAACAACAAGGAAACAAAAGAAAGCGCTGGCCGCGTATAAGATTATAATCGCGCTGGCGGCGGGGCTGATGCTCATGGCGTCGAACGGCGAATCGAAAATGGACGAAGGAGGCGCGGCTGGCCGCGCGCGCAGGCTAAACCGGCTCGCGGGCGAAAAAAGTCCTTACCTGCTTCAACACGCTTCCAATCCCGTCGACTGGCGTCCGTGGGGCGACGAGGCTTTCGAGACTGCCGCCCGAGATAACAAACCTGTCCTCCTTTCCATAGGTTATTCCGCCTGCCACTGGTGCCACGTCATGGAGCGCGAGTCCTTCGAGGACGAAGAGACCGCCCGCATCCTCAACGACAACTTTGTCCCCGTCAAGGTTGATCGCGAGGAACGCCCCGACATCGACGCGATTTATATGGCCGTGTGTCAACTCATGACGGGCGGCGGCGGCTGGCCTCTCACAGTCGTTCTAACTCCCGACAAAAAACCTTTCTTCGCCGGAACTTATTTTCCTCCCGAAGACAGACACAACCTCAAGGCGTTCAAGACCGTTCTCAATGAAATAAACTCGGTGTGGACATACCGCAGAAACGACATCGAGGACCACGCCGACCGCGTCGCGCTAGCCCTGAACGAGATGTCCAAACCCGCCGAAAAAGCCGCGCTCGACGCGTCTGTCATGGAAAAGGCGTTCAGGAATCTGAAAGCCGCGTTCGACGAGAAACGCGGCGGGTTCGGAGGAGCGCCGAAGTTCCCGACTCCGCACAACTTCTCTTTCCTGCTGCGGCATTGGAAAAACACGGGAGATGAAAAGGCGCTGCGAATGGTCGAGCGCTCCCTGCGCGGAATGGCCGAAGGCGGAATAAACGACCACCTCGGCGGCGGTTTCCACAGGTATTCCGTCGACAGCGAATGGCTCGTTCCTCACTTCGAGAAAATGCTTTACGATCAGGCGCTGCTCGCGCGGGCATACCTCGAAGCTTTTCAGGCAACAGGGAACCGGTTCTACGCGGACACCGCAAGAAGCATTCTTGACTATGTCCTGCGCGACCTTACGGGGGACGGGGGCGGCTTCCTGTCCGCCGAAGACGCGGACAGCGACGGCTCCGAAGGCGCTTTCTACGTCTGGAAAAAGTCCGACATCGACCGCGTTCTCGGCGGCGACTCAGCCGTCTTCTGCGTCTGGCACGGCGTTACGGACTCCGGCAACTTCGAGCGCGGGACGAATATCCTTCACACGCCGAACGACCGGGAGGAATTCCTCAAGGCGCGCAACATCAGCGGAGCGGAACTGGACAGGATTATCGCAGAGGGAAAAGCAAAGCTGCTTGAGGAAAGGAACAAGCGCGCGCGACCGCTCAGGGACGACAAAGTAATCGCGTCGTGGAACGGGCTGATGATATCCGCGATGGCGTTCGGGGCGCAGGTTCTGGACGACCCGAAATACGCGCGCGCGGCGGAAAGGGCGGCGGATTTCATCGCGGCGAACATGCGCGCGGACGGCAAGCTCCACAGGAGATGGCGCGAAGGCGAAGCCGCAGTTCCGGCGTTCTTGGACGACTACGCGTTTCTCGTCATGGGTCTGGTCGATCTGTACGAGGCGACATTCGACCCGCGCCACATCGAGCAGGCGTCCCTGCTTGCCGCCGAGATGATAGACAAATTCCACGACGCGGGAAACGGCGGGTTCAGGTTCTCCGGCGACGACAACGAGAAGCTGATCGGAGAAATCCGGGCGGCTTACGATGGCGCGGAGCCGTCCGGCAACTCGGTAGCCGCTCTCGCCCTGCTGAAGCTTTCCCGGTTCAGGATGGATATGGAGATGGAAAGGACGGCGCGCGGCGCGATAGAGGCTTTCTCGTCCCGCGTCGCCCGAAACCCTGAAGCGCACACGCAGATGCTGGCCGCGCTCGATTTCATGCTCGCCACCCCGATGGAAATCGTCATCGCTGGCAACAGCGGCGACCCGGTGGCGGAGGACATGATTCGCATCGCCCGCCGCGAGTTCCTCCCGAACAAAATCACTGTGTTCTACCCGGCGGACAATCCCGGCGGAATCTCTAAAATAATGCCAATCACGCAGTTCAAGGAAATGAAAGACGGCATGACCACCGCGTTCGTGTGCCGCGATTTCGCTTGCAGATTCCCGACGACTGACATATATAAATACGGCGACTTGCTGAAGGAATGACGACGGCTCCGCGAGCGCGCGGACGGAACGGACGACACCATTTGATAGACATAAAGAGCGGCGGGCGGGAGAAGGCGATTCTGGCGGGATTCAGGACGCGCGGAACGAGCGCGGACGAAACGGACGAGGCATACGTCGAACTGGCCCGCCTTGCGGACACTGCGGGCGCGGACGCCGTCGCCGTCGTCACTCAGGCCGAAACGACGCCGACTCCCCAGTTCTTCGTCGGGCGCGGGAAAGTGGACGAAATCGCCGCCGCCGTCGATGAACACGAAGCGGAAGTCGTCATCTTCAACCACAATCTATCGCCGCTGCAATTCAAGAACCTCGAAGAGGCTCTAGAAGCCAAGGTGGTGGACCGCACCCAGTTGATACTAGACATATTCGCGATGCGAGCGGCGAGCGACGAAGGCAAGATTCAGGTCGAACTGGCGCAACTCACGTACATGCTGCCGAGGATAACCGGCAAGGGGTTGTTGCTGTCGAGGCTGGGGGGCGGCATAGGAACGCGCGGCCCCGGCGAAACAAAGCTCGAAGCCGACCGGCGACGCATCCGCGCCCGCATCTCCACGCTCAAGAAAAAACTCGAAAAAATTGCGCTTCACCGCTCCGTTCAGAACCGCCGCCGCGACAGGTCGGGCGTCCGCGTCGTCGCCCTCGTCGGCTATACCAACGCCGGAAAAACCACCCTCTTCAACAGGCTCAGCTCGGAGACCGCTTTCGTCGAGGACAAGCTCTTCGCCACTCTCGACCCTCTCACGCGCCGCGTCTATCTCCCCGGCGCGGGCAACATCCTCGTCATCGACACCGTCGGCTTCATCAAGAACCTGCCCGTCGAGCTTGTGGAATCTTTCAAATCCACCCTCGAAGTCGCTAGAGACGCCCATCTCATCCTTCATGTGACGGACATCAGCAACCCGACATTCGAGGAGCAGATGTTCGAGGTGGAAAAGATTCTGGCGGAACTTGGGGCGGGCGACGCCCCGACGATGATGGTGTTTAACAAGACGGACGCGCTGGACAAACCGGGCAGGCTGGACGCGATGCTGAAAAGCAATCCCGGCTCTATCGCCGTGTCCGCTCTCAAAAGCGAATCAATTGACAATCTGAAAGAAGAAATCGCCCGCCGCCTGTCTTCTCAAACCGTTTGACGTCGCGGGGCGCGGCGCGCGCTCAGAATTCCACGCCTTTGCGCGCCGGAACGTCCTTCTGATAATAATGTTTCAACTCTTTCATTTCAGTCGCGAGGTCGGCGGCGGCGATAAGCTCGTCCGGCGCGTATCTGCCCGTCATCACAAGCTCGACATGCTCCGGCTTCGACGCGATTAGCGCGAGCGCATCTTCAAGCGTAACGAGCTTGAAGTATATCGCGGTGCATATTTCGTCCGCTATCACAATATCGTATTCGCCCCCGAAAAGGGCTGCCCTCAGTTTCTCCATTCCTTCGCGGGCCAGCCGGAAATCATCGTCGGAGACTTTTCCCGGAACGCAGAACTCCGGATGCCCGTATTGCTCTATGACAACAAAAGGAGAGAGCAGCTTCGCCGAATCAAGCTCGCTGTACGGACGCCCCTTCATGAACTGGCCGATGTACGAGCGCAATCCCGCGCCCGCCCCGCGCAGCGCCAGCCCAATCGCCGCCGTCGTCTTTCCTTTTCCGTTTCCCGTGTATACCTGCGTGTATCCCTTTTCCAGCATGGCTTTTTCCCCGTTCGCTTGCGAATCGCAGGCTCATTATACTTTAAGGGAAAACTTTTGAAAAAGTTTTCCCTTAAAATCCCTTTCAAAACGTTTCAATGCGCGCGGCGAAGCGGGCGCGTTCGCGCCTCCGCTCCGCCGCGCTCATGTGAAAAGATGTTGGGAAAGAGTTTTCAGTGGAATCTTACTCATAAATGATTTTACATAGGGCGTCGGGAGAGAAGCGCGGCAGCGATTCGCTCCCGACGACCATCGAAACGTTTTGAAGAGAATCCAAAGAGAAACTTTTTCAAAAGTTTCTCTTTGGCCGCCGGAGGCCCAACCGCGCGCGCCGGGTGTTGATATTTGCCGCTCTCTTCTATATGCTCTATCAGAACGGCCGCATGGGCGTTTGAAATTCATCGTGAGGGGAACCGACATTGGACCTGATAATCAAGAACGGAACGGTTATAGACGGAACGGGGAAACCCGGATTCAAGGCGGACGTCGCAGTCGAGGGAGACAGGATAAAAGCGGTGGAGCGGAACGGCGCGCTCGCGTCGGCTAACGGCTGCCGGGTAATCGACGCGGCCGGCAAGACGGTTTGTCCGGGCATAATCGACCCGCATTCGCACGCTGACCTGACGATACACCGCAGAGACCACGCGGACGTGCTGGAGCCTCTGGTTCGCCAAGGCATAACCACCTTCGTCGGCGGCAACTGCGGCATGTCCATGGCTCCTTTCTCCGACGAGTATTACTCGGATATGAAGACCTATCTCGAAGGGTTCACCGCGCGCGAGCTTAAAGACATTCCGTGGAAAGACACCGCCGGGTTCTTCGATCACATCGAGGGCAACGGGGCGCTGCTTAACTTCGCGTTGCTCGCGCCGCACGGCCTCATCCGCATCGACGCGATGGGCATGCAGCCCAGAAAGGCCACGAACGAGGAGATATCCCGCATGTCGCTCTCGCTCGAACGCTGCATGGACGCAGGCTGCATCGGACTCTCCACCGGCCTTCAGTACATGCCCGGCCTGCAGAGCGACACCCGCGAACTGGTGCGCCTCGGAAGCGTGCTGTCCGACTACGACGGGATGTACGTCAGCCATCTGCGGACATACATGAACGACCTCGAAAAAGCGATAGACGAGCTTGCCGAGGTGGCGCGCGTCAATGATATCCGCGCTCAGGTGTCGCACCTCTTCTGGGTTCCTGACATGGGCTTGCTCGGCCCGCTCATCCGCGCGTTCGCCGGCCTGATGATTGAGCTTTCTCAATACTGGACTCTCCCAATGAAGCTGGACGCCGAGATTGAGAAACAGCTCAATAGAATTTCAAAAATGAACTCACAGGGGCAGAAGATAGGAGTGGATGTTATGCCCACCACCACCACCTTCACGCACCTTATGGCCTACTTCCCGCCGTGGACTCTCAAGGGCGACAAAGAGGAAATCGGCGAGCGCCTAACCAGCCGCGCCATCAGGCGCAAGATAAGGCGCGACATCGAACAGGGCGACATGCTGTGGCCCCACACCGGCAAAAGCAGTTGGTCTCTCAACATCTTCAAACTTCTCGGCTGGGACTGCACGCGCATCATGTCAGTCGTCACCGACAAGAACAAATGCTGTGAAGGCAAACGAGTTTCGGATTTGGCGAAGGACGCGGGCAAGCATCCGTTCGACTTCATCTGCGATCTGTTGATTGAGGAAGAGGGCAGGGTGCTCGTCTTCTCGTCGGCGGGCCGCCCGGAGGACAACTTCACCGAGCAGTCCATCTTCGCCGCTCTCGCCCACCCGGACGTCCAGATAAGCACGGACACCATACTGATGGGATTCGGCAAGCCGTCGCACCTGTTCTACGGCGCGTTCCCCAAGTTCTTCAGCCGATACGTGCGGGAGAAAAAAATGCTCGACCTCCCAACCGCTGTCCACAAAACCACCGGCCTGCCCGCAGAACAGTTCAACCTTAAACAACGCGGCATCGTCAAAGAAGGCAATTTCGCCGACCTGCTCGTGTTCGATCCCGACACAATCGCTCCCAACGTGGATTTCTTCAATCCCGTTGGGACTCCGTCAGGCATCGATCACGTCCTCATCAACGGCTTCCACGTTCTGGACGAAGGCAGGTTCGACAAAAGCCGCCTCGCAGGCCGCGCCCTGAGAAACGGCGGCTGATTTCCCGGCGGATGGGAAAAAGGGAAAAACGAAAGAAGAAGAAAGTGAAAGAAGAAACAGGAAAAGCATGAGGCGCGCGGCCGCCTTCGGCGGTTGGGGAAAACTCTTTGAAAAGGGTTCTTCCCCAAACCCCTTTCCTAAACTTTCCAATTTTGTTTATTGATAGCTGATGCGCAACAATAAGCCCTGAAACGGCGTTTTGGTTTTTCATATTGCCGAAAAAGACGAATAGCGCGGACGAGCGTCAGGCGCGGCGGCAAAAATGCGGGTTATTTTTCTTTTTCCACTTGGAGGATGGATAGGAAGGCTTCCTGAGGGACTTCGACGTTGCCGATGTTCTTCATGCGTTTTTTGCCCTCTTTCTGGCGTTCGAGGAGTTTTCGTTTGCGGGTGATGTCGCCGCCGTAGCATTTTGCGGTGACGTTCTTGCGGACGGCGTTGATGGTTTCGCGGGCGATGATGCGGTTGCCGATTGCGGCTTGAATCGGTATGACGAACATGTGCTTTGGTATAAGCTCTCGGAGTTTCTCGACTATGCGCCGCCCTTTGTAGTACGCGCTGTCCCTATGGACTATCATGCTGAGCGAGTCCACGCTTTTCTCCCCGATGAGGATGTTGAGCCGCACGAGGTCGGATTCAATGAAGGAGTCGAACTCGTAATCGAGAGAGGCGTAGCCGCGGGAGCAGGATTTCAGCTTGTCGTAGAAGTCGAATATCACTTCGCTGAGCGGCATCAGGTACACCATCTTGACCCGGTTTTCGCTTATGTAGTCCATGGAGACGAAGCGTCCGCGTTTGTCTTTCGCAAGCTCCATGACCGGGCCTATGAATTCCTCCGGACACATTACGACGGAGCGGACGAAAGGCTCTTCGACCTTTTCCACTTTGAGACTTTCGGGGAACTCGCTGGGATTCTTGATCTCTATCATCTTGTCGCCGGACATGTGGATTCTATAGATGACCGTCGGCGCGGTGGCGACGAGATTTATTCCGTATTCTCTTTCGAGCCGTTCCTGAACTATTTCCATATGGAACATGCCGAGGAATCCGCACCTGAAGCCGAAGCCGAGCACGGAGGAGGATTCAGGCTCGAACTCCAGAGATGAGTCATTAAGGGCAAGACGTTCGAGCGCGTCGCGCAGATCCTCGTAGTTCTCTGCCTCGGAGGCGAAAAAACCGCAGTACACCATGGACTTGAGTTTGCGGTATCCGGGGAGCAGGTCTTCCGCGGGGTCGGAGGCGAGCGTGACGGTGTCGCCGACGCTCAGCTCCTTGATATTTTTTATGTTTGCGATGACATAGCCGACCTCGCCGGGGCCGAGGGTTTGAAGCGGGGTCATGTCGGGGGCGAACACGCCGATTTCGACAGCTTCTGACTCGCGGTTGGAGGCCATGAATCGGACTTTGTCGCCTTTGTTTATGGAGCCGGAAAAAAGGCGGACGTATGCGATTGCGCCCCGGTAGGTGTCGTAGTGGGAATCGAAGACTAGGGCGCGGGCCGGGCCGGCGTCCACCTTGGGCGGCGGGACGCGATCGATTATGGCGTCCATCAGTTCTTTTATGCCCGTGCCTTCTTTGGCGCTGACCTCGACCGCTTCCGAGCCGTCTATGCCGAGCACTAGCTCGATCTCATCCCGCACTCTGTCCGGGTCGGCGGTGGGGAGGTCGATTTTGTTTATGACGGGGATGATGACTAGGCCGGTGTCGCGCGCCAGATAGAAGTGGGCGAGCGTCTGCGCCTCGATGCCTTGCGCGGCGTCCACGAGCAGAAGCGCGCCTTCGCAGGCGGCCAGACTGCGCGAGACTTCGTATGAGAAATCCACGTGGCCCGGGGTGTCGATGAGGTTTAGCGCGAACTCCTGCCCGTCCGCGGCGCGGATGTGCCGGATGCGGACCGCCTGAAGCTTCACGGTGACTCCGCGCTCGCGCTCGACGTCGAGTTTGTCCAGATACTGCGGCCTGAAGTCTCGGTCGGGAACAGTGCCGGTTATCTGCAGAATCCTGTCGGCCAGCGTGGATTTGCCGTGGTCTATGTGGGCGATTATGGAGAAGTTTCTTATGTTGTCAACCAGCATGAATACCCTGCTATCTCAACCCTGTTTGCGCCTGAATCTTTTGAGCGTCATGCCGGTCATGTCGTCAATTTCGGCCACTTTCAGGAATTTTCCCGCTGCGATGAAGACCGCGCCGCATGCTGCCAGCGAAGCGATGGTTTGCGCCGCCGGGTCAAGCCCGGAAGTGGCGGACATAGCCGCCCAGCACGCCGCCGCCGCCGCCGCCGTCGCCGCCCCGACTCGCGCGAACGATTTCAGAACTCCGCGCGTGTCGAACCCCGGCGCCTTCCTGTTAAGGATAGCGAGCAGAGCCGCGAAATTAAAGAGCGCCGCCATAGAAACTCCCAGCGCCACCCCGCCGAACGTCAGACCTTTCAATGCGATTCCCAGATAGTAGAACGGCGATATCTTGAATATCCACATGGACCATCCCATCGGGACGGACCATGAAAGAACGTCTATGGAGAAGGAGCCGAGGCCGACTAGGCCGAGACTGAACGGGATGGTGATGACGGCGACGCTGAAGAGGCCGACGAAGAGGGGCGTTCGGGTGTCGTTGAGCGAATAGTATCCTCTGCTGATGACCTGAATGGCGGTGTGGGCGGGAAGCCCGACGGAGTAGAACGAGAGAGCGAACGCGGTCGCCAGACAGTCATCCACGGAGAACTGGCCGCCGCCGAAAAGCACGCGGGAGATGGGCGCTCCGGCTATGATGAAGGCGGCCATCGAGGGCAGGGAGAACGCGAAAGTGGCGCTGATGCCGCGCGCGAGGGTGGACTTGAACTCGTCCATGCGCCCGCTTCCTGCCTGTTGCGCGAGAGTGGGGAATATCGCCATCGAGATGGCGCTTCCGAAAATCCCCAGAGGAAGCATGAGAAGCCTGACGCTGCCCTGAAGGGCGGTGACCGCGCCTTCGCCCATGAACGAGCCGAACGTCACGGGCAGTATCAGCAGGTTTATCTGGGAGATGGACATGCCGAGCATGGCGGGCAGGAACAGCTTGAGCACGATTTTCACATTTGGGT
>Ga0209311_1001498_pt1 | contig 18485 bp, 16 predicted proteins | sample AD_UKC045_MetaG_FD_184417 | JGI IMG/M metagenome (GOLD analysis project Ga0209311, IMG submission 184417) | Active sludge microbial communities of municipal wastewater-treating anaerobic digesters from USA - AD_UKC045_MetaG (SPAdes) (version 2) | ecosystem: Engineered > Bioreactor > Anaerobic >... | reverse complement strand
TGACAGAATCAAATTTAAAAAATGTTAAAACATAAGTCAAGACATTTTGCTGAAAAAATCACCTTAAAAAGAATTTTAGGATAGATTCCCATATTATTCTAGCTTAAATGGCTTATAACGGTTTGGCGGTATGTTTTTGTTGCCGATTTCGAAGCACGTCACTGTCAAGTTACACGAAAGTTTATTAAATGCTGAAACGCTGAAATAACCACTGTCTCGGCAATAAAATATACCGCCTGTTACAAGCTGGCCGTTCTTGTCATTCGATATTCTGTCTTTAATTTTTGCTGCATTATCTTTCTGTCCGTGTGTCGGTGTGGGACGGGCTGGAAGGCTCTTTGGCAAAATTTGGTCGTAGCGTTGGCTTTGTGCGTTTTGCCAATGTGCCTGACAGCGAAGGGAAGGGAGCGTTTGCATATTATTTTCCATATTCTGTCACCAATTTCATAAAAGTCATGTTCGTATCTGTCTTGTCATGCGGAATTAGAGCATATTTCCATGCTTTTTCTTTTCTAGATTTGTTTATTTCAGTCGCATTTTTACAATAATTGATTGCTGCTTCCTCTTTCATTTTTACAATTCTGTCTTCAAGTTCATTTTCTGCTTTAATCTCAATCAAATAAATGGTGTTTACAGTTTCCGCAACAAAGTCAGGGACGTATCTGTCCGAATTATTGTTGTACCAAATATTGAACTGTTTCGATGCAGGCCGAAGCCATTTTATTACTTCGTTTGCATTTTCAATTATTTCCGAGAATCTCTTTTCAGGAATTGAATCAAATTTGTATTTGTCATGACAAGATTTCGTAAAGCCGTTGAAAACCTTTGATGTTAATAGTTTTGGACTTACTGTTTCTTTGAAATTCAATATCTCATCGTCTTTTTCCTTTGAATAATTCCAAGGCAAAATTAAACTGTATGGCTCTGCTTCTGGCTTTGATTTAGCGGTAATCTCAATTGTAATATTTGTTTTTACTTGCTCATAGATTTTATTTGCAATCAATTCACGATACATTAAAATTGTGTCGCCAAGTGTTTCGGGCTTTTTTAATGATGCTTTAATTGCTGCTACTGCCTGCCCGCATAGTTTGTATAAAACATCAGAATTATTTTCATAATCAATTTCCGATTTTTTCTTTAGTAATTCCAAAATATTATACTCAGGCAAATCAAGCGTTTGAGCCTGTATTTTAATTTTATCTTGCTTATGGTCATAAATGGTTTCACGTATCAATTCAAATTCCTGTTGCAATATATTTTCTGAAAACTTTTTGGTGTCTAAATTAAAGTCTTTGATAATGCCTTTGTTTTCTGAAATTGTGATTTTAATATTGGGAATAAGAATGTTATTTTTAATAAGGTTTTCAACTGCCGATTTGTAAGCTATTTCAGCTTCATTTGCCATAGCAACTTGTTCTTTGGGCGTCAAGTCCGCATGTTCAGTTTTAATTCTCTCCTTAATTTCTGATATGGCTTTTTCTTTAACCTTTGCATTGCTTAATTCACTAGGAGTTTGAATGAGTTTATTTGAAATAGTGTTACGGATTACAGTATTAACAATAACCTTTGCTTTATGCTGTGATTCTGCTTTCTTTCTAATTTCTTTGTCTTTAATCTGTGATATTTTTTTCTCTTCTTCTTCAAGTTCAACTATATCTTTTGTTTTAGATTCAACTGTTACCTTCTTTGATGTTAAGTCAGATTTTGTGAGTTGAATTTTACCTATTGAATATAAAAGTGAATTTTTGTCTTTTGCTGCATCAACAACTTCCTGAAATTTATCGTGCATCATTATTGAAAGTAAATCTACTTTTTCAACGCCAGTTCTTTTACCACCAAATGGCAAACGCAAACCTCTACCAATAGTTTGTTCAATTAGTGTTAATGCGTTTGCTGCTCGTAGTGGAACAATAGTATATAAATTTGAAACGTCCCAACCTTCTTTCAGCATGTCAACGTGAATAACAATTTCAATGTTGTTGTCAGGTTTTTCAAGGGTTAGCAATTGTTCTACTTGTTCATCTGTTTTACTTGTTGAATCAATTTGTAATGCTTTGCCTTTAAATTCGCCATCATAAAACTCATCAGAAGTAACATATTCAAAAATACTTTTTGCGTGTGTTGTATCTTTACAAGAAACAAGGATTGTAGGTTTTACAGTGTTAAAATCATTATCGGCTACATAGTTTTGAATTGCAATTTTTGTATCACGGTGCATTTGAATAGCATCTTTCAGTTTCAGCTTTTCAATTTCGTCATCTTTCATGCCTTTAAAATCGGTATCTGCACGAGTAACAACAGCAGGATTCTTTATGTATTTGCCATCTTTTAAAGCATCTGCCAAACCATATTCAAAAACAACATTTTTAAAACGCTGATTTGTACTTGCATCGATTGGCGTTGCAGTTAATTCAATACCAAGCAATGGATTGAGTTCGTTTAATGTTTCCATGCCCCTTTCACCACGATAACGATGTGATTCGTCCATGATGATTACAAGGTCTTTCAGGTTCATCAAGTAATTATAATAACTGTCGCCTATTGTTTCTCTAAAGCGTTTTATTCTTGGGGGTAATGTTCTGCCGTCTTTTGTTGTGGTTTTTACATCAGCGTTAATTTTACCAATATTAAACATGTTGATTTGTATAGAATCTTCTGATGCTTTTATTCCCTTTGTTTCGTAATCTTCGCCTGTAATAATTACTGCATTGTTGGAAATATCTGGCAGCCCTTTAAAAACATACTTTTCTGCTCCTTTATTACCAAAATCATCTTTGAGTTTGTCGTAAATAGTAATGTTTGGAGATAAAATAAAAAAGTTTTTGATTCCTTTTTCTTTCACCAAATATGTTACAAAAGCCCCCATTAGCCTTGTCTTGCCAATACCAGTGGCAATTGAAAAACAAACAGATGGAAAAGCTCGTTCAAATTCTTCAAATAATGAGCAATCTTTTTTTATTGATTCGATTTTCTTCTCTGCCTTAGAATTTCCAATAAGGTCAGCTTTTACAATTAGCGAATCCAATAACTCAAGTGATTGTTTAAGAGGTTCTCTTAAACTCATTGTATTGCTTATATAGTCAGTTGTTTTGCTCATATTCTAAAACAATAATTTCGTTTGCGTTGGTGTGTCTTTCTTAATTTTTGCCGGTTCGGGTTTTACATCAGGTTTTACATACGAAGGAATAAAATCCGGTTTGTCAGGGTCGGCAGGCATATTGATAATGTTTGTATCGGTGCAATAGTCCTCTTTCCCAAACTCGCATTTACCGAGAAGCACTTCAGGAATTTTTTTGATTTCAATTCTATTGCTTATTTCATTGCAACCTTCAATAAAGGCAGTACAGCAAATACGCAAACTTTCGTCAGGTTTCATTTCGCTGAGAATTTGCTCTACTACATCACACGTAATTGTATTTGTGGTTGTGAAAATAAAATGATTTTCTGTTGCAAACCCTTGCTTCCATAAAACACTTTCGTCAGGCGAATATGAAAAACCTTCCTGCCTTGCCATTGCTGCTGCAAGCAAATCAGCGTTGTAATTTGGATTTATTACCCATTGATTGTATTTATCCTTGTTTAGTAAACTTGGTGCAAGATTATAGAATTTAAAACCCCCGCCACCTTTCCATTTATGTGTTTTAGAAATTCCGCCTTGGTCTGTGCCATCACAAACTGCCTTTAACCGGGGTAAACAATGGGTGTTTGCATGGTTTCCCAATTCAATTCCAATCCATTTACGACTCATTTTGTGAGCAACTGCCGAAGTTGTGCCACTACCAAGAAAACTGTCTAAAACAATATCATCCTCGTTAGAAGCAAGTTGAATGATACGCTGTATTAATCTTTCTGGTTTTGGAGTTGTAAAAACGTTATCGTTTTCAAAGGATTTTACTTCTTTTTTTGCTTCCTGATTGTCTCCAACTTCAGTTCTAAACCAAATTGTTTTACTAACTGCCCCAGCTTGTACTTCGTTTAAAAATCTTTTCATTCGAGGCATGTTATTACCGTTTTCTCCAAACCAAATGCGATTATCTTTTACTAAGTCATCGAATTTTTCTTTTGAAACAGACCAGCATCTAGATTGTGTAGGTTTTACAACTTTTCCACTTGGTAGTTTTATTGGATAGTCTGTACTTTCGGAATAAGTTTTTACAGTTAAATCAGATGATGTCCAAACTCCTCTTGGGTCGTTATCTGGGTTTTTATATCTGTTGTTCATTTCTTCAGTTCGAGGTAATAAGTTTGGACGCCATATATCTTTATTTTTTGCATAAACAAGAATATGGTCATGGCTATCACTTAACCATTTTGCATCGTTTTGAGGTGAAAATTTCTTTTCCCAAATAACATTTGTTACAAAATTTTTTCTGCCAAAAACTTCATCACAAAATACCTTTAAATAGTGACTCTCATCATCGTCAATAGAAATCCAAATACTTCCATCATTCGACAATAATTTATAAAGCAACTCTAAACGTGGTTTCATTAAATTAAGCCAAGTGCTGTGTTCAAGGCCATCATCGTAATGCTCAAAAGCGTTACCAGTATTATAAGGTGGGTCGATGTAAACACATTTAATTTTGCCAGAAAAGTTTTGTTCCAATGCTTTCAATGCAAGAAGATTATCAGCATGTATGAGCATGTTTTCGCTATCAGCTTCGCCATAAGATTTTTCAGGGTCTTCAATCAATACTCTTGGTTCGGGCTTAACCTCAATATCCTTTCCAGGCCAACAAAGTTCGAGTTTTTTATATTTACTGCTCATTCAAAATATCTGTTTAAATAATAATACAAAGTACTAAACTAATTTCAGTTTCTCTTTTCTTTTCTGCCATAGTTCTGAAATTTGCTCGTTATGATTTTTAAAAATTTTACTGTCTAGGTTTGTAGTTGCCCATGATTTTATATTGTAATAATCTAAAACAGGCTTTAACAATCTTGCATTATCTTTAATTTCAATGGTTTTATTTCCAATATTAATTAATTCAATTTTAAAGCACTCATTAACACTTTTAACGCCAGTGTAGTATACTATTAAAATAAAAAATTGAGATAACATTATTAGGGGAATACTAATCTCAAAAAGCAATCTTACAATATCACTACCACCAATTGAAAAAATCGAAATCAAAAAGGGAATTGAAAATATAAGCATTTTCATTGCATACCTAAAGAGCATTTTTCTCAACGTCTGTTCTGTATGGAAACTGCTTTCATAGGTATTTAATGCTAATTTCTTTACACCATAAGGTATGTCTTCATTATTATAATATCCTTCGGTATTGCAATCAGAATAACACGTCCCAAATGAGTTGTCAATTAAATCACCTCGTTTTACTGTTTCAGCCGAATAAAATAAATACTTTGCAACACTTGAAAGACCAATATATCCAATCATTGAAACGTAACTACGCTACGTATCTTTGTTTCTGTAAAATTGGAATAATGGAGTAAACAAAAGAAAGTCACGGTTGATTTACTAGTTTTAAAGTACAAACCAAAAAAACTTACAACCATGACTTTCAAAGAACGTGAGCAATTTACGAAGAAGAATTCAGATGATCTGCTTTCAGAGCTGATCAATTATCAGGGTGAGAACCTTATTAGTGAGATTGTCCGATTAGGTATACAAAACTTAATGGAACTGGAGCGTGATGAACATATTGGAGTAGGCAACTACGAACGTGGCGAAGACCGGCGCAGCCAGCGTAATGGTTTTAAATCCAGGACGCTGTATACTCGCGTTGGGACGTTGGCATTACAGGTACCTCAGACCCGTGATGGAGCGTTTTATCCTTCCATTTTGGAGCGCTATCAGCGTAGTGAGAAGGCTTTGGTTCTGGCCCTTGCTGAAGCCTACTTGCAGGGAGTATCAACCCGCAAGATGAAGATGATTACCGAGCAGTTAATGGGTAAAGAGTTCTCCTCTGCCTCGATCAGTCGGTTTTCGGCCACTCTGGATGCAGAGCTGGAGTATTGGAGAGAAAGGTCCTTTACCAAAGAATATCCATATGTTGTTGTTGATGCCCGTTACGAGAGTTGCCGGGTAGATAGCAAGATCATTGACATTGCCTGTCTGATAGCCCTTGGGATCGATTCTGAGGGCCATCGCCATGTTCTGGGTATGGATACCGCCTGGTCAGAGAGCGGTGATTCATGGGAGCGTTTTATCGGTGGATTAAAAGAGCGTGGCTTACGGGGTGTCAGGCTGTTTACCAGTGATGATCACCCGGGGATTCATCCGGCGATTAAAAAGTATTACCCCGGTGCTGTATGGCAGCGTTGTCAGCGTCACTTTACGGTTAATGTAATGGACCATGCACCCAGGAGTAAGCGTGATGATCTCTACCACAGGCTACAGACGGCCTGGGACTGCAAAGAGTATGAAGATGCCAGAGCGGTTTTGGATAAGATTGCCGATGATTATCGTGAGAAGTATCCACATCTGGCTGATTTTGTGTCAGAACATGCCTGGGAGACTCTGGGAGTATACCAGGCTGCACCATGGGAGCATCATAAACGCCTACGGACTTCCAATATGATAGAGCGTGTGAACCAGGAGCTCAAGCGTAGGAGTAAAGTAATAAGGATCTTCCCTAATCCGGAGAGCTGCCGGCGGCTGTATACCGCATTATTGAAGGAATGGCATGAGGACTGGGCTTATGGGAAGATATATTTGAGAATGGATTTATTATGGGAGTTTGAGACTGAGAACCAGACTCAACAGCAGGAGCGCGCTCCTGCTGTTGAGTCAAACACTATGAAAGAGAAAAAAATAACCGTGGCTTGATAATTTTACAGAAAAAAAGTTGCACAACTCGTAACTAAGCACTTTTACCAAATCAATAGTCGTTGCTGAGCTAATTTTAAATGAGATTAGTGGTTCAACTTTAAGTATTAACCACAGGTATATAATAGCAATTGCAGAAAATAAAAGACAATAAAAAGCCGTCTTTTCAAATTTTCTGACGGTTGTGTAATTGCTATCAAATGGAACTATTCTACTCATCTTTATCTTCTTTAATTGTATTTGGTGTATGATGCGATTCGGGACCAAGCCATTTTCCAGTTTGCAACCATGCTTCGTAAAAGTATAGCCAAGCAATAGTCCATGACATTATTTCCTTTGCAACAAGTTTTCTGCAATCCCATTTAAAATCATCTGAATGGTACAAACAAAGACATTCAGTATTTTTGTAAAAATGAGGTGGTTTATCAACAAGTTTTGGTTCTATTACACGAACTCTAGGTGATAATGTTCCTCTATATTCAACGCTTACAGAATAAATGGGTAACTCTGGCTTAATCATTAAATCTCCAATAAACGTAACAGTTTCATTAGACAAATGCTTTGCTTTAAATTGAGGGTACTTCGATTTCATCGCCCCAATTTGTGCAGATACATTTGGTTTATGCTTATTAAAGAACTTCATCCCCATAAAAAGAGTCTTTAGAATACTTTGTGTAAACGCCTGTTTTTAAATTCTGCATCTATCTTCAAATTTAATCAAAAATTGCTGCAAGATCATACCCCAGTCCCGGATGGGCATGGTCCATTTTTTCTCGATATTGGTAATAGCCAGGTAAACAGCCTTGAGAGCTGCCTGATCGTGAGGGAAGAGAGACTTGGTTTTCGTGTACTTTCTGATCCCTCGGTTCAGGCTTTCGATAACATTAGTGGTATAAACTATTTTCCTGATTTCCAGAGGATAGTCGAAGAACTGGGTTAATTCTTCCCAGTTATTTCTCCAGGATCTGACAGCATATGCGTATTTATGGTTCCACTTCTTTTCAAATTTATCAAGAGCCTGTTCTGCCGCCTGAAGTGTAGCGGCATGATAGATTTCCTTCATATCTGTCGCAAATTCTTTCTTCTCTTTCCAGACCACATATCTGAGGGAGTTGCGAACCTGATGGACAAGGCAAAGCTGGGTGTCAGCCAATGGGAACACCCCCTTGATTGCCTCCGTAAACCCATTAAGATTATCCGTGCTGGCAATCAGGATGTCTTTGACGCCACGAGCCTTCAGATCGGTTAAAACACTCATCCAGAACGAAGCACTCTCGGTCTCTGAAATCCACATGCCCAGTACCTGCTTTTTACCTTCCTGTGTAAGCCCAATAACCAGATAGACCGTCTTATTAATAACCTTTCCGTTATGCCGGATTTTAATCGATATGCCGTCCATCCAAACCACGAAATAGACTTCTTCAAGAGGGCGATTCTGTCATTCCTTAATCGCCTCCATCAATGAGTTGGTAATATTGGACACGCTGCTGGAATCGACCTGTACCCCATAGATCTGTTCAATCTGCTCCTGGATATCGGTGGTGCTCATACCCCGGGAGTACAGACCAATGATTACTTCAGCAATATCGTCAGACAACCGGCTCTCGTGCTTCGGAACGACCTTGGGATCAAACTCACCGTTACGATCCCTGGGAACATTTACAGTAATCTCTCCGAGGTTGGTTTTAAGGGTCTTGGTATAATCTCCATTACGTGAGTTACCGCTGTTATCCCCTTCTTTAGAGTGTTTTTCATAGCCCAAATGATCTGTCATCTCGGCTTTGAGCATCTGGTTGACTCCTTCTTTGAATAAATCACTGAAGAAATCATCAAAGTCCTTCCGGTCTTTAAAATCTTTCCAGAAGTCTTTCGGAATGTCAAGTTTCTTTTTCATCGCTAACTGAATAAAATTAAAAATTAATAATCTTCCGAGGTTCGCTTTCCCAATTTTTGTGTTGGGAAAGCTACCTCTCAGTTAGCGTTTACACAATCTTATCTAAACTCCCCATAAAAACCTTTAGATGCTGATAAACTACTTCCAACTGCGGTCGAAATTCCTGCTGTGCTTGAATATTTTAATGTACCTTCAGTCAATGATTTAGATATATTTTTTGCTTCCTCTTCATCTACAGTTGGAAACTCTTTACCAAAAACATCTTTCCATATCTTTTTTGCTTCAACTTCATTTTTGTCGGTATAAAATTTATTCGCTTCTTTCAATTTATCTTTTACTTTTTTTGCTTTTTTCAAAGAAGACTCATATTCATCATTTGATTTGAATTTAATTGATTGCATATTATATTCAACATTTTCAAACCATTTTCTTATCCCTTCTTCAAAGTTTGTAAAGGTGTTCATCTTGAAGATATTTATTGCAATTTCCTCAATGTGGTAAGATGGAATAGTTTTACCATTAAAATCGCGGTTCCAGTATTTTACAACTCTGATTATTTGTTTCAGTTTATAATCTCGTAATCTATGAGTATCATCAAGGTCTTTTGCTAACATTTTTGGATAAGAAGTAGTCCAAGATTTTAAATCAAAGTTAGGTATATAATAACCACCACCAGAAATTTCAAAACTTGGTAAAACATCAAAATCTTTATCACTCAAATGAATTGTAACGCATGGTCTATCTTGCTTTACTTTGTCTTTGTAATCATTCTGGTCATTCAAATAGTTTTTAATTTTTGTTAATACACTTTGAGGATTTGGTTTATTGCCGTATTCATCTTTCCATTCCTCAAAGTCCAATACAGCAAATAAATCAACATCATTCAATGGTCGGATTATTGTATCCCTTTCCCATGAACCACTTGTAAAGCATTCTTTTACAAAAAGTTTATTATCTGAATTTTTCAAATGAGTTTCTAAATTCGACAAAGAATTCTTAATGTTTTCTTCTTGTCTGTCTGTAATGTTCACATTATCGACAAGTTTGTTAATTGATTCAAGTAGTGTCATATCATTAAAGTTTTAAGATTCATTATTTGCGGTGAGCGGGTCGGCAAAAAAAGCATGTGTGTGGCTGCGAAGGGACGGATGCAGGGAAGTGCAGCCACACTCTTGCTTTTGTGGGCTGGGTTTTCCTTTTCTTCTTTGTCTTTATGCAGCAAAAATTTCATTGTCATTGTGTCTGTGTCTTTTTTTTCGGCTTGCTTGTAACGTTCGGCGGTATGTGACGTTGGCGCAGAGTCGCGGTGGCGCGTGTTTTTGCACTCGTGGTGCGATGCAGGATTACGATGTTATTTGTTTATTCTCGCGTTGGCAAAAATCGTGACACCAAGAGGGAGTGCCCCGCGGGAGCGGGGCCGGGCCGCACCGCGCAATGGTTTTTGCCCGGCGGCTTCAGCCGCAAAGCCGGGCCGATAAAGCACCAACTGGTTTTGGTGTGCCGGTCAGGCGGATCGGCGCGCAAAAACCAGTCGCGGTACGGAAAGCCAATGACATATACCGACCTGTTATAAGCCGTTTAATTCATCATTTTTCATCTTGGACCAGCCTATTGTTCTCCTAATTAGAATTATCAAAGGATTCTATTTCCTTAAGCTGGTGCTTTTCTTGAATTCTGTAATTTCTAGGTTTCAGGATGCCTTTCAATAAGTTCTAAAAACTAATAATTGCATTATGAATGAGTGACTTAGATTGAAATTCTACTTGAAGGGAATACCTTGATAAAACCTGTAATAAGACAGATGGCTGAATTGAGATGGGATTGTAAATTTTAGTCCCTTCACACTAACACAAATGTTTTTTAAATCTTCTGTATCTATAAACCCTTCAAATTTTTTGTCAAATCTTATTTGGGCTTCACGAATTATTCCTTCCGCATCAACGTAAATAATTAAACCTATCCATACATTATGAACCTTAAGGTCGTGATATCGTAAAGTGTCAATGCTTGATCTAACCTTTTCACGGATTGTATTATACTCACTTATATTTGTATCCGTGGCAATAAGTGTTCCCTCTTCAATATCGACACCCTCTGGAGGGAACTTCTTTCCAACAAAAACAGTATCATCATCAAGACTAAAGAAGATATGTGTACTATCTTGTGTCTTTTCTGCTGATACCTTGACTGCTGGTATGACTTTTATTTCATTTGAATTAGTTGAATTTGTTGTAGCACATCCGATAGCTAAGGCTAACCCACAAATGAGACTTAATCTTACTATTAAATTATGCTGTTTCAAAACAATCAGGATATTAAACCCTACTTGAAAAAGAAAGAATGGCCCATTTTATAATACGGAAAGTCCTTGAAGGCTGCTGGGATTGTCTTTTTCAATCCTTTTAATCCTTCACAAATACATTGAATGTATTCATCACCAACTAAGTTTGCATATCGTTTATTCATCTTAATCTCGACTTCTTTTACTGTTCCTGAAGAATCCATGTACATGTAAATTAGAAGACCAACATGATTATCAACAAATGAATCAAAGTCCTCAGGACTAATACAAGCTTTTATTATTTCATTTGTTTCAATGTCTTCCCGAACTGCATCTGATGAAGACAAAGATTCATAAGGGTTCATCGTACTTTTTTCTGGGGGGTACTTCTGCCCGATAAATAATGTGTCACTTTGTAAGTGATAAAGGTAATAAGTACTGTCGGCCTTTGCTTGGATAAGGTCAATCTTGTCCAAACATTGAGTTTTGTAACTTTCGTTATCGTTTCTTTTCATTATGGAACAACATGACAAGAGAGTGGGTAGTATTATTAATACTAACTGTGATAATATTTTAATTGTTTTCATGACAATCCGAGTTAATTAATATTTCAAGAATGGCAGCAGGAATCTGAGGGATTCCGTAATAATCTATTGGTCCCGAATAAGGTTCGTTTTCTTCAACGCCAGAGTTTTCATTCCATAACCGAAAAGCTTCCATATATGCCATATATTGACTTGATAGTTCAGGGGTTAAGGATGACGGAAATTCACCATTGTTATTGTCCAAAATCCCGAATATCCAAGCATCAACACCATCCATTGATTCTAGTAATGGGTATCCTGAATTTCCACCAATAATTCCTGCAAACAAATGAACGAATTTTTCTTCAAATTCGATATTTGTAAACCCCGTGCCGTATGTGTTTTGTGTTTCTTTTAGCAGCTGTAAATCATCCATATATGCTCCGTAGTAAGTATCCTGAAAGGCATGGAATAATTCACCTGCCGCATTATACGCGAAAATTGTTTCTGAGGACCTAAATATAATAGTATTTTCAATTGACCTATAAGTAGCAGGACTTTGCAGGCTACTTTCAACCCTTATGGTTATTGGTTGGAGTGAGTTTAGCATCCTATTGAAAAAACAATTGTTTTCCAAATCATTAATAGCTTGATCAAAGAGACTGTTCTCTTCTGGAGTCAAAGTCGATGTATCAAAATTATAGGTTCCATCATTTGTGCCATCATCTGGTGGATCTGTAGGATCATCGCCGCTACTTCCATCTCCACCCCCATCATCACAATTTATGCCAAGACAAGTACATTCATCATAATATGGAGAACTTGGATCGCATCCGCCATAGTCGCAATTAATCCCAAGGCATGCACAGTCTGAATAATCTGGCGAACCATAAGAGCATGGATCATAATAACCACATACACATGGATCCTGCCCACATATCGGACAAGTAAAATCAGGTGGGGGAGTGATGATGACAGGATCAATGCACTGACAGTCAATAGTTCCAGGATCTGAACATTCAAGAAATAAAATCCATCCATCACAATCACAGGTCATATATCCGTTTATGCATTCACCCTCGACGCCTTGATATTGACCATATAATGAGCCCGGAAATAACATTTTGCCTTTTTCAAAATTAAAACCCAATGGGAACAAATTAAGAAAAAGTACGAGGAACAGCAGTATTTTTTTCATTTCTTTTTCAATTTTAATTTGAAATGTGATTTGAGTTTTAAAACCCTATTCAGATAATAATCCTAAACCCTAGCATCATTTATAAATTATTGATTTATAAATGAATTCATTCCATTTATCAGCTTCATGCCATGCAGTTCAAAATGTGGCTATTTCATCGCTTTACCACAGTTGCTGATTTCGAAAAGTTATTTCTGCTTACGGTTACTATATATAGTCCCTGAGTCAGGCTAACTGGCAAGGGAACAACATTGGTGCCGGTTAGGAGCTTACCGCATTTGGCTTCATAGACCAGATTTCCTGTTACGGTCTGGACCTTTATAAAGATCTCAGCATCATCAAGAAGCTCAAAACTAAGGTTCAGTTGCTCACTGAAGGGGTTAGGGAATACTACGAGACTATTTATTGGCTCGATACCGGAATACTTCTCAGGATGGTTTTTTTCTAAAACAGATATTAACGAGATGTATCGTGGTCTCTCTGGCTCCATGGTAAGAGGAGAGAACATTTGTAAGTTGCCGGTTAAGTAAACCATTGAATCAGAATAATTGATGTTGACACTTGCATCTGTAAACTCCCAGTCGAATGGGGTTACACTATAGTGATCACCACGCTGGTATTCAACATCTATAAAAGCCAGGGTAGTATCTGATAGGTGTGCATTTATACCTACCCTCAGAGTATCTGCTTCTATCCATTGTCCAGTGACATGGTAATCATTACGTTGCAGTTCCAGAATCAGGGGAGAGATATTGATAACATTGGTTCCACTCCAGTCATATGTAATTATATAACCCTCATAAGTACCCGAATGAAATTGATTTACGGGGTCATGGGCAACCTTCACAAACGCTTGAGGTATATTTACATCATATGCCCTCGAATATACTATTTTGCCTTTGCTGATAGAATTCTCAGGGCATTCAGCTGACAATTCAATATTGGCTCTTAGATTACCGCTTGCACTTGACAGTTTCAGCCATTCAATAGCCTTTTCCTCATTTTGTTCAACCCCATATCCATTTCTGTAACATAATCCTATCATGTAAGTCGCACCGGAATTGCTCAATTCTGCCGCCCTAAAGAAAAACTCGAGCGCTTTCTTGTAGTCCTGTTTGCAGCCTAAGCCCTTGTAATACATGTAACCGGCAGAATACATACAATCTGGATCCCCGAGTTCGGCGCCTTGTAAGAAACTATTCATAGCATTAGAAAAACTACTCTTTACTCCATAGCCGTATTTATACATAAGACCTATATTATGATAAGCTTTTAAGTATCCTGCCTCTGAAGCCTTTATAAACCACTGAAGCGAAGTCTGGTAATCAATCTTCGTCCCCATACCTTTGCTGTACATTATACCAAGGGCATTCATTGCCTTCGGGTAAGAATCTTCGGCCAGGTCATGCATTATCCCCAGACCTTTTTCAGGATAGTATGGTTTTGACACTCCTCTTAAATACCATAGAGCATCATTATACCTTTCCTTCATAACATCTCCCTGTGATTGTCCAATCAAATACCCGGGAAGAAGGAAAACTCCTATTAATAATGTTACTATTCTCATTGTCATCTATCTTTAAAGTTGTTGCGGTTGATTAGTATGGACTACCAAATAAAATCTGCCCTATATGGGTTCTTCTCCGAAGGTCTGCTCTGACCGTTATGCAAATACTTAAAAAGAACAGATGGAGCTTTAAGGCCCAGTTCATCTAAATGCTTTTGCTGGCACACTGGATCATCAATGAAATAATCCCTTGTTATGAGTTCTGAGAGCAGATGGGTTCTTACAAGGAAATAAAGCTTTGTAGAATCTGACGGTGTTACTAACTGTTGTGCAATCATTCCATTCCAGACTCTTACCACCAACTTTTCTGCAATAGGTCTATTTTTCAAAACAAGGAACCGTTCAAATTGGTTATCGGATAGAATTTCTTTCAACTTGACAAGTTCATATTTGGAAAGATCAGCTGCGGAGTGTTGCTCCTTCAAATCTGATACCGCTGTGCGTGAAGTCTTAATGGCATTGATCTGTGCCTCTGATAAACCAAGAGATTGTCTATAAAGGCCTGCCAGGTAAAGCAAAGACTTTGTTTGGGGGTACTGCCCAGATGAAAATTCTCCATTCATGGAAGTTTGAGCAACTGCAACGTCAAGACTTAGTTGCAGCAATAGGATTCCTGATAAAAAGAAAAGTTTCTTCATACGCATACGCATTTAAGTTAGACATTATAGATTCATTGCATGGTATTGAAAGGCACTTGATTATTCCTTGAATTAAGCTTTCGTAAGACTTCTTGAGCAGCTTTCTTTGCAGCCTCAGCTTGTGAATTATTAACCTTAGGTTGCATTTCAACAATCTGTCTTGCCATTGCTGATGCCTCCTTAGAATTACTTCTTTGGAGATAAAGCAGCATGAGTCTGTACTTTGGAATAATTCTGTTTGGCACTATGTATGAGGCCGTTAGATAGTCAGCCTCAGCGGCTGAATATTGTCCAATTTTTTCATAACAAACTCCTCTGCTTAAAAACAAGTCAGGGTTGGACGTAAGTTTAGATGCTTCAGAATAATATTCTATCGCAGATTGAAGGTCATGGAGCTTAAAAAAAGCAAATGCGGTATACCTATAATATCCCTCACAAGATGATAGTTCGGGTCTTAGATCCTTCATTGTCTCAATTGTCCTTTCAATGTTTGCTGGATTACCAGTGCTAATCGTTTTCACGGATTTGCCCAGATGGTATTGAGCAAAACCTGTTTTTATAAATGGTAACTCTATGGCAAATACAGAGACAAGCAGTATCAATGCAACTATTTGATTCTGATATTTATTGGAATGCCGCACATTAATTAACTGCTCCTTTGCTTTTAGAAACTGGTTTTTATCTGTCAGAGCCTTATCTTGAAAAACTGTAATATCTTGAGCCGAAATCAGAGATGAGAAGATAATAAATACACACATCACAGGGACTGCCTGAACAGTAAAATTAACCAAACTCATTAGGGTAAAAGCAATTACTCCTGCAAAAGCAGGCGCATTCAACGATACTTGGTTCCTAATGGCTTCTCCCTTTTCTGATGACTTTATGAATGACGAAGTTGAATTATGAATGTTACGGAATTGCCTTAGACATTTATGTATCAGTAATCCAATAAAACCCAAAAACAGTGTTGTTCCAATTACCCCGCCCTCTACAGTACTTTCAATTACTTCATTATAAGCTAAGGTAATATGATCCGCTCTCTCAATTTCTTCTTCTGTGGCCTTGCCACTATTAAAGTATTTAGCTTGAGCCAGATTATAGTTGCGTTCAAACAATCCATAGCCATAGCCAGTCCATGGACTTTCTTGGATCATCTGGGTTGACACTTTCCAAACTAAAAGTCGTCCTCTTGACGAATCTTCTTTTGCTTTGTATAGAAATAATAGAATTGGCAAAAGGAAGATTAAGACCAGGACTGGAATAAGCAACCTCAATCGCCTCCGCACATTATTCCAACGTGTAAATCTGAATCTGGAACCCCATATTACCACAATGATTGCAATTACTCCTATAAATGCAGTTCTGCATTTTAACAACACGATAGCCACAATTATTAAAACTAATCCGACCAAAACAAATAGTGACTTTGTCGTTTTCATTCGATTGGAATCTTTTGGCTCATTTAAGCGGTCTGATTTCCTTGAACGTTGTGATTTAGTTTTCTCGGCTCTTACGGAAAAAATACTCAAAAAATGCATCCCGGCTGAGAAACATAAGACAAGGAACATCGCTGTTGTATTCGGATTTACAATGGTTCCCGTAACCTTAAAGAAAGAATTTACGCTATTAATGTATCCGGAATATTGCAGAATGCATATCAAGGCCTCAATAGTACCCATAAGGAGTAGTGGGAGGTAAATCACTTCAAGGCGGGGCTTTAAATGAACCAGAAGGATTATGAGACTGAAATAGTATATAATGCAAGATAGAAGATAACCATCCTTTAAATTAGCATTGACTCCGCGGGTTAGTATGGGATAAAGAACTATGTATAAGCCCCAGATCAGGAAAAGGACTGAGTGCAAATTCAAATTTAAGACTGGCCTGTCTTTGTTTAAGATTAATAGAACTCCAGCGAAAATTGATGTAGCAGTAACGAAAAGGACAAATAAAAACAATGATACTAACGTAGGGGATATCATTGCCGAACTGCTAATAAGAGTCACGGCAACAGTCATTCCAAATAATGTCCCAACAAATGTGTCACTTTTAGACATTCATTCTAGAGCTTATACGACATTGACAGAATCAAATTTAAAAAATGTTAAAACATAAGTCAAGACATTTTGCTGAAAAAATCACCTTAAAAAGAATTTTAGGATAGATTCCCATATTATTCTAGCTTAAATGGCTTATAACGTTAGGCGGTATGTGGCGTTGGCGCAGAGTCGCGGTGGCGCGTGTTTTTGCACTCGTGGTGCGATGTAGGGTTATGATGGTTATTACTTTATTCTCGCGTTGGCAAAAACCGTGACACCAGTGGGGGTCCCCGGCGGGAGCCGGGGCAGGCCGTACCGCCGACCACTTAACGTTCCTCTTTAGCCAGAAAGTTCTCGCGGTACGGAAAAGCCAATGACATATACCGACCTGTTATGCGTAGTTGACTTACTACTCAATTATGCTAAGCCATTTATCTGTAAGAACCCATTTAGCTTCCTTCCAACGTAATACGCAAGTGTATTGCCTCCCACAACCAGCTCCACAATCCTCCCAATACTGTATAAAAACAGTTTTCATATCTGATGAGAAGATGGGGACATGGAATTGATAAACGTGACTGGATTCAGGTAGAAACTTATTACAGATTGAATCAGCGAGTGTATACCTGTTAAATGTGTTTGATTGTTTGCTCAGGAATATTGAATCGGATTGCCGTATCTCCTTATTTTGAGGGTCAAATTTCAAAAGAACTTCATCATAATAGAACCCATCAGGAGGCGGGGGGATCCACAGACTATCAACAAAATGAGGATTATAAAACTTAATATTCTTGAATTCATTTAATAATTCATTATCATAGGATAGCGAATCCAGTTCAATTATTGCCGCTATGACTTGATTCACTATATGATTACTAGGCAAATGGGGTTCACTTATAGTAGTGTTCTTTAGGTTTGAACAAGCAAACAAGATAAAAAGGGCGATGAGTAGGAGAGGTTTCACTTTCATCTGTTTTGCGGGATTACATTCATCAGTGACAGTCAATTGCGCATAACGTTCGGCGGTATGTTACGTTTGCGAGCCCCGACCCTTGGGGAGGGGATGGCGTGGTTTTTGCCGATCCGGCGCACGACAGAACAATCTTTTGATTCCAAATCTACCCCGCCATTATTGTTGGGCTAGGTGATCAGGATTTTTCCTTTATGCACTTAATGTTCCAGAAGGAGGGGGCAAAAACCATGACAAGCATATGTAACATACCGGCCTGTTAGGAACTGTAGCGGCTTATTAATCTTTATTAAGGTCAGAGAAGAATTCACTTGAGTGCAGTTAAACAGGCTCCTTTGATTTCTCGCCGAGCCGCTACTTAACCCAAGAAGCGGAGGAGTGCAGCTGAGTTGGGGTGATTCGCGACTCGTGCTAGAATGGTTATTAATGTTCTTTAAATTCCTGACAAGCTAAGTGGCGGCGCGTAGGCGAGACTCTTCGAAGCGAGAGGAAATGCTGGCCCCCCTTTTATTGTGATTTGAGCAGTTACCACTTTGATTATTATATAGCCGCTATTGTTACTAACTTGTTTATAGCGGTAA
>Ga0209311_1001496_pt1 | contig 18513 bp, 18 predicted proteins | sample AD_UKC045_MetaG_FD_184417 | JGI IMG/M metagenome (GOLD analysis project Ga0209311, IMG submission 184417) | Active sludge microbial communities of municipal wastewater-treating anaerobic digesters from USA - AD_UKC045_MetaG (SPAdes) (version 2) | ecosystem: Engineered > Bioreactor > Anaerobic >... | reverse complement strand
CGCGCAACCGCCTGCGCAAGCAGGCACTGGCACGACCCACGGCGCAGACCATCGCGCGCCCCAACTCCCTGTTCGGGAGGGACGACACCACGCATCACGCAGGACATCGGTCCGTGCGAACGAGCAATCGCGCAACGACGGGACGTAGGGTGCATCTTGATGCACCGCGACCGAACTCCGGTGCATCAAGATGCACCCTACACGGCGCTCGCTGCGCCACGATGTTTGACAACACGCCCAACACTGGACCCCCGCCTGCGCGGGGGACACGGTGGATGTAGCAAGACCCTCGATTGCCCGCGCGAAGCGAACCCTACTTCATCGTCGGAATGACGAAGCTCGAATCCGCCACGTCGCCTTCCGGCCAGCGCGCGGTCACGGTCTTCACCTTCGTCCAGAACTTCAGGCCTTCCATGCCGTGCTGATTGGTGTCACCGAAGGCAGAGCGCTTCCAGCCGCCGAAGGTGTGGTAGGCGACCGGCACCGGGATCGGCACGTTGATGCCCACCATGCCGACATTGACCTTGCTCGCAAACTCGCGCGCCGCACGGCCATTGCGCGTGAAGATCGCGACGCCATTGCCATACTGGTGCTTGCTCGGCAGCGCGATGGCTTCATCCAGCGTGTTGGCGCGCACGATCTGCAGCACAGGCCCGAAGATTTCCTCGTGATAGGTCTTCATGCCGGTCTGCACTTTGTCGAACAGAGACGGCCCGATGAAGAAGCCCTTCTCATAGCCTTGCAGCTTGAAGTCGCGGCCATCGACGACAAGCTCTGCACCCTCATCCTTGCCCAGCTGGATGTAGTTCGCGATCTTGTCGCGATGCGCCGCCGTAACCACCGGCCCATATTGCGCGCCCGGATCGGTGGAGATGCCGACCTTCAGCGTCTCGATCTCCGCAATCATGCGCTCGCGCAGTTCGTCCGCCGTCTTCTGGCCAACCGGCACGACCACCGGCAGAGCCATGCAACGCTCGCCAGCCGAACCAAAGGCCGCGCCAGCAAGATCCTTGACGACCTGATCCATATCCGCGTCGGGCAAAACAATGCCGTGGTTCTTCGCGCCGCCCATGGCCTGCACGCGTTTGCCGTTGGCTGCGCCGACCTGATAAATGTAGTGCGCAATATCCGACGAGCCGACGAAGCTCACCGCACGCACTTCCGGGTGATGCAGGATCGCATCCACCGCAACCTTGTCGCCATGCACGACGTTGAGCACGCCGGTCACATCGATGCCCGCCGCCTGCCCCGCTTCCATGAACAGCTCGCCCAGACGCACCGGCACAGACGGATCACGCTCCGACGGCTTCAGCACAAACGTGTTGCCCGTCGCGATAGCGACGCCGAACATCCACATCGGGATCATCGCCGGGAAGTTGAACGGCGTGATGCCGGCAACGACGCCCAGCGGCTGGCGCATCGAATAGACATCAATGCCGGGGCCTGCGCCCTCGGTGTACTCGCCCTTCAGCGCGTGCGGGATGCCGCAAGCAAACTCGATCACTTCCAGACCACGCTGGATATCGCCCTTGGAGTCGGCAACGACCTTGCCGTGCTCGCTCGAAAGCAGCTCGGCCAGCGATTGCATGTTGGCTTCGACGAGGCGCTTGAACTCGAACATCACGCGCGCGCGGCGCTGCGGGTTCGTGCCGGCCCAACCCGGGAACGCCTTCGCCGCCGCCTGCACCGCCAGATCAACATCGCTGGTCGAAGCCAGCCCAACCTTGGCCTGCACATCGCCCGTGTTCGGGTTGAACACGTCCGCCTCGCGGCCCGAGGTGATCTTGACCGATTTGCCGCCGATGAGGCCGTCGATACGCCGCATGAGAAACTCCGCTTTACGCGGTGGGAATACCCCCGTCTTTGCTGGCTGACAAATGGAAGCTGGGAACGTCGGGGAACGGCGTGTTAGCGCCCGCCTAGCGCGAATTGGCGTCCTCGAACTGGCGCATCACGCGCTCGGCGTCATAGCGGCCTTCAGTCAGGCTTTCCGGGTCCCATTCGCTGCGCTCCGCCGCGAAGAAATCGCCGCCATAGACGTGGATCGCCCCGGTATGGCGCGCGATCGGATTGGTCACCGAATGGATGATGTTGCGCCCTAGCGGCTCGGCATCGCCCACCGACAGCGCCTTGGCGCCCGCCGCCTCAACCCGCCCGCTGCCGTCGGGCAACCTGCGCCAGAAGATGTTGTCTTCCCGCCCCGTATAGATGCCGATCACCGCCCACATCCGATGATCATGCGGCTGCAGCGTCATATGCGGCGCCCAAACGAGATCCAGGATTGTCAGGTCCGGCGCATGATACAGCTTGCGGATACCCGCACGCGCAGGCTCGCCAATGCCCTTCATGACAGCTGCCGGATCGCTGACAGCACGCTTCACCACCTCGCGCACCGTTACATGCGTGGGGTCTGCGACCAGCGCCGTGCGGCAGTCCGCGACGAATTGCTCAAGTTCGAACATGAGGCCTTTCTAGCGCGCCAGCCTTGACCCGGCCAGTCAGAACGCCGACCTGACGCCCATGAGCATCTTCCGCCTGCCCCGCCGCCCGAAAGCCGTCGTCTTCGATCTCGACGGCACGCTGATCGATTCAGAGGCGCTGGTCCTCGAAGCCTACATGGCGGCGGCCAACCACCACGACGTGCCTTTCACGCACGAGCAGTTCCTCACGCTCGTTGGCCGCCATCGCCAGCACAGTGAAATGAAGATGCGGGAGTATTTCGGCGAGACTTTCCCGCTCGAAAAGTTCTACGCCACCGTCGCTGAACACGTCGGCGACCGCCACGCCCCGCTGAAGCCCGGCGCCTCGGCCCTGTTCGACAAGCTGGACATGCTCGGCACACCCTACGCCCTCGCCACCTCATCCGGCCCCGGCTGGGTGGACAAACACTTCCGCGCCCACAGCCTGGCCGAAAGATTCAGAGGTGTGGTCACGCGCGAAGACGTCACCCACGGCAAACCGCACCCCGAGCCCTATCTGAAAGCCTCAACCATCCTCGGCCACCTGCCGCCGGATATCGTCGCCGTAGAAGACAGCCCCACCGGCGCCGCCTCCGCCCACGCCGCCGGCCTCATGACGCTGATGATCCCCGACCTCATCCAGCCGGACGAGGAAACGCGGTCGCGCGTCTTGCACATCGGCAAGTCGCTCGAGGATGTTCTGGCGATGCTGGATGAATCGTAGGGTGCATTGAAGCGAAGCGTAAATGCACCGCCTGCGCCGGACGCAGCACGGTGCATCTGAAGATGCACCCTACGCTATCAGGAACCTACTTCTGCCCCGGCCAGGACTTGTCGATCGGCAACGCCGGATTGGCGGTGATCTTCAGGTCGGCGCAATGGTGATAGGAGAACTCGCCCTCTTTATTCAGGCCGTGCTCTTCCATGAACTGCAGCACCTGAACCGTGCACTTGTCGCAGTTGATGTTCGGCAGCTTGATATCCGTCTCCCAGAACGTGTCCTTGGCCGGACGCTCGCGGTGCAGGAACAGGCCATCGGCCAGCACGGGCGGCTTCGGCGCCGGATCGATCTTGCCCGAAACCGAAATCGGCCCACGCGTGCCTTCGCGCGTCTCGGCTACCGGATCGGCCGGCAGTTCCTTGCGATCCAGCACCGACAGCGCCACGCGATAGTGGCCCGGGTGATAGATCGTCTCCTTGATCTTGATGTGCAGCATGTCGCCGCCCGTCATCGCCGTGACCTTGCCGGTCGGCGTGCCCATCGTGATGTCCGACGTGCCGCACGGCGCGGCCTTCTGCGGATCGCCCAGCACGTTCACCTCAACCCAGGCGTCCGGCGCCACGAGGATGAAATGCGCATAGGCAGGTGCAGCGGCAAGCAGCAGCGCTGAACCACACAGGAGGGCGGCAATAGGAGATTTCATGGAGCGTAACTCGCTGGAATGGGAAACCTGCGAGTATCTGCTCACATGTCAGAGCGCAAGGCGACGGGGGCGCCGCCTCAACTCCTCGTGTAATTCACAATACCCCTCACGCCGCAGAAACTCCAAACGCCTGAGGGGTTTAGCTCAGCGCAGGAAGACAAATCGCTGCACATCGCCTTCGGCATCCACCTCACACAGCGTATCGAGAATGCGGTAGCCGCGCCTGTCCTCGACCCGCATCATCCCGCGCACCTGCAGATACCGCCCCTCATAGAAGCGCGGTTCAACATCATAGCGGGCCGAATAGAAGTTCTGCACCCGCGCCGCGTCGCGACTGGCATCAATGCAGACATCGAGCGCAATCTCGCGATCGAGCCCTTCGTCGCCGAACCTGCGTTCGCTGGGCTCAACCCGGCGCGCAACCGCAGGGGCCGATGCAGGCGCAGCTGCCGGCGTCTCGGCCCGCGCCGCATGCGCCAGCTGTCGCGCCACGTCTTCAGTATCCCGCGCCAGCTGCGCCTTGTCCTCGGCGAGCTCTTTCTCGCGAGCCGCAACACCCTTCTCTTTCGCCGCAAGATCAGCTGCGCGCGCATCCAGCAGCACCTGCCGCGTCTTCAGCTCAGCCGCCTGCTTGTCGAGCCGCACACGCTCCAGCCGCAGATCCTCGGCTTCGCGACCAAGGCGCGCCTCTTCGGCTTTCGCGGCAACGCTTGCCGTCGTGGTTGTCTTTGAAGCAACCGGCGCAGCGGCTTTCGGCTTGGCAACCGGCGCCTTTTCGGGCGACGGTTTCACCACCGGCGGAGGAATCCTCAGAGGCCCCGGCGCGCCCTCCAGCTCGGGCATCTCCTGCGCGAGCGCCGGAGCGCCCGCAAGCAAGGCAGCTCCAATTCCGGCGATGATAACCTGCCTGATCATGGCGCGAGCCTGCGCCCCCTCATCCCAACCCGCGATGAACAGCTTGTTGGGGCCTGGAGCCAGCACCCCGAGGCCCTTGAAACCCCAACGGCAAAAACACCTGCGCTGTCACAGCGGCGAGCAACGCCAGCGCAATTATCCGCCTCGCCCAACTACGCCTTGACCCAGCGCGCGAGCCGCTGTCTTTCTGCCCTCAAGCTGAAGAGAGTTCCCGATGAAAACCCGTGCCGCCGTAGCCTTCGAAGCCAAGAAACCGCTCGAAATCGTCGAGCTTGACCTGGAAGGCCCGAAAGCCGGCGAAGTGCTGGTGGAAATCATGGCGACAGGAATCTGTCACACGGACGCCTACACGCTCGATGGCTTCGACTCGGAAGGTCTTTTCCCGTCCGTCCTCGGCCATGAAGGCGCGGGCATCGTCCGCGAAGTCGGCGCCGGCGTCACCAGCCTCAAGCCGGGCGACCACGTCATCCCGCTCTACACGCCCGAATGCCGCCAGTGCAAAAGCTGCCTCAGCCAGAAAACCAATCTCTGCACCGCCATCCGCGGCACGCAGGGCAAGGGCCTGATGCCGGATGGCACCTCGCGCTTCAGCTACAAGGGCCAGACGATCTACCACTATATGGGCTGCTCGACCTTCTCGAACTTCACCGTCCTACCCGAGATTGCACTCGCCAAGATCCGCGAAGACGCGCCCTTCGACAAAGCCTGCTACATCGGTTGCGGCGTCACCACAGGCGTCGGCGCCGTCGTGAAGACCGCCAAGGTCGAGCCGGGCGCCAACTGCATCGTCTTCGGCCTCGGCGGCATCGGCCTCAACGTCATCCAGGGCCTGCGCATGGCCGGCGCGGACAAGATCGTCGGCGTCGACATCAACCCGTCCAAGCGCGAATGGGGCGAGCGCTTTGGCATGACCGACTTCGTCAACCCGAACAACGTCTCGACCGATCTCGTCCAGCACCTCGTCGCCCTCACCGACGGCGGCGCCGACTACACGTTCGATTGCACCGGCAACACGAAAGTCATGCGCCAGGCGCTCGAAAGCTGCCATCGCGGCTGGGGCACCAGCATCGTCATCGGCGTTGCAGAGTCCGGCAAGGAAATCGCCACGCGCCCGTTCCAGCTCGTCACCGGCCGCGTCTGGAAAGGCTCCGCCTTCGGCGGCGCCCGCGGCCGCACCGACGTTCCGAAAATCGTCGACTGGTACATGGACGGCAAGATCGAAATCGACCCGATGATCACCCACACCCTCAAGCTCGAAGACATCAACAAAGGCTTCGACCTGATGCACTCCGGCGAAAGCATCCGCAGCGTGGTGGTGTTCTAGTCTTCGGACTCGGGACCACCCTAAGCGCAGGGCAAAATAGGAGAATCTGGCGGGGCCAATGGCCCCGGCCTGATCAATCCAACTCCGGCCCGTATCAAAGCCTTAACGCAAGCATGGTCTACGTTAGGGTAACCGACACAGCCGGAATCCGCCCGTGGCCTACGATCTCTACGCCTTCGATCTGTTCGCTGCACCACGTGACCGGCATGATTTCCTTGACTGGATCAGCCGGACTTTCCGCTCGATCGATGGCCCGCTCGGCAGCGATGCCTCACGCACCACGCCTGCCCTTCAGGACTGGCAGCGCGACCTCGCCGAAAGCTTCCCGGCCTCCGCCGATCCGCACCTGATGTTCCGGTCGGAAGAGGATATGTCGTCCAAAAACGCGACCTACCGCTTCGCGCAGAGCGCCGTGCAAGCCAGCTTCGACTGGGAGGCCAGCGGCAGCGCCCTCTTCCGCGCCAAGAAAGCGGCACAGCTTCGCGGCGTCGGCCTGTTCGAGGCCAGCGGCCACCAAGGCTCCGTCTGGATGATCTCGCCGCGCAACCGCTGGGAAATCGTGCACCGCCACGACGATCCGGGCGCATCCTTCGGCTGAGCCGCTTAGCGCGGCGCCTTCAGTCCCGCGATCAGCACATCCACCAACGCATCCAGCTCCTTCAGGTCGCTCTTGCCCTGATCGAGCTGCACCATCGCCGGATGATGGAAACGCGCCGTGCCGTTGAGCACCATGACGGCCGCCTGCTCGACCGACTTCAGCGTCCAGTCACCAGCCTTCACGCCATCGCGCAGAATCTCGCTGACTTCCTCGACAAGATGCGCGATGTGGCGCGCAACCACGTCATGCGCATCCGCCGTGATGCTGCCGTAGACAGCAAACAGCTCCGGATCATCCAGCACCTTCTTGCGCTTCACCTCGGCCAGCGTACGCGCCCAAGCCTTCAGCCGCTTCGGCGCCGGCGTCTTCTTGTCAGCGCTGATCTTCGTCAACGGCGCCATCACCTGCGCCAGCCACCGCTCAGCCACCGCATCGAACAGAGCGCTCTTCGAAGCGAAGTGCTTGTAGACGTTGGAATGGCTCATATCCAACGCACGCGCGACATCGACGACCCCGGTTTTGCCGGGGCCGTGACGCCGCAGAAGGTCTACGGTTGCATCCAGAATGCGGTCGCGGATTGAATCAGTGGTCACGTCCGCCTGTGTACTCCTTCATCGCTCGCTGTCGAGCATTGCAACCTGCGCCGCCGGATAGCGCTCGCCAGCGACTGCGCCAACCGGCGCCGCCGCATCGATCCGCGCCAAGTCCTGCGGCGTCAGCGTAACGTCCAGCGCCTGCAGCGCTTCAGCCAGCCGCGCCGGCTTGCGCGCACCGATCAACGGCACGATGTCCTGCCCGCGCGCATAGACCCACGCAATCGCCAGCTGCGCCACGGTACAGCCCTTCTCCGTTGCGATCTCCTTCAGCGCCTGAACCAGCGCGAGGTTGCGGTCCAGGTTCTCGCCCTGGAAACGCGGCGACATGGAACGGAAACCGCTGCGCGATCCGCCTGCCAGCGCACTGTCGCTGATGAGCCCGCGCGACAGCACGCCGTAAGCCGTCATCCCGATGCCCAGCTCACGCAACACAGGAAGGATCTTGTCCTCCACGCCGCGCGTCAGGATCGCATACTCGATCTGCAGATCGACAATCGGGTGCACCGCATGCGCCTTGCGGATCGAGTCCACGCCCGCCTCGCTCAGGCCGATGTGGCGCACATAGCCTTCCTTCACCATCTCCGCGATCGCGCCAATCGTGTCCTCGATCGGAATGTCCGGCGCCACGCGCGCAGGGCGATAGATATCGATGTAATCCACCCGCAACCGCTTCAGCGTGTAAGCCAGCGCCGTGCGTGTTGCGGCTCTATCTGTGGCGTAGCCAACAAAATGCCCATCAGGCCCACGCTGCCCGCCGAATTTCACCGAGAGAATTGCCTTGTCGCGCTTCGACCCCGTCTTCAGCGCCTGACCGATCAGCATCTCGTTATGGCCCATGCCATAAAAATCGCCCGTATCGATCAGCGTGACGCCCGCCTCCAGCGCGGCATCGATCGTCGCAAGTCCTTCGGCCTCGTCCGCGTGACCGTACCAGTCCGTGGACATACCCATGGCCCCAAGGCCAATCGCGGACACTTCAGGCCCGGTCTTCCCAAGTCGACGTTTAAGCATGGCAAAGCTCCTGTGCTGACACAGGAATTGAGCCCGCAAGTAACAAAAGTCAATATCTGTTACTTGATCTTTTTGGGCGCTTAGGGAGCCTGCGTCATGTTCAGCGGCATCGGCGTGCCGATCTGCGTCCACGTGCCCGCCCAGGTTTTCGTTTCACCATTCCACGTCGCCTTGTAGGCGCCCTGGATTTTCTCGAAGGTCAGGGAAAGGGTATCGCCATCATTCGCCGCCGCATCTGCAACCAGCAGCATGCCCGGCGCCTGCAGCGGGCTCTCCAGCGTCGCGCCCAGCTTGCCCGTCGTATCCTTCGTGACGACGAAGATGATCGGCAGATCCCCGCCCGGTGTCTTCACAGTGCCGGTCCATTTGCCAACCGCGTCCTGGGCAAAGATGGGCGCCGCCAACGCAAGCGTAATCACGGCGCCAACAATTATCCTGCGAACCGATTTCATGTTTTCGCCATACCCTTCGCCATACCCAATGTTTTCGTTCGTCCTATCGTGGCGGATCATCATTCTGTCCTGTACGAACACTATGCTCCGCCCCTCCCCGCCAATCAAACCGGGAATACACTGTGACAACGATTGAAACCGTCAAAACCCATCGCGTCGCCGGCGGCGAGCTCCGCTATTGCAAGCACAACAGCCCCACCACGGGCACGCCGATGACGTTCAGCGTGTTCACGCCCGAAGGCCCCGGCCCTTTCCCGGTCCTGCTCTGGCTCTCCGGCCTCACCTGCACTGAAGACAATTTCACGACCAAGGCTGGCGCATATCCCGCCGCCGCCGAACACGGCCTGATGATCATCGCCCCCGATACCTCCCCGCGCGGCGAGAATGTCGCGAACGATCCCGCCTATGACCTCGGCCAGGGTGCGGGCTTCTATGTCGACGCCACGCAGGCGCCATGGGCGCCCCACTTCAAGATGGAAAGCTACATCACCGACGATCTGATCCCGCTCATCCGCGCAGGCTTCCCGGCCGATCCTGTGAAGCTCGGCATCTCGGGCCACTCGATGGGCGGCCACGGCGCGCTCACTCTCGCGCTGCGCCACCCGGAACTCTTCCGCTCCGTCTCTGCTTTCGCTCCGATCTCATCGCCGATGAACTGCCCATGGGGCGTGAAAGCCTTCACCGCCTATCTCGGTCCCGACCGCAACACATGGCGCGGCCACGACGCCTGCGAACTTCTGCGCGAAGGATCAAGCCACGGCTATTTCGACGACATCCTCGTCGATCAGGGTCTGGGCGATCAGTTCCTCGCGGAACAACTCAAGCCCGAGCTTCTCGAAGAAGCCTGCCGGAATGGTGGCCAGAAACTCACGCTACGCATGCAGCATGGCTACGACCATTCGTACTTCTTCATGGCGAGCTTTATTGCCGAACACATCGACTGGCACGCTCGCAGACTCGGTTGAACAAGAACCTGTTCGAATTCTGGCAGCGCCCATTTATCATCGCATGCGTAGACATGTTCTGTTCGCGCGTATAATGCGAGCCAAGGTTGGGAAGAGATAATTTTATATCCGTGCAACCGCAAAGGCTGACCATGGCGTCACGGCTTCCCAACATTGATAATTTGTCGCTCAGCGATCTCAACGAGCTGGCCTCCCGCGTTCAAAAGGCAATCGCTGCCAGGAAGGACGCCGCAAAGGCCGAAACCCTCAGCAAGCTGAAAGCACTGGCCGCCACCGAAGGCTTCAGCCTCGACGAACTCATGGGCAAAGCGCCCGGTGGTCGCCGCGAACGTTCTGACAAGGGTGTAAAGCTCAAGCCGAAATACATTGGCCCCAACGGCGAGATCTACACCGGCCGCGGCCCCACGCCGAAATGGCTGAAAACGCTCGAGCGCAAGGGCGAAAAGCGCGAGAAATTCCTCGCGAAATAAGCCTGTTGCAAGCGGCCTGAGCGGACGGCCCGGAGCGATCCGGGTCGCGTTCGGCCCCGGCGCCTATGGTCCGGTACGCCCGGAAGGCCGCCCCACACCCTCTAAACCCCATGAAAACGCAGGCAAAATCGGTCGCACGCGTCAGCCTTGCGCTCCCCAATCGCCCCGCGTATATCCCAGCCCCTCAACCTCGGTGGGATAGCTCAGCTGGTTAGAGCGCAGGACTCATAATCCTGAGGTCCCCGGTTCGATTCCGGGTCCCACTACCATCCACCTCCAGGTTTTAATTCGGATTTTTCCGCAGCCATCCAGGCTGTGGATGGCCGGTGTTCTGACAGGTGTTCTGACAGTCGTTCCCGATTCCAGCCGGATATCCGTCGGGCACGAACGCCCATCCCCCGGCTCTTCCGTCCGGTCACGCCGCACGACTACTTCGGCGCGTGATCCACCGCCCGGTAGAACAGACCCAGCTTCAGGCTCTCCCCGACCCGCGCCGCCCGGGCCTGCAGAACCTCCGCCATCTCCGGCGGCATAAGTTCAGCCGTCGTCGCGCGCCACAGCGTCAGCCAGCGCTCGAAATGCTCCGGCTTGATACGATCGCGATGCATGAAGTGCCGCATCATCAGCCCGCCCGGATAACGCCCGCTACCGAACATCACCGAATGCCAGAAGTCAGCGAGCTTATCGAGATGATGCGGCCAGTCGCTGATGGCGTCGTTGAAAATCGGGCCGATTTCCGCGTCGCTGCGTACGCGCTCGTAGAACGCATCAACCAGCTGGCGGAGCTGCGCGAGGGAAGGATCATCATCAGCCATGGCGGCGAGCCTATAGCATACGCGCCACGCCGGTTTGCGCCAAATCACACACCCAAATGCGAGGAAGGCGTCGGTTGCCCGACGCCTTCCCGGATTGGGCCCACAGTTGGGGGGACGAGCCCGCTCCTCATCCTTGTCTCAGCGGCTGGCGCCGCGTTTGTCTCGCAAGTGTATCTCTTTGTCGCGCAACCAAGGTGTTTTGGCGCCCTACCCGACCAAACAGATCAAACCAGCCCCGCCACCATCTCGCCAATCGCCAGCGAAGACGTAAGCCCCGGGCTCTCGATCCCGATCAGGTTCACCAGACCCGCAACGCCATGCGCCTCCGGTCCATCAATCATGAAGTCCGCGCTCGGCTGCCCCTTGCCGACAATCTTCGGCCGCACTCCAGAATAGTCCGGCGACAACGCCCCATCCTTGAGCCCCGGCCAGTACCGGCGCACTTCGCGATAGAAATGCTCCTGCCGCGCCGGATCGACTTCATAATCAAACGGCGGCTTCGCCCCTTCCGGCAGCCACTCCGCATCCGGCCCAAGCCGCGTACGCCCGCCCAGATCAATCGCCAGGTGCAGTCCCTGCGTCGACGAGTTATGCATCGGATAGATCAGCCGCGCGAACGCCGCCCGCCCGCTCGCCACGAAGTACGAGCCCTTCACCCAACTCATCCGCACGCCGTTATAGCGCGGCCCACCCTCAATCGACCGCGCAACATTCAACGCCTGATGCCCCGCCGAGTTCACCACCGTCCGCGCCTTGATGCGCGACGGCGACGCCCCGCCCGTCTCGATCTCGATCCCATCACCAACAACGGCGCCACGCACCACTGGCGTATCCAGCACCAGCGATCCGCCGCGATCCTCGAACTCGCCCTGCAGCGCGAGGAAGTAGTGATGGCTATCAAACAGCCCCGACACTTCCGTATGGATCGCCACGCGCACTTCGGGGTTCAGCGCAGGCTCCAGCCGCCGCGCCTCCGCCCCATCGATCAGCCGCGTCTCCTCCACGCCATTGGCCAGCGCACGCTGCAACAGCGCGGGCGTCGCCGCCGCCTCGCCATCGTCCACCGCAACCACCAGCTTCCCGCACTTGTGCGCCTCAACGCCATGCGCCGCGCAATACTGATAAAGCTTCCGCCGCCCCTCGACGCACAACCGCGCCTTCAGCGATCCCGTCGGATAATAAAGCCCCGCATGGATAACTTCGGAATTGCGCGACGACGTCTCCGTCGCAATCGCCGACGCCGCCTCCAGCACCAGCACCTCACGCCCCTTCAGCGCCAGCGCCCGTGCACAGGCCAGCCCCACGGCCCCCGCCCCGATAACAACCGCATCCGCCTCGAACGTATCCATGCGCCTTGCTTAGCTCAGCCACGCGAACAACAGGCAAATTTCTAGTTGCGAATTATTCTCATCTAGCTCAGACTTGCCCAATGACCGACGCCATCGCCGACCCGATCGTCTCCATCGCCCAGCTCGAAGCCACCATCGGCGCGCCGCCCCTTGGCGTGAAGATGAAGATCATCGATCACCTCGATGACGCCGCCGCCGACTGGATCGCGCAATCCACCCTCGCCTTCATCGGCATCGGCAAGCCCGATGGCCCGCGCATCACACTCGCCGGCGGCAACCCCGGCTTCGCCCGCCGCACCGACGAACACACGCTCACCATCCCCCTCGAAGCGCTCGACGATCCAGATCTTGCCCAGCCCGGCGAAGGCGCCGGCGTTCTCTGCCTCGTCCCCGGCATTGGCGAGACGCTCCGCGCCAACGGCCGTGTGAAATCACGCAGCAACGCCGCAATCGAAATCACTATCGAGGAATGCTTCATTCACTGCGCCAAATCGTTGATCCGCTCCGCCTTCTGGGAAGCGCAGCCCGCGCAACCGCCCGCCGACCCAACCGCCTTCGTCAACGCCACGCGCTTCCTCGCGCTCGCCACCATGGACAAGCGCGGCCTCGTCGACATCAGCCCCAAAGGCGACCCCGCCAGCCTCCTGATCCGCCTCGACGCCACAACGGCCACACTCGCCGAACGCCCCGGCAACAAGCTCGCCTTCGGCTATCGCAACATCATCGAGCAACCACGCGCCGCCATGCTCGCCCTCATCCCCGGCGCCAACACTACGGCTCACCTTACCGGCAACGCGTGCCTCACCACCGACGAAGCCACCCGCGCCGCCTTCACCGTCGAAGAGAAGACGCCCAAGCTCGCCACCATTCTCGAAAACGTGGCTCCCGTCCTCCGTCCCAGCCCCGCCCTGCAACGCGCCGCCCCCTGGTCAGACGCCCAGCCCACACCCACCATCGACCCCGCCGCCACCTTCGTCGCGCACGTAAAGCTCAACAAGGAGAAAGGCGTCGCCGCCACCATGATGCGCCTCGCCGTCAACCGCGGCCTCGTCGAAGCAGGCCTCAAGACCAACTACAAGAACGAGCTGTATTAGAGCCCGGAGAAGTCCTCCCTCGCCGAAGGCGGGGGAGGTGGATTGCGCGCAGCGCAAGACGGAGGGGGCTGCCGCAAAGCGGCGGATGGCGAAACACCCAAGCCCTACTCCGCAGCCACCATCCGCGGCGCCGGAGCCGGCGAATTCCACTTCGCCATCAGCGCAGCCAGCTTGGCCTCAGCCGCCACCACGGCCTTCTCCTTCACATGGCCATAGCCACGGATGTCATCCGGCAGCGACGCAATCTCAACCGCAAGCGCATGCTTCTCAGCCGTCAGCCCGGAAGCCAGAACCTCAAGCCGCGCGATATACTCATCGCGCAACCTGCGCTCCATCTTCCGCTCTTCGGTCTTCCCAAAGATATCGAACGTACCGCCGCGCAGACCCTTCAGGCTCTTCAGGATCTTGAAGCCCGTCATCATCCACGGCCCGAACGATTGCTTGATCAGCTCGCCCTTGTGGTTCTTCTTCGAGATCATCGGCGGCGCCATCAGGAAGGTCAGCTTCGCGCCCTTCCCGAACTGCTCTTCCACAGCCTGCTTGTACTCCGGACGCGTATAAAGCCGCGCCACTTCATACTCGTCCTTGTAAGCCATCAGCTTCGCAAGATACGTCGCCGCCGCCACCGACAGCTGCTCGCCCAAGCCAAGATTGCTCTCCGCCGCACGAATGCGCGCAACACGCGCCTCATAGAGATCGGCATAAGCCGCATCCTGATATTGCGTCAGCATATCCGCACGCCGCGCAATCAACTCGTCCAGCTTCAGCGGTTCGATCTCCGGCCGCTTCGGCGCCGCCGCCTGGATCGCATCAGGATTGGCCGCAGCAATCCGGCCAAGGTCGAACGCCGCAGCATTCTCCTTCACCTTCACTTTATTCAACCGATTGGCTTCCTTGATCGCCGCTTCAGTCACCGGGATCAGGCCGTTCTGATACGCCATGCCCAGCATGATCATGTTGGTGTAGATCGCATCGCCAAAGTGATGCTCGGCCAACGCTTCCGCATTCGTCGCCGCAAACGCCTTTGCCCGCGCCCGCACGCGCGCCGTCAGCAGGTCCGGGTCAAACCGCACATTGCGATTGTCGATGATCTCTTTCGTCGGCGTCACATCATGGTTCGCCACAACACTCGTGCGCTGCTTGTCGAACATCACCAGAGCATCGCCAGACGACGCCACCACAAGATCGCAAGCAATGATCACGTCCGCCGAAGCCGGCGGCGTCTTGCCCGCCTTGATGTCATCCGGGTTCAACGCAAAGCGAACGTGGCTGAGCACCGGCCCGCCCTTCTGCGCCAGCCCCGTCATGTCCAGCGTCTGCGAAGCCTTGCCGTCGACGTGCGCCGCCATGGCGAGCACAGCCGCCACCGTCGTCACGCCCGTACCGCCCACGCCCGTGAACACCACGTTCCACGCTTCATGGCCCAGCACCGGCAGTTTCGGCTCCGGTAATCCCGAAGCATCAAAGTCCGGCGCGCCACGCTCCGCATCCGTCTTGCGATCACCGCCCGTCACTGTAACGAAGCTCGGGCAGAAGCCCTCAATGCACGAATAGTCCGTATTGCAGGTCGACTGGTTGATCTGCCGCTTGCGGCCATACTCCGTCTCAACCGGCTCGACCGACAGGCAGTTCGACTTCACCGAACAATCGCCGCATCCTTCGCAAACCGACTGGTTGATGAACACGCGCTTGGTCGGCGCTTCCATCTTCCCGCGCTTGATGCGCCGGCGCTTCTCGGTCGCGCACACCTGGTCATAGATCAGCACGGAAACGCCCGGCGTATTCCGCAGCTCGATCTGCACTTCTTCCAGCTTCTTGCGGTCGAAAATACGCGTGCCTTCCGGCAGATCGGACACAGACGCATAGCGCGTCGTGTCATCCGCCACGATCACGATCGTCTTCACGCCCTCGGCCTCAACCTGCCGCGCAATCTGCGGCACGGTCTGCCCGCTCTCCACCTGCTGCCCGCCGGTCATCGCCACGGCATCATTGTAGAGGATCTTGTAAGTCGCATTCACCTTGCCCGACAGCGCCGCGCGGATCGCCAGCGAGCCCGAGTGCGAATACGTGCCATCGCCCAGGTTCACGAACACATGCGGCTCGGTCGTGAACGGCATCTGCCCGATCCACGGCGTGCCCTCGCCGCCCATCTGCGTGTGCATGTCCGTCCGCCGCTCCGGCGTGAACGTCGCCATGTAGTGGCAGCCGATCCCCGCCAGCGCACGCGAGCCCTCCGGCAGCGTCGTCGACGTGTTGTGCGGACAGCCTGAGCAGAAGTGCGGCTTGCGCGTATTGATCTGGTTCATGCCCGCAACAGCCTGCTGCGCGCCACGCACCTTCGCGAAATAAGCATCCGCCTTGGCCCGATGCGGCCCATCCGGCAGACGCCCCACCAGCGCCAGCGCAATATCCGCCGTCGCCAGCGATGCGATATCCGACAGCAACGGCGCGCCATCGCGATCCCGCTTGCCCTCGACAATCGGACGCTCAGCATCCGGCAGGTGGTACAGAATATCCTTCAGCTGCGGCTCGATGATCGACCGCTTGTGCTCGATCACCAGCACACGCTCAAACCCGCGGCAGAAATTCCTGATCGCCGTCGGCTCCAGCGGCCACGGCATCGCGACCTTGAAGATCGACACGCCCAGCTCCGCCGCATGTTCCGGCGACAGCCCCATCGCGCCCAGCGCCTCATAGACATCGCGCGCAGCCTGCCCCGCCACCACAACGCCCAGCTTCTTCTGTTTCCCGGTCAGCAGCGCACGATCAAGACCATTCGCCCGCACAAACGCCTGCGCCGCCGGCACCTTGAACTGGCGCAGCCGCGCTTCTTTCCCCAGCGGCGTATCGCCAATACGAATGCCCACCCCGCCCTCAGGCAGAACAAAGTCCGTAGGCCGCACGAAGTTGTAGCGATCCAGCCCCACCTCAACCACGGCGCCCGAATCCATCGTGTCCGCCAGACAGATCATCGACGCCCACAGCCCGCTGTAACGCGACAGCTCCCAGCCGATCATCCCATAGTCGAGCACTTCCTGAATCGTCGCGGGCGCCAGCACGGGCATCTCCGCATCGATCATCGCAAACTCGGACTGCGACGCCAGCGTCGACGACTTCGAGTTCGGATCATCCCCACACAGCGCCAGCACGCCGCCCTTGGGGTCAGTCCCCGCCATGTTCGCATGCTTGAACACGTCGCCCGTCCGGTCCACGCCCGGCGCCTTGCCGTACCAGATGCCGAACACGCCATCGAACTTCGCGCCCGGAAACAGATGCGTCTGCTGCGAGCCCCAAACCGCCGTCGCCCCCAGATCCTCGTTCAGCCCCTCCCAGAGCTTCACGTCATGCGCATCCATCAGCTTGGACGCCGCCCGGATCTGCTGGTCATACCCGCCCAGCGGCGAGCCCCGATAGCCAGAGATAAACCCCGCCGTATTCAGGCCGTGTTTGCGGTCCAGCCTCTTCCGGTCCAGCGGAAGGCGCACCAGCGCCTGGATGCCGGTCATGAAGGCCCGGCCGCTCTCGAGCAGATATTTGTCGTCGAGGGATATCCCACCGGATACAGGTGTGCCGTGCTTCAAGTCAGGCGCCTCCAGCGGGGAATATAGTCCCGGCAAATATATTGCCCAATTTCGCAGGAAGTATTTGCCATTCGATGCGCGATCTGGCATTACCCCGGCAAGATTGTTCCACGAACTCGACTAAGGACAGCAAAACATGGCCGCCGAACTCGACGCCATCGACGCGAAAATCCTCGACCTCATCCAGCGTGACGCCGCCCTCTCCGTGGCCGAGATCGCCGAGAAGGTGGGCCTGTCCTCCAGCCCCTGCTGGCGCCGCATCAAGCGCATGGAGGAACAGGGCATCATTGCCCGTCGCGTCACTTTGCTCAACTACGACAAGCTCGGATTGAACTTCGAAGTTGTGGCCAACGTAAAGCTGCAACTCCCCTCGCGCGAAAACCTCGAGAAATTCGAGCAGGCCGTCCGCAAATGGCCCGAGTGCATCGAGTGCATGACCGTCACCGGCGCCGTCGACTACGTGATGCGCATCGTCACCACCGACATGCACGCCTACGACACCTTCCTGCGCGACAAGATCCTGGCCCTCGGCCTCGTCTCGGACATCCAGTCCCGCATCATCGTCAACATCGCCAAGCGCACCACCGCCGCCCCCCTCGGCCTCATCAGCCCCTACGTCCCCACCCAGGACCGCTAAGGCAGCACCACGAAGTCCTCCACCAGCAAAGCTGGGGGAGGTGGATCGGCGCGCAGCGCCGAGACGGAGGGGGCTTCCTCAACGAAGGGATTACCCCTCCAACCACCTCAATATCGTCTCCACCACCCCGCTCTCATTCTCATAAACCTCGCCGTTCCTAACCCGAACGACACGCCACCCTTCCCGCTCCATCAACGCAGTCCGCGCAGCATCATAAGCGCGCTCTTCCGCGGTCGAATGCGTCGCCCCATCAACCTCCACAACAAGCCGCACCGCCGCACACGCAAAGTCCGCATAGTACGGCCCGATCTTCTTCTGCCGATTGAACTGATACCCGCGCAGCTGCTTGCCCTTCAGCCGCGTCCACAAGATGACCTCAGCCCGCGTCATCTCCCGCCGCATAGACCGCGCCCGATCCAGCTCCTCGCGCGTCATCCGCACAATAGCGGCTCCCCCTCCGTCTCGCTTGCAAGAGCAAGCGATCCACCTCCCCCGATCGGGATCGCTAGCGATCCCGACACTTCATAACGCTCGATCGCAAAGCGATCGAGTGGGTGGGGCAGGACTAGGCACGTCAAGCCACCGCCGCGCGGAAAGCGCCCGGTGCCGTCCTCCACCACGCTACGCGTGGGGGAGGTGGCTTGCGCGCCCTCGCGCGCAAGACGGAGGGGGCTCTCTCACCATGGGAAAGTCCTGCCCCAGCAAAGCTGGGGAAGGTGGATCGGCGCGTAGCACCGAGACGGAAGGGGCCGCTTCGCCACGCGAAGCGGATCTCACCACACCCACCACCCCGCCCTCATCCTGAGCAGCGCAGCAAAGCTGC
>Ga0209311_1001474_pt1 | contig 18748 bp, 14 predicted proteins | sample AD_UKC045_MetaG_FD_184417 | JGI IMG/M metagenome (GOLD analysis project Ga0209311, IMG submission 184417) | Active sludge microbial communities of municipal wastewater-treating anaerobic digesters from USA - AD_UKC045_MetaG (SPAdes) (version 2) | ecosystem: Engineered > Bioreactor > Anaerobic >... | reverse complement strand
TAATAATGTGGTAATATGGAGCGCTGCAATTCATTGCCGCTTTGCCATTCCGGGAATTCATTCCCATCTTCATTGTAAGCCGTGAACGCTTATTCCCGCCATCCTCATTTCTTTCTATTCCTTTGCCGTCATTTTTAACTTTTCCGTCATTCCCGCGAAAGCGGAAACCCATATTGTTTAAACCCATCACGAACGCTTTATTAGCCTTTCAGCAATCATCATAACTGTCAATAATCACGGCCTGACCCTAGATTATGTGCGGCCTGACCCTAGATTATGTGCCGTCATTTTTAACTTTTCTGTCATTCCCGCGAAAGCGGAAACCCATATTGTTTAAACCCATCACGAACGCTTTATTAGCCTTTCAGCAATCATCATAACTGTCAATAATCACGGCCTGACCCTAGATTATGACCCTAGATTATGCTTGCGGCCTGACCCTAGATTACTTGACCCTAGATTACTGATTACTATTTCATATTCGGCGCAGTCCGCAGCGAAAAGCTTGAGCGCGTCCTTTCTTATGTTCGCGCAAGTGTGAAAAAGTTCGCGGTTCCGTTGCATACACCTTGGAGCATAGCATTAGAGACAACCATGCATGCAAGATGCATATAGGTTTGCGGCAAGTGGCGCATATTCCAGTGCGCGGCCTTTGGGATCATAGATAAGCCTCACTATTCAGCCCCTTTCTTAAACCGTCCGCAAAAACTGTTCAAATATTTAAATGCTGTTTCTTTGTATATCGTTCATCCCGCATTTGTGAATATAGATGCTAATATGCTATTTTATTGCGTTTTGTTGCGGTTGTTTTATGTTTTGCGTCGAAAGCTTGAGAATCCGCCCTTTGAGATACCGCGGGACAAAAGAATTCAACGTGCCATCCGGATATATAAGCTTGTTTGCCATGACAGGCCGGAGCAACCGCTGAATCGGATCGCTTTGCGGTTCAGAGTGCGTCGCCCCGCGTTTTCTGATAGAATATGATTTAGCCGCTGGCGGGCGATCAATGTTGCGGCGGTTTCGAGGCGGCGGCGCAGGGATATGGATTGTCAAAGTTCAAATCGGATGCGTTGATTTCGGGATGGGTGAATGCGAAAGCTTAAGATTGTCGTCATATCTCCACACGAAGACAGAATTCCAGTGCAGGCGGCCTCATACAGGGCGTTCATGCCGAGTTACGGGCTGTTTCCGATTGTCAGCGCGCTCAAAGGCGCCGGGCACGGCGTGCGCGCCTATTGCGAAGCGTCGGGGAGCAAAGTGGATTGGCGCGTGGTCGACTCCGCCGACGCTGTCTGCTTGTCCCTGTTGTCCTTTTCCTCGCACAAAGGATATGAGTATGCCGATCGCATCAGGAGGCACAATCCCGATGCGACAATCATCATCGGCGGCGCGCATGCGAGTGTGTTGCCCGAGGATTGTTTGAGGCATTGCGATTACGTCGTCAGGAACGAGGGAGAAGCCGCTTTGTTGGCGCTTCTCAACGCCTTGGAAAACCACGGCGACACGGCACGGATCGGGGGCGTATCATTCATCGACGAAAACGGCCTCGCCGTTCACAATTCCTCCGCCGGGTTCATTGATAAACTGACATGTGTGGCGGACCCCCGCGATATCCTAGGATATGCAGCCAGAACCCCCTGCTCGTATTTCCTAGATATGATTAAACGCGGGGTTTTCCGTTTCAACTGCGCTATCGTTCAATCTTCGAGAGGTTGCCCCTTCGCGTGCAAATTCTGCTTTGTGAAATATGAATCCGGACAGGAATACAGAGTGAAGGATCCCAAGCTCGTTCTGGAAGAGATCGAGCAATCCGTGTCCCTCCTGAAAACTAGGTATGTGTTTTTCGCGGACAACGATCTTGTGGGGAATCGTTCCCAAGCGCTTGAATTGCTTCGGCTGATCGAGCAACGTTTCCATGGGGATATCGATCTGTGTTTCTTTACCAGAATATTCACGGCTATGGACGATGAAATGATGCGCGCGATAGAGCGCGCGGGCAGGGCCTGCCTGATTGTGGGTGTGGAGTTTCTGGAAGAGTCCGCGCTTGATGTTTTCAATAAAAAGCAAACCTTGCGAGACATAGATGAATGCCTCGATCGTTTCGGACGCTATAACATCAAGCTTCAGCCCCTGTTCGTTTTCGGGACCGACACCGATGATATCAATTGTGTGGAGAAAGCTCTGGCGCTTGTGCTGAAACATAAATGCTACAACTGGGGTTTCAGCAGCCTGTTCGATTTTCCCTCAAGGGAAAAAGTTCTCGGGCAGCCGCAGGTTATTTCGGATCACAGATTCATACACAGCGACTGGCGGTTCTATACCGGAAACTTCGTGATTCATTATCCCGCCCGAATGCGTCCCAGCGAGCTTCAAAGGGAAATGGCTTCCGCGCAAAGACGCTTTTACAGGTTGAACAAAGAGGCGTTTCATCACTACTATCCATTGCATGCCACTTATGTCCCTTACATTGAATTCCTCGAAAAGGCGGAGGAAGGGCTCTACAACAACGATGGAACACTGCGCGAGGACCTGCTTCCAAGCAAGCACATGGAAACGCCGCGTATAGATGTTTCTTTCAGCCGAACGGTTCTCTGGAAAGAAATTGCCAGCTATTATTTCGTCAACATGACAAGAATCCAATCATGGAAATATCTGCTTTCACTGCGCAACAAAGCGACATGAATCGATAGATGCCACCTGTCGCCAAGAGGTCCGCACAGGAAGGTAACATCGAAAAGCTGTTGTGCTCATACCGCAGCCCATCATCAGCAAACCAAAGATTTGGGGTCACAAAGATTTGCAAAGATTTGGAAGATTGGAGTCATGGAAGATTGGAGTCAGGCCGGGATTATTGACAGTTTATAGTTGGGGCTTATTGGCAATATTGGGTAAAAATGGGTTCCCGCTTTCGCGGGAATGACGGCAATGATAAAAACGATTTTTCCAACAGTCTGTCTCGGCCCGGCTTTGTTTCTTTTACATTATTTCTTCGCTGTCATCTTTTTTTTCGTCACAAAGAGTTAGTTTCTTTTAATTCATCTCATAAGAACTTAGAATATGATGAGCGGAGCGGGCGATTCGTTTTCACGGAGTCGCACCGGGCGCGAAGCAGGATGTTTTAACTCGCGTTTTCAGCGTAAAACATGCGGGTTAACGACGTGACAACATTTTCAATCAATAAGATCGGCGCAAACAACAGCATGGGAATAATAACCACAGTCAAAAGAAGAATCATCAGTCGTCTTAAGCGAATGCATGTCATGGCGGCAGTCGCGGCGATTCTCGGCGCCGTGTGCGTCGCTTCCTTGTGTTATGGAGCGAAAGGCAAGATTGCCGCCCCGTCAGGTCAGTCAGCGGCCGACGCCGGCCTTGCCGATATTTGCAGGCGGAAACAAATATCTCTGCCTCTGAAAAACGCGCGCATTACGGTGGACAAGAAAGCGAGACAACTCAGGCTCTACGAAGGCGGCTCAATGCTCAAAACATATCCCGTGGCGTTCGGTCCGAACCTTGAAGGACACAAAACCCGGGAGGGAGACGGCCGCACCCCGGAGGGAAAATACTATCTTATCAAGCACACCAGCCCGGCTTTCGGCAGATGTTTCTACATCGCATACCCTAACGAGAAAGACGCCCTCGAAGGACTTGAAAACGGCGTCATTTCCAAAAAGTCATACTTGAAAGTGAAAGCCGCGACAACCGCAAAGACATATCCGCCTTCGAACACCGGGCTTGGCGGTCAAATCCTGCTCCACGGCACTAAAGACAGAACCGAACAGAACCTGACGTCGATTGACTGGACACTAGGCTGCATCGCTATGGAAAACGCGGACATTATGGAGATTCTTAACGCCATACCCGACAACGCCCGGCCGGAAATACAGATTTCACCTTCGCTTAACAACGCCGCCAATTAGAGCAAGGGGGTTGGCTCAGGCCGGGTTTGGGTTTCATGACGAGATTGTTACAGATTATGCAAACGATAATCAATACGGCACAAGGATTGATATCGTAGTAAAAGTTTTCTCTTTTGACTGTTTCATGATTGAACAGCGATGCCGCCCTACACCTATATAAATATCGTGAATAATGGTTTTGCTTTTGATTGTTTAACGGGATTGGTTTTTCATAGGGAAATCAGGGTGTCGATGTCTTCGGGGGACAGGAGGGTTCCGGGGTTGTTTCTGAGTTTGAGGGCGGCGTAGGCGAGTTGTTGCGCGCGCTGTGTTTCTCCGGCGGATTCGAGGGAGACGCGGAGGGCTTCGAGGACGATGAGCGAGCACGCGGAGGCGCACCAGTCGTACACCGCCGCCGCGTCTGCGGGACCGACGCTTTCGCTCTTTTCGAGCGCGCGGCCGAGCAGCCAGTCCGTCATCGAGTACGCCCTGATGTAAAGTTCCTCGAACTCGGGGCCGAGGTTATGGGCGATGACGCGCGTGCACTGCCTGCCCGACCAATGGACGGGATAGCTGGGTTTGCCGCCGTTGTCCGGCCCCCAGACGTCTATGACGCGTTTTCTGACGGAGTCTATGCCGCCGTCATGCAGAGCGCGGGCGGTCTGAGCGGAAACGTCGAGCGGGGTAGCGCCTTCGGCGTCCGCCCCGAACGATGAAATTCTGTGGGCGGCGCGGAAGGCTCGCAGGCTCTCGAATTCCCGCCGTTTGAGGGGCAGGGAATCGTCGTCGCCGGTCAGCAACACGATGTCGATGTACAGTTCGAGGGCGCGTCCGGTCAGGACGGAAGCGGCCTCGAAGCGCGCTGTGCCCGCGAGGTCCGCCAGAGCGCAGAATATGGCGGTCAGCCGCGCCGCCGCGCCGAGCGCGGGGGGACGGCCTTCGGCGGAGCCTGCGACGCGCGCGGCCTCATGCGCCGCGTAGCGCGCGAGCCTGCGCAACGCCTGCGCTTGCGCGTCTCCGATGTTTTCCTCGTCTGTCCGCAATGTCATCCCTTGAAAGCGACAGCTTCGATTTCGACCAGAGCGCCTTTGGGAAGCGCCGCCGGAGCCACGCACGCGCGCGCGGGCGGGTTCTCAGCAAAATATTCGCCGTACACTTCGTTCATCGCCGCGAAGTCCTTCATGTCCGACAGAAACACGCTGGTCTTCACGACGTCCTGAAGCCCGACCCCAGCCGCTTCCAGCACTGCCTTGAGGTTGGTCAGGACTCTGCGGGTCGCGGTGGCGATATCCGAGTTTTCCATTTCGCCGCTTGCGGGGTTCAGGGGAATCTGACCGGAGCAGAAAATAAAGCCGCCCGCTGCTGTGGCTTGGGAGTAAGGGCCGACCGCCGCCGGGGCTTCCGTGGTTGAGATGATTTGTTTCATGCGCGATGACCTCCGAGGAACATAATCCGAAATGATTTTACACGCGGAGGAGCGGGTCTTCAATATCGAGAGAATCGAAAAACGCCCCCCTGCGGGCGGGGCGCGCCCGGCTGATGCTCCACAGACGCTGCGTTCCGCCGCTCTCCCTTGCCTTGTCGTCGCCGGAAGCGTAAAATCATGTCTTGTTCGGAAAGGACGGTCGGAGATGAAACTGACACCTGAGATGGCGCTTGAGTACCACCTTGGCGGGAAAATCGGGCTAAAACTCACAAAGAGGCTCGACGACAGCCAGACGCTGAGTCTGGCATACACGCCCGGTGTGGCGGAAGTCTGCAAGGCGATAGTCCAAGACAGAAACGTGCTGTACTCGCACACGGCCAAGAGCAATCTTGTGGCGGTGGTCAGCGACGGGACGGCGGTGCTGGGGCTGGGGGACATCGGGGCGGCGGCGGGCATCCCCGTCATGGAGGGCAAATGCGCTCTGTTCCGGACTTTCGGAGAGGTGGACGCGTGGCCGGTGACGTTTGAGAACGCCCGCGTGAACGGTAACTCCGGCCCGACGGATGTCGATAAAGTGGTCGAGTTCACAGCGGCCATCGCCAATATGTACGGCGGCATCAACCTTGAAGACATAGCGGCTCCGGCCTGTTTCGACGTCGAAGACCGGCTGCAGGAAATGCTGGACATACCCGTCTTCCACGACGACCAGTGGGGAACAGCCGTAATCACCCTCGCGGGCGTCATAAACTACTGCGTCATCACGGGCAAGGCGATGGACGAGTTGAAAGTGGCGGTGAACGGGGCCGGAGCGGCGGGCGTCAGGATAGCGCAGATGATAATGGCCGCCGGGGTGAAGGATTTATTGCTGATTGACACCAAAGGGGTGTGCCATTCCGGGCGCGACGACCTCAATCCCTTCAAAAGAACGTACGCCGTCGACACCGCCGCGCGCACGCATCGGGACGCGCTCGCCGGAGCCGACCTCGCCATCATGGTGTCCAACAGGTTCAACCGGGACGGCTCGCGCAGTTGCGAACCATCATGGCTCAAGGAGATGAACCACTATCCGGGCATTTTCTCGATGGCGAACCCGGACCCGGAGATATATCCGGACGAGGCCCGCGAGGTCTTCGGCGACAAGCCGTATATAATGTCCACCGGACGCTCGGATTTCCCGAATCAGGTGAACAACGTTCTGGGATTCCCGTTTATATTCAGAGGCGCGCTGGACGTGCGCGCGAAACGAATCTCGATGAACATGAAGATAGCCGCCGCCGAAGGGCTTGCCCGGCTCGCCCGCGAGTCCGTGCCGGACGACGTCAAACGCGCGTACGGCGGACAGGAACTCGAATTCGGCCCCGGATACATCATCCCGAAACCATTTGACCGCAGGCTGCTGACGTTCGAGGCGCTGGCGGTCGCCCAAGCCGCCGTCAAAGACGGCGACGCCCGCGTGTCAGACATCTCAAACTATCCGCAATACCTAGCCGCGCTGGCGTTCACCCCGAAAATCGAATTCGCCGCGAGAGCGGAGATTTCAAAGACCGTCCGCTTTGAAGACAACTGGATACTGATCGACGAGAAGAAGCGGAACGGCGGCTGCGCGTACCTGTGCGACGCGGGAGTGGAAACAGGCGGCGCGTCCCCGGACTCTCTGGTCGGAAAACGCGTCGAGCTTGCCCTCAACGACGGAAAAGTGAAAAAAATCGATATCCTGTGACCGCCGCCCGCCGTTTGGGGGAGAACATCGGGCAAAGGCATCGCCGGGGCGCGCGCGGCGCAGTCTCCCATTTTCCATTGCGACTCAATAACATAGATTCTCCATTTACATAGCCCTTGCCGTCTGCTATTTTTTCGCTGTGGAAACATTGATGAACACGCCGTCGCTTGCGAAAGTCCTGATACTCTTCGGGGCGATACTGACGCTGTATAAGTTGAAGCTTCCGCTGTGGGCTGCCATATTCGCGGCGTCCGCGCTGACAGGGCTTTGGTTCGGAGCCGGCGCCGCCGGAACCGCAAAGAACATGCTCCTATCCGCAGCCTCGGCGGACACGCTGTGTCTGTGCCTGATCGTGGTGGGGCTGCTGGGGCTGAGCCACCTGCTGAACGACACCGGGTCGCTGTCCCGGCTGGTGGAAGGGCTGACGGCGGCGTTGGGGGGCACGGCGAGGAGCGCGGCGGCTCTGCCCGCCCTCATCGGTCTGCTGCCCATGCCCGGAGGCGCAGTCTTCAGCGCCCCGCTCGTGCGCGCGGCCTGCCACGGCGAAGCCCAGTCTCCCGAACAAAAATCCGCCGTCAACTACTGGTTCCGCCATATATGGGAATACTGGTGGCCGCTGTACCCCGGCATCATTCTCGCCACCATCCTATTCAGCATATCCGCGTGGAAAGTCATGCTGATACACATGCCACTGACCGCCGCCGCCGTCACATTCGGATGGATATTCATCATGAGGCCCGCGTTCAAGCAGAAGCCGGGCGCGAACGCGGGTGCATGTGAACAGCCGCAAGGCCCGGCGCGAAGAGCCGCCATGCGGGCCGCAGTCCGCGAAAGCGCCCCCATAATCATCATGATTGCCACCACATACACGCTCGGCCCCGCCCTCAGCGCTTCCGGCCTTAACGGCTCCGCAGTCAAATACATCCCCGTCATCACGGGGGCCGCAGCGGCGATAGCATGGCTCGCCGTCGCGCGGCGCGCGGGGGTCCGCCGTGTGGCCGCCGCCCTGTTCGGCCGCGCTCAAGTCCCAATGATACTGCTCGTCGCCGCCATCATGGTGTTTCAGGGAACGCTTATCCGGGCCGGCGCGTTTGAAAACATCCAGACCGACTTAGCCACCTACCGCCTCCCCGTCATCGTCATCATCGCCGCCCTGCCCTTCATCTCCGCGCTCGTGATGGGGTTGGCCGTCGGGTTCGTCGGAGCCTCATTTCCCATCGTCATTTCCCTTCTCCCGGCGGGAGTTATGGATTCCACCGAACGGCTCGCCTATTTCACCCTCGCATACGTCATGGGATACGCCGGGATGATGCTAAGCCCCGTGCACCTCTGCCTCATCGTCACCAAAGACTTTTTTAAAGCGGATTTTCTCAAGATATACAAACAAATAGCCGTCCCCTGCGCCGCCACCCTGCTATTCGGCCTCGCCCTCTCCGCCCTCTACAAATACATTTTCTAGCCCGCCGCTTACGAAGGCCGCTCCGCAAAATTTCGCGCTTGTCCATTCGCGTGTGTTAGAATATTCTTGAATGACCATTAAGGAGCGCCGACATGATTAAGTTCCGCCGCGATGACTGTTTGGCAAAAGTATCGCGTTCGGCCGCCGTTGCGGCGGCGATTCTGTGTATATTCGCAGTTTGCGCGCAGCCGTGCGGGGCGGCGGTGGTGACCGATAGGTTGGAGACAGACAAGACGGGGCGGCTTGCGAGCGAAGCTTCGCTTGTCGCGTTGGTAGAGATAACGGGGGTCAGGCCGGACGCTCAACAGGAGCCGCAGGGAAAAACGACGCGGAGGGAAACGAGCCCGGCGATGCTCGCCGAGGCGCGCCCGGTCGAGGTCTTCAAGGGCCATGTCGAGGGCGACTTCATCCTCATCGAATTCACAGAATCGGAAAAAGCGGTCATTCCGGCTCCGGTGACATTTAAATCCGGCGACAGGCGGGTAGTTTTCCTGAGACATTCAGAGGCAGCCGACAGATTCGCCACATTGTCGCCCTCTTCCGGCAGCGAGATTCCGACGGACGCGCTTCTGGAGCGGCTCCGCGCGGAGACGGGGAAACCGGGAGCCGCGCGCGGCAAAGTGTCGGCGGTCATCGACGCGGGGAAAGAAGCCGTTTTCCCACCCGGCGGCGCGAAGGTGTCGATTGTCATAAAGAATCAGTCCGGCGGCGCTTTCAGGCTGTATGAAAACATTGAAGGCGCGGTCGCGATAAGCGTTCGGGACAAAGACGGAAGGGAAATCGCAGCAAAGAGCGACTGGAAGATTCCCCCCAAAGGGGCGGCATTCCTGCTGCATCACGGACATTCGCTGACGGCTGAGATAGACTTGTCCGCAATGTTTGAAATCGACGAGCCGGGCGAGTACGCGGTCGCTGCGAGAGTCGAGTTGCCCGCGCCGCCATCCGGGGACGCCCCGCCTTCTCTCTCGGCCCAAGAAATCTCAATCTCAATATCTGGGAAAAACCTTTAACGGACATTCTTCGCAGTCGGGCGTCGTGCCGCAGTGTCTATTTCCCACTGCGACAATCAGCGCGTGGTATTCGTTCAAAAGAGCGACGTCCTCAGGAAGCCTCCGCGTGAAATACAACCTCATCGTCTCGTAATCGGCGTCCGGGGAGAAAAGGCCGTGTCTGCCGCCGATGCGGCGGGTGTAAGCGTCCGCCACGAACACCGGTTTTTTCGCCGCGTAAAGAGTTATGGAGTCAGCAGTCTCCATGCCTATGCCGTTGACGGAAAGCAACTTGACGCGAAGTTCCGGAGCGGGAAGAGCGAACAGCCTGTCGAGGGAGCCGCCGAAGTCGTCGAAAAGCATGGACACGAAATTTTTCAGTCTGCGCCTTTTGACGTTGTAATAGCCGGAAGGGCGGATAAGCTCGGCGAGCGCGTCTGCGTCCATGTCTCGCATAGAGACGGGGTTCAGCGCGCGGGCCGCCTTGAGGTTTGCAATGGCGCGTTTCACATTGCGCCAAGCGGTGTTCTGTGTGAGAATCGCGCCGACGCAGACCTCGAACCGTGTGCGGCCCGGCCACCAGCCCCTCGGGCCGATGCTCTCGAACATCGCCTCGTACATCCGCATGGCGATACCGTCGTCCGGGCGGCCGCCGGGCGCTTTTCGCGTCGTGGCGCGGCTCCCTGCGTCAGTCTTCAATCTGCCGCACCGCTTTAGCGAAATCCAGCGTCAGCTTGCTTGCGCCCGCCGATATCGCGAACTCGCCCTTGTTGAAATCAGCCTGACAATAGGGGTTGTCGAACCTTTTGAAACCGCGCATCGGCTCCTGATTTCCGTTAACGGTGAAATCGCCCTTCCAGCCGAAGCGGATTTTTCCGACGCCCGGAGCGTCATACTTGACGCTCAATCCATTCGTCTTCAAATCCGCTCCGAGGATGGAAGCCTTGAACCTATCGAAAGAGCCGTCTGTGGCGCGGCGTCCCAACTGGCATATCCATATCGTCTTGCGGCCGGGCGCGACAAGCTCCACTCCCGCGTCCCTGCCCTCTTCCGCCCAGAAAGTCGGGGCGCTCGAATACAGCGCCACATATCCGTCTCCCTTTTTGGCGAACGTCCAGTTGCCTTTCGTCTCCACCGCGTCGAAAGCCCATTTCGGGAAGAACGCGTGAGTGTAGTCGTGGAAGTTGCGCTGGCCGAGCACGGTCGTGTTTTTCAGGTTGTACACGGCGACAAGGACGTTTTTGTGCTGGGCGACGCGCGGGAGCCTGTTGTGGCCCCAGTATGTGGGCGTGCGGTCTCCCTCGTCCACCGGAGAGCCGGGGTGCGACGTGAACACCACAGCGTCCGGGCTTAACATCGCCTGCCAGATATGATGCTGATTCCCGATGTAACCGGGCATGTAGTCGAGCGCCGAGCCGAGGAAATAATCCGGCGTGCGGTATCCTATCTTGTTCACTTCTGAGAGCAGCGCCCTGTCGGATTCAATCGTGATGAATCTGGTTATGAAAGCGGTCAGGCCGTTTGCTGGAATCAGTTTTATCTCCTTGGGGGCGGAGTCCACGAACGGGTGTTTCCACAAGTCCCATTTGTGGAACGCTGCGAGGGTGTGAGCCACCACCTGATGCTGGGTGAACGCGCTCATTCCCCATAAGAAAACAAGGTCGTCCGGATTCTTCGGGTCCAAGCCGTGCATAGTTAAATCCTGAAGTCGGATGCCGTGGCGTTCGCGAGTCAGATACTCCTCCTGAAGAGCGCGGCCCGCGTTTACAATCGCCTGCGGCGGCCTGTAGCTTCTGCTCATCGCAAGCGCCGTCGAACTCATTCCCGGCGTCGGATACCCGTATCCCCAAACCTGATAAATCACGCCCCTGACGGAATCATCCCTGCCGCTTACAATTTTTTTCGTGTACGTGCGGCCGTGCGACCCCGCGTACATGCCCCTGTACAGGTCGGAGCCGATATCGAACAACATCAAGTCGTAAGCCATCGCCGCGAGGCGCGCCATCTCCGGGTCCAGCGAATAGTCGGCCAGAGCCAGAATCGCCGGAAGGTTCTCCGCCATGTAAACATTCGAGTCCCATTCGCTGAAGCCCCAGCGCGCGCGCCTGTCTATCCATTTGCGGATGTAAGGTTCGGCGTGCTTCATGTGTTCGCGCCCTTTGCGCTTGTTGTTATTAAACGTCTCGTCCGGGAACATCTGCCCCATCAGGTATTCGCTCGAATGAAAAAGAATCTGGTGGTTTTCCGTCCAAGAAATCATCTTGTCCGGGCCGGGTTCGTCCACCCAGTATTTGAAGTTCAGGGCCGCGCCCTTGAGCCGGGCGTATTGCTCGCTCGTCAGAACAGGCGACGCCGAATGCTCGTACAGCGCGCGCACGACCCGTATCATGGTGAAGTCCGCGCAGTCGTCCCGGGTGTCGAGAATCTTTGCGCTCTCCTCCACTATCTCGTCTGGAATTTTTTCCAGCAGCCCGGCGCGCACCGCAAGCAACGATTCCAACAGAGAATTCGCCTCCGGATTCGCCGCAACCGCCAGAGTTTTCGCCCTGCGCTCCTCGAATGTCGAGTCCTCCGGGGTCGTCCTCTGAATGTCGGGGACGGGCGCGGAACTCGACCACGCCGGAGTACCTTCCTTCGGCTTCCATTTATCCGCTTTCACTCCGAATTTGACGTCTATAACCACTTTCACGACAACCACAAGCGCCAATGCGGCCGCCGCCACGACAATTACTATCGTCTTCGCTTTTTTAGATTTCATTCATCAATCTCCCTGTTTGATATCACGCCATTATTTGTTCCTCCGGGTTCCTCTTCCCCCGGAGGGCGCGTCTTCCATCTTTTATGTATCCAGAACCAGTGGTCGGGATGCCTTCGCACGAATTCCTCTATCGCCGAGGTGTACCCCTGACAGTAAGCGGCGATATCCTTTCCCGCGTCTCCAGTCTTTTTGATAACTACCTCGGGGAAAATCACCGCATGATGCTTCTCATAACCTTCCCTGACAATAAAAAGAGGGATAACCGGGCAACCGCACCGGACGGCGAACAGTCCCGGCCCTTTGAAGGCGGAGACCTTCGAGCCGAAGAAGTCCACGAATATACCCCTTGTTCCGGCGTTCTGGTCAGAGACCAGCCCTACGCACTGATTTGCCGCCAGCAGTTCCGTTATATGCTGAAACATCGGGACACCGCGCGGTATGTGCTTTGTGCCCTTGCTTGTTCGCAGCTTCACAATCATGTCGTTGATTACGCCGTCATCCTGCTCGCGGCCCACAGCGGTCAGAGGATAGCCGCAGACGGCAAGTTTCCACGCCAGAAGCTCCCAGTTGCCGTAATGCGACGAAATAACAACCGCGCCTTTGCCCGCCTTCAACGCGGCGGCAAGATGCTCAGTCCCCTCTATGGAGACCATCCGTTCAAGAGCCTTTTCGTCGTAAACCGGAAACCGCAAAAACTCGAACATGCTTTTAATGAGGTTCTGGATTGAGCGTTTTGCTATCTCCCTCAATTCATCATCGGAATACTCGTCCTTGAAAGCGCGCCTCAGATTGCTAAGCATCAGATTCATGCTCCGGGGATAGACCCTGACGAACAACGAGCCGAAAAAGTCCGCAAGAGACTCCTGAGCGCGCGAAGGCAGAACCCTGAGCAACACGGATACTATCCCTATAAGAATATGTGTAAGCTTCATTCCGAAAAAACCTAACGCGCCGCGACTTCGTTGTCGGCGCTCCGCGCCTCTCACTTTAGCGCTTTTCCGGCTTTCATTTCAAACCCCTGACGACGCGCGACGCGCTGAAGAGCGTCATTTTGCGGTAATTCCGCGCGGCGCTTTACAACCGGGCCTGAAAATATTATAAATTATCCGTTGACGGAGTGTAGCTCAGCATGGCTTAGAGCGCTGCGTTCGGGACGCAGAGGCCGGAGGTTCGAATCCTCTCACTCCGATACCATCTTTAATAAGTCAAAAAATAATGTTTTTTGCGTATCGTTAAGGTTTTCTCCATATCGACGATAAATGAACCATAGGCGCGTTCGGATAGTGCGCGGACGCGTTGGATTAGTAATTGTATTGTTCGCGAAGTCGGACATGTAAACGATATTGTCGTTTGCATGGTGTCTGGTGTTGTGTGCGTTCTAATTATGCGCGAAAGGAAACGTTAAGCCATTGATTATAAACACAAGCATCGCCGCGATGAGAGCCTTGAATGACATTGACTCAAGGCATAGCGCGGCTGCGGTCGCGATGCAAAGACTGTCTTCCGGGCTTCGGATAAACCGGGCGGCTGACGATCCGTCCGGACTCGCCATAGTAAGCGGCATGAGAGCGCAGATCGGCGGCCTGAACGTCTGCATGCATAATATTCAGGACGGAATAAACATGTTGCGCACGGCGGAAGGCGGCATTAGAGAAATATCAGATATGACTCAAAGAATCCGAGACCTTTGCGTGCGAGGCGCGAATGAAGCGACTCTTACAGTTGCCGACCTAACAAAAATACAAAATGAAATCGAATCACTAAAGAATGAAATTAACCGGACGGGACAAGCCACCAAATTCAACACGAAGAGCGTGACTTCAAATTATGAAGGCCAGAATTCGGTAACGACGAATTTAAATTCGACCACAGTCAACCATACATGGGCCGGGCCAGCTCCGCCGGCGGCTCCCGGAGACGCCGAATACGATGAAATGGCGGACAGGGTGGTCAGGATGACCAACCGCGCCATGGAGAAAGTGTTCGGCATGTTGGGCATTTCGCCTGATGAAACTTTCAATCTTACGATAAACTTCAGCCAGATCGACGGCAACGGAGGCGCGCTGGCGACCGGCGGCGGCGCTCCCGGCAACATGGTCATGAACTTCGACGTGGAAGATTTTCTCGATCCCGACGGGCCGGGTCCGTTGTCAGAACTTCTCGGTTACGACCCGGCTGTTCACGGTTTCACGATGGAGATGGTCGTAGTCCATGAGATGACACACGCGGTGTTTATAGCTCTAGGAGGCGGAGGCGGCTCGGCTTGGGGACAAGAGATGCTGGCCGCTATGGTGTCGGGAGAAGCTGACAGGCGCATAACTGGCAATGAGGCCGGAGTTCTCGCCGCAATCGGCGGCGGGCTGACATCCGCCCCGGCTGACTCTAATCAATACGCCGAGGCGGCCTTAGCCGGAAAATTCATCGTAGAAAAATTCGGCGCAAGCCGCATGCGCGAAATCGCTCAGGAAGTAATCAACGGCTCCGACTTCGACACAGCCGTAGAAACCGTTCTTGCCGACACATACGCATCTTTCGCAGATTTCGAAACGGCGGCGGACGCTTGGTCCACCGACTACATAAACAACGGCAAACATCTCACGGTCGACACGAACGGCATGGCATGGACATCCAACCCTCCCAATGAGGTTCAGTCGAATTCATGGTATCTGCAGGTTGGCGCGGATAACGGGGACAGTTTCAGAAAAGACGCGCAGACCCCTTGGGGAGTCGGCGGCGCTCTCGACTACCTGCTCTTCGTGGACGTCACTAACGCGGATTCGGCTCAACGCTCGATTTCCGTAGCGGACAAAGCTATCGGAGCTCTGAGCAACGCCCTTTCTATCATCGGAAGACAGGAACGAGTTCTCAATCATATCGCAAACGACACTGCGGCCCAAATAATCGGCATAGAAAACTCTAAGAGCGCGATATTTGACGCGGACATCGCTAGCGAAGCTCTCTCTTTGACCAAAGAAAACATTCTCGCACAAAGCGCGACTTCGGTTCTCGCACAAAGCTCGTCCATCAACGGCTCGACGGTGTTAGATTTGATCGATATGTCATTAGCCTGATGTTTCATGATGAAGCTTGTTTCTCAGGCGTCTCAAACTAATTGTTTTTTTGTCGAAGTGTTGAACGCGCGCGTCATAATGATAGAATAAGCGCAATCGAAACTTGAAAAAAGCGCGGGAGACGCGCGGGTTGTGAGCGGCGGTCAAGGCCGGGCGCCGAGCCACAGGAGATGTCAGACGCGGAATCGGAAACGACTCAGCCGACAACGTTCTCCAGACCCGTCGCGGAGCGGCGAACTCGCCGACACAGTGAAGGCGGCATAAAGCCCGCGCGGCCGCCGGGGAAAGAGGGAACATGAGCTGGACACTGAGCAGCCCCGCATTCAGTGAAAATCAGCGCATACCCGACAGGCACACTTGCAAGGGCGTTGATGTGTCTCCTGAATTGCATTGGAGCGCGCCCCCAAGCGGGACTGTCGAGCTTGCGCTGATAATGGACGACCCCGACGCTCCGATGGGGACTTGGACGCACTGGACGATTTACGGGATAAGCCCTGACACGATGTCGCTGCCGGAGAACGTGGACAGAGGAGCTAGGGTCGCTTCGATTAACGCGGCGCAGGGATTGACGAGCTATGGGACGACGGGCTACGGCGGCCCATGCCCTCCTCCCGGCCTCGTTCACAGATACTTCTTCAAACTATTCGCGCTGTCAGAACCGTCCGGGCTTCCGCCTGCCGCAAGCATCGAAAATGTCTGGGCGGTCGTCAAAAAACTGTCCATCGCGGAAACTCAACTAATGGGAACTTTCGGAAGATAGTTCGTTTTTCTAGAGCAATCCGAAGAAATTGCAGAGAGAACGGAACGACGTTGTTTCATCGCGCCGCCGTCTATTCTACCGCTTTGGGCGCGCCGGAGATAACGCTGAAGAACTTCTTTCGCAGGGCGCGCTCCATTGCGGCCATGACGGATTGGTCTACGTTTTCAGCGCGGGCCAGCTTCAGAGACACTTCCGCCGAATCTTTTTTCGGCAGGCGTCTGAGAATGGCGGCGGCCCTATCAGGAGGAAGATTGCCAAGAGCGGCAGCGGCGACATCCGCGCTTTCCTCGCTCAAGATGTCCGCAACCTGAGCGTCTTCATAAACAGAGAGAAACTGAAAGAAATCGCCCATCCGCGCCTCCCTCGCGCCCGCCTCGGCGGGCCTTCCTGACGGACATATTCTACACCTTTCAAGCCTTTGCGCGCCAGCCCCCGTTTCCGGGCGCTCTTTTTCATAGGGAAAACATGACGTTTTCCCTATGAAATATATTCCCTCCTCTATTGACACCCCATTTTCACAATGATACAATCGCACACAACAAAACTTTTTCAAGGAGGCGTGTATGGCGAAGAAAGTTGTGAAGAAGGTTGCCAAAAAAGCGGCAGCAAAGAAAGTCGTGAAAAAGGTTGCCAAAAAAGCGGCGCCGAAGAAAGTCGTTAAAAAAGTTGTTAAGAAAGTCAAAAGGGCTCCGAACCCGGAATTCATGAAACCCGTGCAGCCGGACGCCATCCTCGGCGCCCTCGTGGGCACAAAACCCCTGCCCCGCACCCAGATCACAAAGAAACTCTGGGAGTACATCAAGAAGAACAACCTTCAGGACCCGAAGAACAAAAGAATGATCAACGCTGACGACAAGCTCAAGGCGTTCTTCGGCGGAAAGAAACAGGCCAGCATGTTCGAGCTGGGCAAATACATCAAAGCGCACGCTTCCTGATGCGCCGAATAAACGCGTCGACTTGAATAAATAACGGAGAAAAGAGGAGGGGGCGTTTCTCGCGAAACGTCCCCTTTTTAATTGCTCAAAAAAATCATCCGAAATTTCTCATCAACAAAATAAGTACCGGCGGGTGACGGATTGCCGAACCGATTCATCACTTCGCGCGGGGCATGTGCTTCTTGATAAACGCGTCCTCTTCCTTGAGCCAGCCGTTCTTCCTGACCAACTCGTATGTTGTCTCGTTCAGCTTCTTGGCCCTTTCGTCGAGCGCGGTGAAGTTGCCATCTATCATTGCGAACGCGAATTTGAAGCCGTTGAATTCCGGGTTTCGGTGCGCCGTCGTCATTATGTCCCGCAGTTTCAGAGCCACCGGAGATGGAACTCCCGAACGCGCGACGAATACCCACGTGCTCTCGAAAGGTTCGCAATACAAGGGGGCGAATGTAGCTGACTTTTTGTTTAATTCGCCGGAAAGCCTCACTGCGGATTCGGCGGCTGAAAACACGTCTATATCCTTTGCGTCGAGCGCGCCAACTATGTTAGGTATAGGCGCGTCCGACACGAACCGCACGGATGAAAAGAACTTCTCAAGCGGCTCGTTGATCCCTTTTTTGTATAGCAGGAACCGTGTGGGAAGCAACTGGGAAGCCCCCCATTTCTTGCCCCGCAACGCTTCCACTGTCATTATCTCGCCTTTCCTCACATACAAGCATTGGTTAAGTATCGTTGATTTATTCATCGACAATGTGAAAAGCATCATCAGGTCTTTCTTGCCGGATTTCTGGTATTCCGCGAACTCCATCCCGTTTAGATATGCGAAATCCGCCGCGCCGGTTTCGAGGTCGCGAACTGCGACCATTCTGTCGCCGTGCCTGAAGGTGAGTTTATCAACCGTGATGTCCGCGTCGATTTTCTGGCTTATGACTTTTGCCATGTCCTGAAACATCGTCATTAATTTATCTGTGGCGAAACCTTCAATCACTGGGAGTTTCAGGACATACTTCTCCCGCGCTTCCGAGCGCTCGGTGAAAAAAACGCACTGTGAAACAGCGCTAATAGCGACTGCGATCGCAACGATGAAACAAGTTTTTCTCATAGTCAGCCAACCCCCGTCGGGCTATTTGCCTTTGTAGCCCGGATGATATTTTTTGAAGAACTCTGCCTCTTCCTTGCGCCATCCGCCTTTTTTAACCATCGAAGCGAACTCCTTGTTGATCTTAATCGCTTTATCATCCACGGGCATGAAGTGGCCGTTGATCATAGTGAACGCAAACTGGAATTGAGCAAATTCCTTGTCTTTGTGGGCGGTGGTGGCGGCTTTGATGAGTTGCGCCTTCCTCTGTTCCGGCATGTCTTTTCTTGCAACGAACACCCAGTGGCTCTCCACATCCTCGCATCCGAGGGCTTGGACAATCGAGTCTTTTTTCGTGAGTTCTCCGGCGAGCCAGACAGTGTGCAGATAGGTTCCGAAAACGTCTATGCTTTTGTTCGCCAGCCCTTCCATCATGGGATTGAGAGGCGAATCGGTGGCATAGCCTACCGAGCCGAAAAACTTATCAAGCGGTTCGTCTATCCCATTTTTATATAGAATGGCCCGCGACAACAGCGGATGGGATGCCTTGAATTTTTTTCCTCTCAATTCTGATATGTCTTTGAATTCACCTTTTCGGACGAAGAAACAAGCCTTCTCCACGGTCGATTTCTGCATGCCGAGGATGAAAACCGGAGTCA
>Ga0209311_1001452_pt1 | contig 18946 bp, 16 predicted proteins | sample AD_UKC045_MetaG_FD_184417 | JGI IMG/M metagenome (GOLD analysis project Ga0209311, IMG submission 184417) | Active sludge microbial communities of municipal wastewater-treating anaerobic digesters from USA - AD_UKC045_MetaG (SPAdes) (version 2) | ecosystem: Engineered > Bioreactor > Anaerobic >... | reverse complement strand
TAGGCGTGATATTGCGTGTGCAGTTCCTCACTCTTGAGAGGGTGAACAGGGGGTAGCAGTCAGTCCGGAAAATATGCGTGATATTGCGTGTGCAGTTCCTCACTCTTGAGAGGGGGAACAGGGGGTAGCAGTCAGTCCGGAAAATATGCATAATATTGCGTGTGCAGTTCCCCCTCTTGAGAGGGGGACAGGGGGTGTGTAACGATTCCGCGGCAAACAGTCATTTTCGATTTATCATTTTTCTGATGCTCGTAATTGAGACAGATATTGATGAATGATGAACCACGGAGGGCTCGAAGGACACGAAGAAAAACGGAACAATTTTCATACTTGGATTTATACTGTATTATTATTGGAATATCTCTACAAATGATCGATGACCAATTCGATAATCGACCATAAATCGCACATAGCGACCGACATGAAATTGGCCAAGGCATCAACCGGTTTGCCGATCACTCTCAATCCTAGGAAGAAAGGGATCAGTCAATTCGTTATACCCGGCTTTGTTAACTTTTCTCGGGATTTAATCAAATTATCAACAAAACATTCAGCGGATAGGGTTCCCTAACTTTTGTCAACCAACTGCATGGTCATGCGATCAGCCGGAGAATCTTTTCCCGACAGAGCCATCGGCCGGGCAATTTTAGCCGGTTAATACCATGCTGGGCAAATAAAAGGAAAATTTAATGATTAAGAAAATAGTAAAAAAATCACAGCTATCAGCACACAATGAAATACAAGAAAATTTGCGATTTTGGGAATCAAAATCAAAAGCCGAAAGGATAGAAGCCGTTGAACAGTTGAGAAGGCAATATAATGGAAATTCAAACAGACTTCAAAGAGTTGTTCGAGTTCTTCAACGCACATGAGGTTCAATATCTAATTGTCGGCTCTTATGCTTTAGCATTTCATGGCGCTCCAAGATACACCGGGGACATTGATGTTTATGTTAAACCTGTAAAATATATCGGCCGATCGGAATTTATTCAAAATAAACGATCGTCGGGAAGGAAAAAGGATTTAGCAGATTTAGAGGCGCTTGGTATTGAATAACTCTACTCTATATCGAGACGCCTAACCAAAGAGCTAACCAGACGCAGCTTCCCTTCTCCACACTCCACCACCGCAGCGCTGGTCACGCTTATCGCTGCAAAAGATATCTTTCCCCGGTTGATGGTAGAGCCTGAAAACATAAAAACCACAAAGGCCGCGAAGGGGTAAAGCGAGCAGGGCTGTACCATTATTCTGGTGTAAAAAATGTCAATCATAAAGAGATCTAAATAGGAAAAGATTTCTCAAACTGTTCCTAATCGAGCGATGCCGACCATGAGCCAGGTTTCATCGATAAAAATTCAGGATTTTACGCTTTGGCAAAAAATGGACGCTAAACGCGCCCTTTACTCTTTTGATCTGGATCTGACCGCCCGCTGCAATCTAAACTGCCGCCACTGCTACATCAACCTGCCGGCGGGAGATGCGGAGGCCAAAGCGAGGGAGCTGTCGCTGAAAGAGATCGCCGACCTCGCCGATCAGGCGAGGGAACTGGGCGCGATGTGGTGCCTGCTCACCGGCGGCGAGCCGCTGCTGCGAGCCGATTTCAATGAAATCTATATGATGCTCAAGCGCAAAGGACTGTTGATTTCGCTTTTTACCAACGCCACTCTGATCCGGCCTGAGCATATCGAGCTGTTTAAAAAGTATCCGCCGCGGGATATCGAGGTGACCATCTATGGCGCCTCGGTCGAGTCTTACGAACGGGTCACCCGGAGACCGGGCTCCTTCTCGCAGTTTGTCGCCGGCATCGATGCCCTTTTCAGCGCGGGCATTCGCGTGCGGCTAAAAGCCATGGCCCTGCGCTCCAATCTGCAGGATATGGAAGCCATCGCCGCATTCGGCCGCAGCCGCACCAAGGATTTCTACCGCTTTGATCCCCAGCTGCATCTACGCTATGACCGCGATCCGCTGCGTAATGAAGAGATACGGTCCGAGCGGCTGACGCCGGAAGAGGTGGTGGCGCTGGAACAGGCGGATACCGAACGGTTCGGCTTGTTGTTAAAGGGATGCGATGAACTGATCAATGAGGCCTACACCCGTCATGGCTGCGATCACCTCTTTCATTGCGGGGCCGGCAAGGGCAGTTGCAGCATCGGCTATGACGGCACATTCCGTCTCTGTCAGTCGTTGTGGGCGCCGGGGACCACGGTCAATTTGCGCGAAACGCCGCTGCGCGAAGCATGGGAAAAGCTGGTGCCTGCAGTCCGGGATATGCGCTCGAAGGATGAGCGATTTTTAAATTCCTGTCGAAAATGTCCCATCGTCAATCTGTGTTTGTGGTGTCCGGCGCACGCGTATCTGGAGACCGGTCGAATGGATGGGGAGACGCCGTTTTTATGCGCTGTGGCGCATGCGCGGGCTGAGGCGATCGAAAACGCCAAGATCCCCTGATTATTCATTTGCAAGTTTATTTGGTGGTGTTGTGGTCAAGAGCCGATGAGCGAATCACGCCACCGCCTGCGAATATATAACGACGTTGTAGGAGGCGACTCTGTCGCCGACGGAGTTGAGGAACGGACAAGTTTGCGGCGGAAATTCATCCAGACCCCGGATGTTGCCGCGCTTTTTGCGGCAACTCCGGGTGTCGCTTTAAATACTTGGCGTCGTACAATTTCAACACCCGGGGTTGAAAAATTACCTCAACACCCGGGGCTACAAAAACCGTAGCACCCGGGGTTGAGAATTCATCCAGACCCCGGATGTTGCCGCGTTTTTTCAGCAACTCCGGGTGTCGCTGTAAATAGACGGTGTCGAACGAGCTTGCGACTTCTGGGATTGAAAAACTCGGTCCCCTAATAGTTGTCGCAGCTTGGCCGGCTACTTACGGTTTCGCCGTATCACAGCGACACCCGGGGTCGCAAAGCCCGCGACACCCGGGGTTGACGGGCCACAAAAACCGCGGCGCCCGGGGTTGAGGAATCGCACCAACCGCGTCACCGATGTTGATGACCGCAGATTAAAACAGGGTGGGAGGGATGAAAGAAAAGCTGATGCGGAAAATTAAACTGATCATTTTATTTTCCATTTTTACCTTATCCAACCTTATGGCAGAAGAGGGTGGAACGTCGTTTGCATCCAACCTGCTGGGATACGGCGGCGTGTTAGTGACGCCCACCGCTTATATGCCCGGCGACGGAACCATCACCGCCACTTTCAGCCGGATCCCCAAGCTCTATGCCGCCAAGCTGCAGCCTTATCAAACTTCATCGGTGTACACTATCGATGCTGGAGTGTTTTCGTTCCTGGAGGGATTCGTCTCCCTGGTTAGGCCGGATCACTTTAAAGGCGGCACCGGCGACCGCACCGCCGGTCTGCGGTTGAATTTTCTCCAGGAAACAGCCAAGCGGCCGGCGCTCACCGTGGGCATGCAGGATTTTTTCGCCATCGAACAGCTGGATCTTGAACCCTCCAGCGCCCAGGTGTTCGCCTCACTTTATATGGTGGGCTCCAAATCCTTTACCTTGCACAATCGCCGAATTTTTACCCATCTTGGTTATGGCACGGACTGGCTGCCGGCCAACACCTCGCAATTGGTGGGTCTGTTCGGCGCCATGGAAATCGAAACTCTGCCAAAAGTGTTCCTAATGCTGGAAAATGATGCGAAAAAGTGGAACCTCGGCCTGCGCACCCGCCTCTTTTCGCACCTTCAACTCGTGGCAGGCTGGTGGGGGTTGGAGGAGTTCAGCTGGAGTGTGAGCGGCTCTTTCAATTTGCAAGGGTTATGACCAGAGCTTCGGCCAGTGGCAATGAATTGAGTTTTTCTCCTGCAAAATAGCGAACGCCCTGATTTGACTAAAAGCCAATGCAGGAAAAAAATAAAATTCTGATCGGCATCGGTGCATTGATGCTTTTTTTCCTTTTTTGCCTGGCACTATCGCACGGTGTCTCCGTCCAACTTTGGGCGGCGGATGACCAGACTTGGCTGAAGGCGGCGGATGAAGGAATTATAAGGTTGTGGACTCGACCATCGCCGTTTTATCATTTTCGACCGATATATGGCGCTTTTTTGGTGTTGCATGCCCGCCTCGGTTTAGCAACTCCTCTTGGATTCGTTTTTTCAGGTATCCTGCTGGCCGGCATCACCGCAATTCTGTCTTACAAAATTTTTAGTGAATGGCTTCAGGATAACGTCTTTGCTTTTCTCGCTGCCGTCTTTCTCACTTTTCATCCTGTACGCCATCCACATTATTTTTGGACATCAGGGCATATTGACTCGCTTTGTCTGGTTTTATGCCTTCTTTCGTTGTTTATCGGTTTAAAGTATGTTAAATCAGAGAGACGACCAGGCTGGTATCCGGCCGTCTTGGCGGTCATTGCAGCAGCAGCAACTTGGGTCAAAGAAATTGCACTGATCCTGCCGTTGCTGCTTTTTTTTGCCTTAAAACCTTGTGAACCGCGCAAGCGTCTGCAGGTTGCCTGCGCTTCTTTTATCGGCATACTATTGGCATTGTTCATCGGCTGGTTGGTTTTGCATGGCGCAGGCAGAGCCGGCCATCTCGTCCGAAGCGCATCGTTGGCGCGATTATGGCATTATCCGGATGCTCTGTTGGGATTCTTTGGTCGTTTTGATTTGCTTATGCAAGCACGGACCAGCGGAAATTATTTGCTCGTAATAGTGCGATTGACCCTGGCTATCCTGTTTTGCTTGTTGCTTTCTACGGTTTTATATCGACAGCGGCGATCGAGATGGGCCATGCCGGCGTTTCTATTGCTGACGATTGGAGCGTTGATAGCCATCATTGATTTTGATTGTCGTGGTTTGGGCTTGGGATGCATTGGATTGGCGCTGGCTTTTGCCGGCTGCTGTAAAACAATTTTCAATCGAAAGACGAACTTGGTTTTAGTAATTTTAGTGCCCGTATTGGCATTTTGGTCGGCATCCTGGATTCATCTCGAAAAAATATGGCGTCACGCCAAGTTGTACAGCGCATCGGTGACAAATGAGCTCGCCACACAGCGATCGTTGCACGGCGCTGAACAATGCCTGGTATTTGTCGGGCTGATAAGCGACCTGAGATATGATGTATGGCCCGTAGATGTCTCTGTGCTGGATGAGAGCGTCATGCAATGCGCTATGCTGCGCAACTATCGGCCGGGGATGAAAATAACCGTGCAAAAATTGGCAAACAATCTGTATCGCTTGCAGGCCGCGGAAGGTTCTTGCTTTTATATGCCTTGTCGGCCCATGCCGGAAATCGGCATCACGGAAGTGGAGTGCCGTGCGGGAAGGTATGTTACATCATTGGTCTGCAAAACGGAAAGCTACTCGTACGAACCCTTTGAATGCGATTCGCCGATCTTTATACTATGGGATGGATGTGAGTTTAGAACACTCGGAAAATAGTCGAGTTCTGAGCGGTACATTCCTTATCCGACCGCCCGGAGTGCCGCTGAATCGCCTCAAACGCCCTCACCTGGAATCCTCATTTTGATGACCTTGTATCAAGGAAATACACAATTCAATTTTTTTCCTTGATCAAGACAGCCCCACCACGCAGCCAGCCCGGGAAAATCTGAAAGATTTCAACTTTGAATCCTGCCGCCACGCACTCTTGTGTGAAATCTAGTTCTGTTGCAAAGGCATGAAGGAATTCGCTGTTTCGCCACAGCATATCCCCGCTTTCATAATGGATGTTTCCCCATGTAAGAAAGGCCAAGCCCTTAATCAATCCAGTCAGGGTTTTCTTTTTCTTGATCGTCGGATCCCAATGAAATTGGCACACGACCTGGCCCTGGTCGGTGAGCGTGCGATGCATGGTTTTGAGCATGGCGATCCTTCGCTGCCGGGTGGGAACAAGTGAATAGATAGCGTGGGAAAACCAGATCACATCAAAGGAAGCTGGTGCAAGGTCAAGTTTGGCGATATCCCCCACCACCGTTTCTATGTGCAAACCGCGACGCCGGGCCTGCTCACGCGCAGCATCTGCATATTCCCTGAGATAGTCTACGCCGCTTACTTCAAAGCCGGCCTGCGCCAGGGGAATGGCTTCGCGGCCGCCGCCGATGCCGAGCAGCAGCAAACGACCCTGCTTACTGGGCAGGCGTTCAAGCAGAGCCGCCTCCGGCGCGTACAGGCCGGAGGCGATGAATTCATCACTGCACCAATAGGCGATCGAGTCGCTCTTTTGATAGGTCTCGCGGCTGAAACGGACAAGATCATCCGGGCGCATGACCGCGACAGCCAGCGATTGAATCAGCCGGCCGAGGCGCAGACAGCCTTTACCCAAGAAATGATGCAGAGTCATACAGCAGCCCATAGTTGTGAAAGTTAGGAATGATCCCTTGGAAAAAGCTTCCGGCGATCGATAAAGAGCAATAAAAAGATCAGCTGGCGCCGCCGTCACGTCCTTGGCAGGAACCACAATTTGTGTTAATATTATCGCCGCAGCCCTGGGAATTGCCCGCGGGACCAGTCAACGCCCCGACCACTTTGCAGTTGTTGGTCAGCACCTCTTCCGGTTTGCCGCGCAAAAGCACGATCAATTCCGGTTTTTTCCACTCTTTTTTAGCCATTGGATACCTCCTCCATTGAGTGCACAGCATTTCGTTTGTTCATCAAGCGATCTCCCTGTCGTAAAAGATCTTTGACAATCTCCACAATTTCTCCGCTTTTATCAAACTGCATGGTATAACAAGGAATGCTGCCGGCAGCGTCATTGATCAACGGGAGCGTTCTTTCCCACCAATCGGGAGTGACGACCGGACGAATCAGGCAGCCGAGCATTCGATTCCTCCGTTCCATTTGCTCGGTGATTGGAAGGATACAGTTGTCTTGGGATTTTTCCAGAAAAAAGATCGCCCGCAACGGGGCCGAAGCCGGCGACACCATGGAAAGTTCGCCGTGGCTCCAGCTGCCGTAAACCCGCCATCCATCCGCTTGCTTTCTCAGAATATTACGATCATCACAAAGGATTTCTCCCTGGCCGGAAAAAAGTTTTATCGTGGTGGATTTGCCGGCTGTTGAATGGCCGACGAACAGCACGCCCTGGTTGCCAATGATCATGCCCGCTGAATGCAGATAGAATCCCTGATGATGGGCAAGCACCTGGCTCAGCCATAGCAGGTCCGAAGGAAAATAGGTCAAAGTGTCTCTTTTGACGGATGTGTCGAAATAGCTTTCCCGGCGGTTGAATATTTTTGCTTTCGAATAGTTCCGATTGAATACCGCGGTCTGCATGATCTTGCGTCGGCCGTCATCGTCGATGTAACATTGATGGATCCAACCATTCGGCTTTTTAAATACTCTCCAGGGCGGTTGATCGTAAATCAGTTCACCCAGTTCGGCAGTGGATAATCTGGGCAAGTCATGATGGATCTGAAGGTGGAGAACTTCTTCCGCCTTATGGTTTGTCAGAAATGGATCGAATCGCTCATCCAGGCTGTCGAAGGTAAACGGCCGGTCCGAATCGACCTGAATGGAAAAACCGCCGATCGAGAAAAAACGGCGATGCTTTTTCAGCCAATTTTCGCGATAGCGTTCCGCTGCATCGGTGATGCTGCACACATAATCGACTTTGGCGGTATGCCGCCGATGTTCGAGAAAACTATAGCTCGGACACATTCGGCACACGGTGCGTTCGCGACAGGCGCCGCAGGTTGAGGCGTATTCTTCATCGCCGCGTCCGAATTCAGCCAGAGAGGGGATGAATTTTTCCCAACCCTGCATAAATGAGCCTTTGCGCAGATCATAACGAAGCTGGGGATCTTTGATCAGCGAGCAAAAGCTCATCATTCCGTACGGATCGATGTGAAATTGATTTCTGGTGGTCAGGCAAGCCGCATAAAGGCCTTGGGACCGATCCGGAACCGCGCAACCCCTGCTTTCCAGCAGACTTTCATCATAGCAGACGTTAGGCGGCTCCAGGGCGATGACCTTTTCGGGGGTCAAACGCTGCGCGTCGATTTCAGCGTTGCGGACAGGATCGCCGGAGGCGGATAAAAACAGCCAGGTGGCGCCGATGCGCACTGTATCGGCCAGGCTGTGAGCCAGTTCCAGCATCTGCGGCCATTGATGGTAATTGTCGCGCATGGGAAAGGCTCGAATGGTGAACGGCGTGCCCGCTTCCCGCAGATAGGCAATCCCCTGCATCATCCGCTCATAGCCGCCGGGATGGCGGGTGATGTGATCGTAGACCTCAGCGGTGGCGCCATATAGCGAGACCTGTAAATCACAACCCTTGAGCAATTTGGCGACGGCCGGTGTGATGTACATGCCGTTAGTGAAAACAGTTAAGTAAATGGATTTGCTTTTAATGTAGCCGGCCAATTCGACAAAATCTTCCCGCAGCATAGGCTCGCCGCCTGAGATCGACCATTCCCGCGTTCCCAGGCCGCGTGCCTGATCGATTAGCATGATCCATTCCTGCAAGGTCAGTTCACTGGTACTGTTTTCCTTGGTATTAGGAATAACCAACCAGCAATGACGGCAGTTATTGTTGCAGCGATAGGTCAGGTCGATGTCGCCCTTGAGCGGCAGCCGCATTCCGTAGTATTGCTTGTTTTGAAAATAATCAGCCATTTGGCAGTCAGCCTTTTTATGCCAGCTTAATGCTAGAGCATGCAGGTTGAGCACAACAAGCGGTTTCGCGCCACAGAAGAGAGGACATTTTGTTACACTCTACCGCTTGTGAATGCGATGTATAATTTGTAAACAACTGCTGTAAACAATACTGGAAGAATTGCTGCGCGTCTGAGGGTTGCATTAAAAGTGGAAGGGCCGCCCATGATGCCATTCTAAACGTAAATATAGATAATTTAATTTTTTTTTGCAAAAGAAAATTTTTCCTTTCGAGTTTATCTGGAATTGGTCGAACTGACAACTCGTGCTGAGTCTGAAGTTGTAGCGCCATCCCAACTCCTTAATAATGATAGAGGTTAGCAATTTGTGCATTTTGCTTGCAAGCGGAATGCCATAGAATCGTCTTGCGATAATTATAGTAAATACAATATGTTTATTATTTCATTGCCTACCAATCGGCAGCGAAAGTGTAGACAAATAGCGACACATTGAAAGAAAAACTGTAAATGTTTTGTAGATTCTCAATCCAATTTTCTCGGCATTTCAGTCCACGCACGGAGGGCCTTAGTGAATAATTGATTGCGCGCCGGCTGCATTCGTTTAAAAACCTTTTCTTGACAATGTGCTCAAAATTCCCTATAATTCATTTTGTTGACGAAATTTCGTCTTTCGAAGCCATACCAGAATGGTTTAATGTAAATCGCCGGGCCGTCCGGGGGGCGATCACCATTTCCATCATTTCTTCAAACCAAAACGATACTATTCTAATTCAAGCGAGAAAAAATCCGTTGGCGAAACAGGAGGATGGGCGGTATGAATAAAGCAGTGTGCGGATTTTTATGCTTGTTTCTGCTGCGGGCTGCGGTTGCGCAGCAGCCGAGCTCATTACTGCTCGAATGTGAGCAGGCGCTGGTGCATCAGGGTTTTGAAAATATCTCCCTGGCTGCTGCAGGCGAGGACACGTTGTATGTGGATTACGAGAACCGCGTTTTCCGCAACGAAGTGACTGCAGCCGGCGTAGTGCTGGCCGCTCTTAACGAAAAACTCGCGAATGTGGAGGTGGTGGCGCTGACGCCGCGCAACCGCGATCTGGCGATCTGCACCATCTATGTTCCATTGTCGGCTTATCGTGAATTCATCTCAGGCGGCCTGGAAGCCCGCGCGCTGGCGGAAGCGTTGGTTATGGATAAAGGTCATGGCGCTTTGTCGACGGCCCAGCAAACCAGCCGTGCTGAATCCAGCTTTGGCCGCGTGGATGTAACGGTCCGCCCCGGCGTGGCTTTTCAACTGGGCAATTACGACGACCGTTTGAAAATCAATTTGAATCTGCTGCCCGAACTATCCGCCACCCTGTGGCGCGGCGGTCGGCTGCTGGTGCAGGCTCTAGTGCCGCTGCATGACGAGATCGGCCTGTATACGAATGAAGTGCGGCTGTCGCGCGCAGTGCTGAACCAGTGGCTGCGCCTGCCCGGCGATGGTTTCGCTTCTGTCAGCGTCGGCGGCTTTTATCCGGATCGCTATGGCGCAGCGGCTGAATGCGGCTATTATTTTTTCGACCGCCATGTTCACTTGGGCGCTGCGGCCGAGTACAGCGGATTTCTCCTGTATCAGGATAAAAAGTGGAACTATTCTGATCCGGGCCGGTGGACCTATCGCACGCATGCGAAATATATTTTCAGTCGAATCGATTTGATCGTCGGCGTGCAGTATGCCGAGTATCTGCATGAGGACCACGGCTGGCAACTGGAAGCGACGCGGATCTGGGGCGATGCGGAGGTCGGCGTGTACGGGGCCAAAACCAACGTGGACCGCTTTGGCGGCGTGCGGCTGAAAATTCCATTGCCGCCGAAACGTTCGTCGCGGCCGGCGCGGTTGCGCGTGACGTCGCCCGGCTATCTGCAACTGGGCTATCAGGCCACCAACGAGGTCTACACCATCGGCGGACCGGTGGAGACCGGCGTGACTGTATCCACGGGCCATGATTTGATGGATCTGCCCAAGCGGCTGCTGCCGGGCTATATCCGAAACAATCTGGGCTTGTGGAAGAAAGCAACGGGTTATTTGCGCTGAAGGTTTTTCATTTTTAACTTTTGCGGCGGCGTTGCCGGCTCACAGCCTTGTCGCCGCCGATTTGCGCTATGGAAGATGAATTCTTTTTGCAGAGTGCGCCTGCTCGGGGGAACCGGATGCATGACAGAGAAACAAAACGGCTGCTGACAGCCATCGGCATCGATTTTCTTTTATTGCTCTTTTCCTTCTTTTCGATGCATCTTTTAGCTGAGGCTGCGTTGAAATTGACGCAGAGCTATGCCAAGCTGCTGCTCTATTTTTGCGTGGTCTGGTTTTTCACCTCCTTCTGGTTTAAGAAATTCGATCTGCGCATTTATGCCGACCGGCGGCGTTTTCTCGTCACAGAGATGAAATTCGGCGCCGCCATGCTCTATCTGGTCTCTCTGGCCATTATTCTTTCCGGCGCCGTTCAATTTTCCCGCATTGTGGTTTTTGGCGGCCTGGCGCTGTTCATGCTGCTGGAGATCGCCTGGCGGAATCTGTTTCCGGGCTTTTTTCCCGCCGAGCCGCCGCTGTCCGGCCGGCTGATTCTGCGCAAAGCGCCGCTGTCGGTTCGCCTCGCGCTGGCGGATTTTTTTCTGCTGGCTGTTTCATTCTACAGCGTCGATGTCTGGCACACGTCTGCGTGGAAGCTGAATGACCAGGACATTGTCATTTTTCTGTTTCTGGCCGGCGCCTGGCTCTATATGGTCGGCGTGACCACCAAGTTCGAAAAACGGCATTATAAAAACATCTATCACGCCCTTTGGCCCTCTTTTATCACGCCGGTGCTCATGGCCGGCCTTATGTCCGTGTTGGTTTTTGCGCTGGGGCTTTTTAATTTTTCCCGCACCATCATCTTTGGTTCCATTCTGTTGTACAGTCTGTTGTCCAGCCTGCTGGGAGTTTATTATTTTTTCAAACGTCATCGATGGCCGGAGGAGGAGGATATCGATTCTCTGGACCAGGTGGTCTCCGCCTTGCGGCAGGAGGAGCTAAAGGTTCCAGCTCAGAACGGCACGGCCAACGGCGGCGGCTGCCGCCGGCTGCTGAGTGAGTCCATGCTGAAGAATGAGCCTGAACTGTTCGCTTTCATAGAGAGCCATATCCAGCTGCAGGACCTGCAGGCCAGTGAATGTCTGGCGTTCAACACCCATACTCCATATAACATCGAGATTTTAGGGAATGCCTCGCTGCGGCTGTTCGTCAACCTTCACCGGGTCAATGATTTCCGCCGGATCAATTACTATTTTCTCACAGTGCATGGCAAGCTGCAGAACGGCGGCTATTTTATCGGCTGTAAGGAGCCCATCGAGCGGGTGCGGGAGCGGTTTCAGGTAAAATATCCGGAATTGCTGGCCATGATTCTGTATTCGTTCCATTTTCTCTTTTTTCGTATTTGGCCCAAGGTGCCGGTGCTGAAGAAAATCTATTTTATCGTCACCAAAGGCCGCGGCCGGGTGCTGTCGCGCGCAGAGCTGTTCGGCCGACTGAGCTTCTGCGGATTCAAAATCGTGGCTGCCAAGACGATCCGCGACAACCTGTATTACATTGCGCAAAAGGTCAAAACGCCGTCCAGAGACATCACTCCATCCTACGGCCCATTGATCAAAATAAAAAAGATCGGCTATGGCGGACGGATCATCGAGTTGCTGAAGTTCCGCACCATGCATCCCTATTCCGAATATATTCAGGATTATGTTTTCGAGAATCACCACCTGGCCAGCGGCGGCAAGTTTCAGGACGATTTTCGCGTGACCGAATGGGGCAAGGTCATGCGCAGCCTGTGGATCGACGAACTGCCGCAGCTGTACAATTGGATCCGCGGCGACATCACCCTGGTGGGCGTGCGCGCGCTGAGCGGCCATTTTTTCAGCCTGTATCCCAAAGAGCTGCAGGAGCTGCGGGTGCAGTTCAAGCCGGGATTGATTCCGCCTTTTTATGCGGACATGCCGAAAACGCTGGACGAGATTGTGGCCTCGGAATTGGAGTATTTGCGAAAAAAGCAGATTCGGCCGTTGCGCACCGATTTGGAGTATCTGGGCAAAGCGGCGGTCAATATTATTTTCCGCGGACAGAGGAGCGGTTAGGCGCAGGGGGAATGGTGGGTATGAACAAAATCGTGCCGCCGATGGGGTGTCGCTTGAAATTCACGGCGTCGCACAATTTCAACACCCGGGGCCACGAAAACCGCGGCACCCGGGGTTAGGATTCAGCCCCCGGATGTTGCCGCGATTTTTACGGCAACTCCGGGTGTCGCTTGAAATTCACGGCGTCGCACAATTTCAACACCCGTGGTTGAAAGATCACCTCAACACCCGGGGCCACGAAAACCGTGGCACCCGGGGTTGAAGAACGCCCATTCGAGTCGCCGTTTATCGCTTCCTCTACTTGGAATGTGGATCACGGATTTATCCGTTTAGGCGGGTTTGTGGTGATGAGCGATCACTATCATCCACTGCTCTCTGTGGTCGGCGAAAAAGCACTTAAGATTATCGCAGGCATCGACTGGGAATGGTTTTACTGAACAGAGGAGACGCTCATGGCTTTTTATTTGGTGACCGGCGGCGCCGGCTTTATCGGTTCCAATCTGGTGGAGGCGCTGCTGCGGCGCGGCGACCGCGTGCGGGTGCTGGATAATTTCGCCACCGGCAAGCGGGAAAATCTGCAGCCGTTCATTTCCGCCATTGAACTGGTGGAAGGCGACCTGCGCAGTTATCATATCGTGCGCGAAGCGGTGAACGGCGTGGATTTCATTCTTCACCAGGCCGCGCTGCCGTCGGTCCCCCGTTCCATCAAAGATCCGATCACCAGCGATGAGGTGAATGTGGCTGGCACGCTCAACGTGCTTCAGGCTGCGCGCGAAGCCGGCGTGCGCCGGGTGGTGTATGCATCCTCTTCCTCCATCTATGGCGATCTGGAGGCCATGCCGAAAACCGAGGATATGCTGCCCAAGCCGCTGTCTCCTTACGCGGTATCCAAAATGGCGGGTGAAAAATACTGTCAAGTCTTCACCCGGCTCTATGGACTGGAGACGGTCTCCCTGCGCTATTTTAATGTGTTCGGTCCGCGCCAGGACCCCAATTCCCAGTACTCTGCCGTGATCCCCAAATTCGTCCTGTCGATCATGAACGGCCAATCGCCGCAGGTGCACGGCGACGGCGAGCAATCGCGCGATTTCACTTTTATCGCCAACGTGGTGCAGGCCAATCTGCTGGCCTGCGAAGAGGGCCATGAACAGCTGGCAGGCGAAGTGTTCAACATCGCCTGCGGCCGCCGCATTACGGTCAACCTGTTGGTGCAGACCATCAACGAACTGCTGGGAACCAATGTGGCGGCGGAGTATGTGCCGTCCCGTCCCGGCGATGTCAAGCATTCGCTGGCCAATATCGGCAAGGCGCAGCAATTCCTCGGCTACCGGCCGGATGCGGATTTTAAAAAAGGGTTGGCAGCTGTGGTGGAGTGGATGAAAAAATAATCTGTTCGATTTGAAAAAACGGGCTGAGGCCGACCGGCGCAGCCCGTTTTTTTATGGGCTGAAGATCGTTTGAGCCAATGTAAAGATTTTTCGCAGTTTTTGACGAATCCACTTGACAAAATCGAATATTTTATTTATACTAATGATCGAATAAACGGCGATTTATCGCTATCTTTTGCGATTGATTTTGGCCATTGGCAAAGGGGAGGTTGGGGGCCTGGAGCAGCAGTTCATGATCGTGGCAACTCGCTTTACGCTTTTTTACTGCAGGATTTTGGCATCTAACCGGGAAAAGTTGCCAAATGAGATTCGCGGACCAGATCGAACGGATCATCCAGGAAAATCTGCACAACATCAATTTCGGCGTGGAAATGCTGGCGGATCTGCTGCATATTTCCCCTTCTTTTTTGCGTGAACTGACGCACGAAAATTTTGCATTTTCGCCGCACCGCCTCATAGAGAAAAGACGGATTGAACGGGCTATTCTGCTGTGGCCGCAGTATCCTTATTTGCACCAGTTGGCCAGAGCGGTGGGCTTTCAATCCATGCGAACCTTCCGCCGCGCGTTCCGCATACATATGAGCATGACCCCTTCGGAACACCAGAAACTGCGATTATGCCGCGATTATCAGTCCGCCGCGCTATAGCGCTTAGATCCTCTGCCGGCCGCCTCTATACTCTTGCGGCGCCTCGATCGCCCGACGGTTTGTTCCTCATCTTTATCTTCTCTCTTTTACTTTTTTTCCCCTTTCTTTCCTCTTTCTTTTTTCCTCCTTTTTTCCCCCTTTTGCCTTCTAACCTGGATAATTCATAACCACGAAGGCTGACTTTTTTTTCTGTGGCGATTTTGTCCCTTGACAGGATTTGCGAAATTATGTAATAAAGGCCATGAGGCTGCGGCTGACGAAATATCCGCTGGTGCGTCAATACGACCGATTGGATTGCGGACCGGCGGCGCTGCTGAGTGTGTTGCGTTTTTACGGCGGCGATGCCGGTTTGGCGCAAATACGCGCGTGGTGCAACACGGACCGGAACGGCACCACCCTGCTGGATATGGCGGCCGCCGGCCGGCGTCTCGGCTTCCACGCGCGCGGCGTTTGCGGTTCCTTTGATGATCTGCGGCGCCAGCCTTTGCCCTGCATCGCCCATGTTGTTCTCGCCGACGGCTGGAACCATTTTCTGGTGATTTACACGATCGCAAAAGAGCGGTTGTATGTCGGCGATCCGGCCAAAGGCCGCTTCTATCTCAGCCGAATAGAGTTCGAAGCGCTCTGGGCCCGCCGCTGCGTTCTACTGCTGCAGCCGAACGGCCGGTTGCTGCAGCAGCGCTGTCGATCCTGGATCGCTTGGCTTGGCGGCTACCTGCGCCGGCAGTCGGCCTGGCTGATGCAGATCGTTTTCACCGGCTTTCTTTTCACCGCGCTGGGGCTGGGCACTCTGCTGATCATGCAGACCCTCATTGACCGGCTGATCCCATTGGCCGATTTCCACAACCTTGTTTTTCTCGCCCTGCTGTTGACCCTGCTCCTCGGGCTGCGCACCGTCCTCGGCTATCTGCGCGACCGTTTTTTGGTCGTGGCCAACAAGAATCTGAGCCGCAGCGCAACCGATGACTTTATCGAGCATCTATTTCATCTGGCCAAGCCGTTTTTCGACAGCCGCAAGACCGGCGACATCACAGCGCGCATCAACGACAGTTTGCAGATTTACCGCGCCGGCTTGTTCCTTCTGCAGAGCGCCCTGCTGGATTCCGTGATGGCGACCGGCGGTTTGGCGTTCATGTTTTATTTTTCCTCTTCGCTGGGTTGGATCACCTTGGCGCCGCTGCCCCTTCATGCCTGGCTGCTGTGGCGGCAAAGCCGTCCCATTCGCGAGCAGCAACACCGCGTTATGAAAGCGCATGCAGCGCTGGAATCGGTCTATATCAACAGCCTGCAGAACATCGATGAAGTCGCCTCTGTTTCGGCGGCGCCGGCGTTTGTGCGTCTCAATCAAGCGGCTTTTGCTGATTTTCAAGCCCAGGTGGAGCGGCTGGGCAACCTGCAGGCCCGTCTCACTGCTCTGGTCTCGGGCATGGGGGCCATGATCTCGATCGCTCTGCTGACCACCGGCGCGGCGCTGGTCATGGACAAGCAGATGATGCTCGGTCGGTTTATCGCCGCCTATTCTTTGCTGTCGTGGATTCTGCCCTCCCTGCAAAGTCTGGTTGCCGGCCTGATCGAATTTCAGGCTGCGCAGGCGGCGGCCCAGCGGATGATGGACCTGCTCTCCATCGAGGCGGAAAAGAATGAGGGTACAGTCATCCTTCAGGGCGCGTGGAACGTGCGCGTCGAGCGGCTCGCTTTTGCCTATGCCAAATCCGCGCCGTTGCTGCAGGACGTGTCGTTGACGATCCCGGCTGGACGCATCACCTCGCTGTGGGGGCCCAGCGGCGCCGGCAAGAGCACCCTGGTGCAGCTCCTGCAGCGCAAGTACCCGCCGCTGTCCGGCGAGATCCGCTTCAACGGCACACGCTGCGAGGATCTGGAGCTGACGCATCTGCGTTCGCGCATCGGCGTGGTCCCGCAGTCCATCGGCGTTTTCAATGCCACCCTGGCGGAAAACATATTGCTCGGCCGCAGCGCCGCCGACCTGCAGGAGATCGAGGAGCGACTCGCGGCCTGTGGGCTGGCGATGTTGTGCAGCCGCTTTGAGCTGGGGCTGCGCACGCCGCTGGGAGAAGAGGGACGCAGGCTGTCGGGCGGCGAGCTCGAGCTGCTGGGGCTGGCGCGGGCGCTGTTCGCCGCGCCTGCTGTGCTGATCATTGATGAAGGGTTCCGTTCCATAGACGTCGAACTGCAGCGCGCGCTGGGCCGAGTGATCCGGCGCTACAGCCGGGATCATGCGGTGCTGCTGATCACCCACAATCTCGAAACTTTGCGCGAGACCGATTACCTGTATCTGATGGCGCGGGGCCGCATCGTTGAGCAAGGCGATCCCCGCGCGCTTTTACAGCACGAAGGTCTGTTTAAGAATCTCTTTCCAGCGATGGCAGGCTCTTTCCAGGAGTGAAATGTTTATGTGCAATCCTGCGGTTGCGGTCGCGTCCGGTCCGCGTTTGAAAACCAGGTATGTTTTTCTCATCCTGCTGCTGTGTGAAATGAGCGTGTCCTGGTTTTATCAGACTCAGATCATGACTAAAGACGCCTACTATGCCCTGTACGGCGACCGTCTCGACGCTCAGCGGATCGAAGATATGTTCGATCTGCTCAAGCAGTTCCGGCTCTGGAGCTTTGGCATGATTCCGCTGTTCGTCTGGTTTCGCGCGGCGTTCATAACCCTGCTGCTGCAGATGCCGCTGGTGTTTCGTTTCATCGACATTCCGTTTCGCGACCTGTTCCGCCTTGTGACCGTGGCGTCGTTTCTATTTGTCGTTTTCGAGCTGTTGCGGCTGCTGTATTTGCTTCCCATTCCGTCTGCTATGGTGACATTGAAGGATCTGAACTGGATGCCGCTGTCGCTGGTCAGCCTGCTGGCTCTTGATCCCGAGGCCCGCGGCGCCCTGGCTTTTTTGAGCCATTTCAACCTGTTTGAAATCGGTTTTTTAGGCCTGATTTACATCGGGTTGATCAGGACGAAAAAATTGAAAAAACTGGATGCCGCCCTGGTGGTTTTTATAATGTGGATGATGATCATCATCATGCATTGGATTCTGGCGCTTTATTTCGCCAGGCTGTATGGATGAAATTATGAGGACCTCATGAGAAAGTTGAATGCCCGGTTTGTCCTCGTGCTTTCAGCCGCCGTCCTGCTGACGGCTGGATTCGGACTGATGCTGATTCGCAGCCTGCAGCCTCCGGTTCTGCCCGTCGGTTCCCGCCTGACGCCGGTCAGTTGCCGCACCTGCATCGGCGCAGACACGTTGCAGCTTTCGGGCGCAGGTCAGACCCTGGTGCTGTTGTTCAGCGTTCACTGTCCGCACTGCCTCTATGAGCTGGACCAGATCGACCGGTGCGTTGATACACTGCCGTATGCGCGTTTTTATTTGCTGACCACGGACAGCCGCTTCGACCTTTGCAACGGCACCTCGCGTTGGCTGAATTTGAGCGTCAGCGATCGAGTGACGTGGGCGGTGATGGAAAAATCCGTTTTCAATTCCCATTTCGGCCGCTCGGTCAAGCCCACTGTGTTTGTTTTTGACCGCCGAGGAATTTTACGGAAAAAATGGTCAGGGGAGATCAGAATGGAAAAGTTGGCAGCCGTATATGGGCAGGTCCCAGGCTGAGGACAAAAGGGAAGGCGACACACTAAAAGCCTCGGCCTGCCTCGTGAAGGAGATGGTCTCGGCAGCCCCGGAAAATATCATAAATATGCAGTGGCCCTAAGCCGGGGCTGCCGATTGTTTATCGCATCGCTGTTTTCTGAATCTGAAGGAGCAGCCGACCATGAGCGACTCTGACTGGATGGAGAACCTGGTGGAAGAGCATCTATCAAACTGGATGTTCGGTACGGAAATGCTGGCTGAACAGATGAATGTCTCGCCGCTGCACTTGCGCCTGCTTACGCAACGGTATTTCGCCATGACGCCGGTTCAATTCATCGACAGCCGGCGGCTGCAGCGGGCGGCTATGCTGCTGTGCCGGTTTGAGCATCCGTATGAGGTTTGCCGGCTGGTCGGTTATCCCTGTATGCGCCTGTTCCGGCGTTCTTTTGCCCGTTGCTATCATATGACGCCGGCTGAGTTTCAGGCGAAACTGCGCCAAATTGAAGAGCAGGGCGGCCTGGTATGGGATGCGCTGCTGAGCCCGGCGATGATTCGTTCTATCGATGCAACAAGGGGTGTATCATAGAGGCTAACAAGAAAG
>Ga0209311_1001444_pt1 | contig 19029 bp, 29 predicted proteins | sample AD_UKC045_MetaG_FD_184417 | JGI IMG/M metagenome (GOLD analysis project Ga0209311, IMG submission 184417) | Active sludge microbial communities of municipal wastewater-treating anaerobic digesters from USA - AD_UKC045_MetaG (SPAdes) (version 2) | ecosystem: Engineered > Bioreactor > Anaerobic >... | reverse complement strand
TTCGGATCTTATCAACATTGAGGTTAAGGATGCCCCGGTATCAGTCACCCCGACCGATACTCCACCGGCTGCTTAATATAATCAAAGACCTGGGGTATATTAATATCCCGGGTCTTTTTTTTGATATACCTATATACCCACATGAATCATATAATTAAGTTTTATATCGGTAATCAAGTACTTGATGTAAATTTAAACCCGCTTACTTTTGAAGATATGTTTCGGTGGGATGATGATTATCTAGAGTCTTGTCATTCATATATACAGTGGTATTTTCCGTTACTTGAACCTAGTACTCAAGTTCCTGGTTCACCCGTGTTAGATGAAGAGTCTGTGCTTTTAATTAATAAATATCCAGAGGTATATGGTAAGATGCAACGTAGGGCATTTGTACGAATGCTTGCGTTTTTTGAATTACGTTACAGTCTTCTATTCAAAACGATTAGATGTAAAAATGATTGGTTGACACAAAAACCAAAGTGGGTAAATGTGGGTGAGTACAATCATAATTATCGTCGAATTACCCGTATAATGAAATCATTGACATTATTTGGTAATGATGTATTAGCACAGCGGTTATATCGTTGCCTTGTACTAGCTAATAATGATTTCTATAATAATACCGGAGTTAAGTGTTTTTCAGATGAGGTGTTAAAATTTTGGAGTAACGCTACATCGAATACACTAAATACTATTTAACCATGAGAAACCGTAGAGAAGATGAAATATTACTCGAGATGTATGAGCAAATACGTCTCAATGAAAACATAGATGACGAACGTAAAAAATCAATGGAATTAGTAGGTATGATTATTCGTCATGTGAATACTACCCATGGTGATCAGTGGCCTGAAGATCTGTTTAAAGACTTAAGAGATATTCTTAATAGAATAGAGTTTCATAAAAATCATCCGCAAGCGGTAGAGCCTACAGAATAGTTTTTCTAAAAAACCCCCCAAACATTTGGGGGTTTTTTTATTGCGTTTAATACTAACCACTATACATTCAATTTGTGCCTAATTTTACTAGACTAGTTGATATTGCAAGAGCTATTAAACTCGAAAAGCAGAGCGGTCGGAGTTTTCATGTAGCATTTGCATTGAGACATAGAAAGATTATTGAAATAGGGGTGAATAATCTAAAAAAATGCAGTCCTGCATCATTGAAATATAAACCGTATAACGATTGGCATAGACCTGATTATAAGGCTCGAATTCATGCAGAAATGGATTGTATCGGTAGGTTAAATCGGTTAGATATAGATCATAAAAAGATCATTATTGTATCTATCCGTATAGATAATAATGGTAGGGTTTCTTGTGGTAAACCATGCCCGAATTGTGCATACCAGTTAGGTCTAGCTGGATATAGTAAGGTCTTTTATTCAGACTCTAACGGTCAATTTAATAAACTGTAAACATGTATAATATAGGTGATCATATCAGAGATTGTACTCGACCGGTAATTACCGGTCATATATTCTGTAAAATACAGACAGAATTAAAAAAATGGAATCCAATCACTAAGAAGCCTGATGGAGAAACGGTAATCAAAATTTCATATATTGTGATTAGTAAAGGTACTAACCATTCATTTGAAATCGAACATAAAAATGCGGAGCTATTATGATTAAGAGGTTATGGATTAAGTTAAAGATGATTTCAGCTACTATTAACTATATAATAGTAGCTGAATTAGGTACTCGTGCGGAATATGAATCGTATGAGTCACTATATAAAGTTTACATGCATTCATTGTATAATGAATTGAAGGCAGCTAAGTAATCATATATGAATAAAGATCAGCAACAACTAGAATGCGCGTACTATAAGATTTTATCAGAGTCTGTTACCATAGATGGTATGTCTCCAATTGATTTAGATGATTACTATCATCCATCTCAATATAACCGGAGAATTAAGACTCTGGTTAATGTTCGAGATGAAATCGAGAATGAGCTTAAAATGCTGAATTTACCATACCAGGGTAATGTTCGTATATATGCAGTAAATGATATAGATGTATCCGTTGATGATCATTTAGAAATATATTGGACAACGCCCGAAGGTAAAGATGTTCAGATTGCTACATTTTTACCGACTAGGTGGATTGCATATGATGAGAATGGTAATATTGCTACACAAGAACCATACATTTGGGGTAAAGCTAATCAAGCGGTTATTGATACCGTTAGAAAGGTATTAGATCCGTCATATGAATCAGTACCCGATGAAGAATAAAGTATAAATGTATTTGCATTTAGTGTGTTAGTCATTATCATTTGTCTTGTCAATTAAGTTATAAATGGGGTGGTAGCTCAGCTGGATAGAGCATCGGTTTTCTAAACCGAGGGTCGAGAGTTCGAGTCTCTCCCACCCTACCAAACTTAATACAACATAGAACATAATGAATATCCTAATCTTTTTTGGTTTGCTGGTTGCATCGCTTATACTTGGTATGTTTGTGGGTTACAGTTACTGTAATTATCGCAGAAATCATACCACACTCTCAGATCAAAACCACCAATAAAAAAGCTTGACACTACCAACTAATAATATACATTAGTGTCACAATTTAAAGGGCGTTTAGCTCAGCGGTTAGAGCAGGGGACTCATAATCCCTTGGTCGAGGGTTCGAATCCCCCAGCGCCCACCAACTTACCTATGACTAACAATAATACGAACCACAGAGACGTTAATCAAGTGCCTAAGAATTTCGTATACAACCTTCGCCGCAGCGGTATTAAGGTTCGTATCAAACATTATCGCTGGGTATATGATCATAATACTAATGATTATTTCCTAGCTCATGTGACTAAAGAAAATAAGAAGTATTTAGTTATTGATGATGCTCGAGGTGGGCGTACCGAGGTAGAAGTTACTATGCAAAACGGTAAATCATATTCTGCTAATGCTGTCTGTCATTATGCGGATAATTACAATAAACGGTATGGTGTATATACTGCAGCTACTCGAGCTCTTAAAGCAGCTAAAGAAGATGCAAAACTCCGTAAATGTATGTATTGTAAGATTTTAATTGGTAATGATAAAACCGTTGTAGTTTAATACTATGAGTACACCAAAGAAAGTTAAGAAGAAGACTAAGAAGACTGTTAAGACTGTTAAGCATCCTAGCCCGCGCGCTGTTAATATTATTAAGGGCTTAATATCCGTCCAAGGTGAGCACGGCAATTGGAACTATAATAAGTATATGTACGGGGTGTATAACGGTTTAGTATGGGCATTACGTTGTATTGATAGTACCGCTACTATTGAATATAAATATGCACTCGATACATATCTCGAGTCTGCTACACAAGAGTGTCCGTGTGGTGGTTTTATTGAAAATGAAAACGGTATTCATGATTGCAGTTGTAACCTAAATGATACCGAGACTAATAAACCTATTTGTGAATACGATGTTATTACTGCACATACACTAGCTCGTATGCTTTTAGCCGGTAAAGATCTTCCCGTATATCGATATCCTGCTCATGATGATAATTACGAAGCCGGTATGTTGATTCCGTTATCTGATGTCAGTAGTCTTATTCCGGTAGATGAGAGCGGTGAAGAATTTCTAGATGAGGTTATCATGATCGATACTTTAGTTAAACTACAAAAACCCAAGACTCAATCAAAAAAATAAACACTTGCTTACGTAAGCCGTGTAATTATTGAACGTCAGATAATTATAGTATAACTACCATGAAAGAAGTATTAACATTACTCGGTTTCGTATGCTTATGTATTGTATGTATTGTGTTATGGATAGCGGTAAATTTTAGTACTAGTGCGGTTATTTTTATGATTGGTGGTTTTGTATTAATCGCAGCATATTGCGGTACCGATTCGAGCGATTGATATAATTCTCTACCTGAACCTTTAGTGCTTGATTATTACGCATAACTCAAATATTATTGAGTTATGAAATCAAACACTAAAGGTTCTGCATTGTTAGTGACTGTTATCATCGGTATGGTATTATCGGTAGCTGTAGTCGGTATTCTTACGTTATCGCTTAACGAATATCGAGGGTCTCTGAAATCATATTTCGATACGGCAGCTTTTCATACGGCAGAGTCTGGTATCGATAGAGCCGCATCAGCTATTAATAATAAGTTTGCTAATGCGGTTGATGTATTGCCTAGCACTACTACTAGTGAATCCGGGAGGTGGTATAAAGAGGTTCGTAGCGGTAAAGTTGTATATTATCGCGGGGTGTTCCCGGTGGTAGATCTTGGTAACGGTAGATCTAGTACTTGCTCCGTAGTGTGCTATCCTACAACCGCTAACACATATACCGTATACGCTCTAGGGACTGCAACGAACGGTACTAATATTACATCTCAACGAGCTATACGAGTAGAATTTAAAGTTAATCAAAACAGCGGTATAGGCAGCGGTGCTGCTATTGCTGCTAAACGGTCGTTGAGTGTTGGTTCTGGTTCAGATGAAAACCCGTTTGATGTAACTCGTGAATCATATATTCGAGTCGCTAGTTATGATAGTCTTAAGGGTTCACCTAATATGGTAGTAGATATGAAGACCGGAGTTATTACCGGTAATAATTATGGGGATGATACATCCATTGGTGTTAAAGATGCTACTGGTACGGCTAATCTTTATTCAGCTATAGTATACGGTAACATTGTTGTGGGGGGAGATATATCAGCACTAACCCTACAACGTAATACTAAATATGGTACTCAACAGTGTACATCAGATAATCAATATGCGTGTACACTAGTAGATTTAGATAGTGCTGCAGAGTATTATAAAAATAACGCAGCAACTACCGGATATACCGGTTTTAACGTATCGGATACCGGTAGCATTGGTGATAATGTCACCGCAAACTATAAATTCGATGATAATGATTTTGTATTATCAGATTTCAATGCAGATGGATCATACAACACAGATGGTCTATATCAAACCAGAATATCTTATGATAAGGAAGGTACTAAGTTACCAGATTCAACTAACGCTAATCTAAACAAAAATAAGGTATATCTTGGACCTAGTAATTATACTTCAGGTTCTGGCACTCGGACATATACAAAGGTTGATAATGTAAATGATATGGAAGAAGTTGTCGTTCGAGGTCAAGTAGTGTTAATTGTTAATAACAACATGAACAACGCTAATTTGAAACTATCATTCGTAGATGATCAATCAACACTCACATTAGTACTTGGTAATACTAGTTCATCTAGTGGTACATATACAATTACCACACAAAACGAGCTTAACAATATCAGTCCTGATGATAATATACAGGGAGTATCTACTAACCCACAAAACGCAGACTATGTACCATCTAGATTTAAGATTGAGAGCGCTGGTGCACCGACGGTGTGGTTCCGTATAGGTAATAAGAGTAGAGCTGCTGCAGTAATTAAAACCCCTAACGGTAAAGCGTATATTGATTGTCAATCTACATCTCGACGTAATCAATTTAGAGGTCAATTAATTGCTAGCGATGTTACAATCTTAGGTAACTGCTGCTTAGATTTCTTCTATGATATACAGTTAGGCAATTCTAAGGATAGTAAACCTAAACTATCTGTAACTAGCTGGAAACAAATTCTACCATCCACATATAATAATCAATTATGAACACAAAGTCTAAATTTCTATTAGATTTACACTACGTCTTTGGTCAGACTGATGGTACATATTCAATACCTAACTCATCAGTCGGGGATCTACTTAAACGAGCTAAATTAGAGATTGAAACGCTGTTACAACCACCGCCACATAAAAATTGGATAAATAGCGACACGGTAACTCTATATAATATTTTACTATCTGATGATGTAGATAATGACTCAAAAATGTCAATTCTATCAGAACTTAACTATCGAGCATTTAATACGGGATATAAATTCGGTAAAACTAATAGTGAAATGATAGATGAGAGTTATACAAATAAATTCTATTGATAATTAATCATAAGCATCTATTATCAATACACAATAATTACTTAACGTCTCAGTACTGGCACAGTTTCCTAAACTGATAGCGCATAATTGGATAATGTGAGTTCAAATCTCACCTGAGATACCAAATTTTGTACAGATATGAACGAACTAAAGGAACTTGAATTCGATATTAGCGAAGCTGAATATGAGGCTTCTAAGTTACTAGCAGACGGAAACATGAATGACTATCTTGAAATGCAAGATCATATTACATCCTTAAAATTACGTAGGGATCGTATTATTAAGCAATCATCTATCAATCTTTCCAAATACAAAGATGTCGGTTTGTGATACTTGGTTGCGTGGTGGTGAGAAATGCCCGAAATGTAGTAAGAAAAAAGCTAAAAAACTCCTTGACTTTTCCGGAAAGATTAATACACTAGTTTTTGTTCTTTAAGATATTTTCTATAATTTTAACGCGCCAAGGACGTGGGCTTAGAAGTAGCCACCGTTTAAAGAGTGCCGACAATACCGAGTATTAGGTAGTGATACCTTCCACGTAACGGGTAAAAACGTTATTGTGTAGCAATCGGAGAAATATATGTCGCGGTTGGATAAAATCCAGTTCCAAAGAATAACGAGTTGGAATACCGCATGTTTGTTGCTCGTCCTTCATGGCTTTGGTGTAATAACACACTTGGCGTGTTAGATATTCTGGCTCTGTGGCGGAAATGGTTGAAACGGGGAAATGTATTTCCCGCTGTAATAAGGAGGAGTGGTACCGAAGCGCGTAACCAGCGCAAGCTTCCTGAGTTCGATTCTCGGCAGAGCACCAATTTTTTGAGGAAAGTTCTTGACGTTTGATAGAATTTTCTCATTATCGTTTTTGTTCTTTTCAATAAATCAATTTGCTGGACAGTATTTCAGCATTAGCTTGATGATTACGCTCCTCACCGATATAACACGATTATGACGATGTAGGTTTATGTTAAGTTGGATTGGTTGTACCCATCAGGCTCTTTAGCGGGTGGTAACTCAACAATCAATCTAGTTCAAAAATCATCTGAACTTGCTTACCGGGACACTCTCAAGTTTGCGAGGAAAACATCTAGAGGTAAAGGCTGTCGAGGGCCTAGTAATAGTCTGAGTTGAAAGTAATCTCAGAATAATCTCGATAAAAAACTTTCCTGATTTTCTTATTGACGTAACTTGGTAATTTGACCAATATCGTCAATGTTCTTTAAGAAATAATTTGTCGGTAAAACGATAAATGGGTATCGGTGCTTGATCAACACACGACCCAACCGAGGCTTCCCGATGTAGTTTAAATGGTAAAATTTCCAGTTTTTGAAAACTGGTGATATGAGTTCGAATCTCATTGACGGGATAAAAGCCTCAACAATTTTAGTTCTTTTCATATCAATTTTCAGTCAGAAAGGCATTAAAGGTCTCTTACTTAGCGGTTTGAGTCTTATCACTCACCTCGAAAATGGGTGGTCACGTTTAATGCTGAGTATCCACCAACCAGTCCCGGCGCTTTAAAATGGGATAAAAGCAGTCTCGTATGTTGTAGTCGAGGCGACTGAGATTCACTCACCCCTCTAACCGAGGTAGTAAAGGTAGCCGTTTGTTGTACCTAGACGACCTACAATTTCTCACCATATCCGTTGCGTTTTATGGTGTAAATGTTGAAAACGTGACCTCAATACGAGTGATTCGTATAGGTATTACCGGATACCTTTGAGAGTAATCCGTACTTTTGAATAATGACTGTGGAAGGTCTTATTCAAAAGCGTTTCTCGAATAATGGATTAAATTTCCAACCGGCCTATTTCGTTCTTTTTCAAACATCTTCGACGATAGGTTCGATTCCTATGCGGGAGTAACGTTCTTACCGCGCACGAGAAATTAATTGCTTCTTTGTGTACTCTGGTGAGCGTCGAAATAATTTCCCCAGACCCCAAGTCGTTTCCAACGCTTACCGAAAGGTCGCGCACCATGGGAGCCGTCGGGTTACAAGGAAACGTTAAAGCCTAACGAGAGTCTTTATGCAGAACTGGCAGGCTAAGGGCCGTGTGAATCGGCCCACTATAATTTAGTTCTTTATATCAGCATTTTTCTTGTGGGTAGCTCCCATAAAGAAACTCACAACATCACACTGACCCCGAACCTTCTGGCAGTCTCGATGCAGGTAGCGCTTAATCGGCATAAAAAGAGGGAAGGCTCTTGTCCGACTACACTCGCATGGTGATGTTTGTGAGAACAATTTCTATAAAAAACGCTTGACTAATTATAAAAGTATCATACTATATTCAAGTCAGTTAAAGTTCTTTTCAACATTCGCGCTCGTCGTCTAATGGTTAGGACGCGTAAACCTGTTTGTCGTTTATTCCCATCGAAGTACGGTGTGGTGATAGATAAGCAGTTCATCTTTTGGAGATCGATATCTAGGTTCAATTCCTAGCGAGCGCACTTTTTGAGTTTGGTGGTGGTAGTTTAGGGTTACTTCTTATGTAAAAGATCCGCCTTCACGGCAATACAACCTTAATCGAATATTCCCCAAACTCTCATATTTTGGCTTTAGTGGTGTAGAATGGGGTTACTTCTATTCTAAAGACGTGGTCACGGGTTCGAATCCCGTTTAAGTAGAAATACTTAATAGCTCAGTGGCTAGAGCGCGACATGACCTCATTCGATTATTCCCTAAAGCCATTTTTTTCAACATAAACATTGGTATTCCATGTCTAAAACAAATAAACCCGCTAAATCACAGCCAGTCTTCAACCACGAGGGTGTTCGTGTTCAAAGCATCTCACCCTATCTTCAACTCAAGCGCACAGTCTTAGCGACCATGCTTTGGGAATCCGGCTTTTATGAAAGCGGTGAAGAAATTGCTGCACGAATTTCAAATCTTGTACCTCAAGTTGCACCAGAGAAGGTTGCTTCTCTCGCTATTCAAGCGCGTAATGATCAACATCTTCGTCACGTACCGCTGTTTATCGCTCGTGAAATGGCACGACATGATACACACAAGTCATTTGTTTCAACCATTTTAAGTGAGGTTATTCAGCGTCCTGATGAATTGACTGAATTTCTTTCAATTTATTGGAAGACTAATGGCGGTAAGAAAACTTTAAGTGCTCAAGTTAAACGAGGTCTAGCTCAAGCTTTCAGTAAGTTTGATGAATATTCTCTAGCAAAGTATAATCAACAGAATGAAGTTAAGCTACGCGATGTTCTGTTTTTGACACATGCAGTACCTACTGATGTTCAGGGTAAGAGGGGAAAGTTAGTACCCGCTATCGATAAAAAGAGTGGTAAAGGTGTTTCATACTCTCGCGGTAAGGTACGTCGACACGCAAAATCGGTTTTCACTAAGTTAATCAACGATACTCTACAAACTCCCGATACTTGGGAAGTTGCAATTTCAGCTTGTAAGAATGAGCAGGAGAAGCGTATCGAATGGACTCGTCTTATTACTGAAGGTAAACTTGGTGGTCTTGCTTTTCTGCGTAATCTTCGTAATATGGAACAGTGTGGGGTTAGCCGCGATGTAATCCGTAAGGCTTTTACATCTGTTAATTTTTCTAGAGTTCTACCGTTCCGTTTTATTTCAGCAGCAAAATATGCTCCACACTTTGAACCAGAACTTGAACAAGCAATGTTTAGGGGTTGTGCTGATCTTCCGAAGTTGAAAGGTAAAACCGCTCTCATTATTGATACCTCCCCGTCAATGTTTGGTGCGCCAGTATCTGTTAAGTCTGAAATTGATCGATTCGAGGCAGCAGCAGCTTTGAGTATGCTAGTTCGAGAAATTTGCGAAGATGTTTCTGTTTTCGCATTTAATAAACAGTCTTATGTGTTACCACCCCGTCGAGGTTTTGCACTTAAGGATGCTCTTGCAAAAACTCAAGATGGTTATAGTCGTGGCGGTCTTGCAGTTAAACAAGCTAATGATGAAGGTTATGATCGTATTATTGTCTTAACCGATGGTGAGTGGCATGTTATGGATGGGGGTACCGGTAAAGCGCAGGATGTATCACCAGCACCACTCACGGATAAAGCGTATATGATTAATGTTGCTAATACTCAGTACGGTGTAGGTTACGGTAAGTGGACATCGATTGATGGTTGGTCGGAATCCGTCATTGATTATATTCGAGAGTTTGAAATGCTTACAGATTAAAAATATCAGAAGTATTAAACATCTCACTAATAATAGTGAGATGTTTTTTATGTGTTAATACTTGCACATATACCGTTAATAGTTATTATATATGTATGGATGATATAAACATGGAAGAACTTAAACTATCTGAAACTCAAGAGCTTTATTTTGAGCAACTGGTGGAGAAGGGCTGGAAGTACGATTCAAAAATGCCAGACGGTGATGTGTTTATGATTAAGGTAACTTCAGAATCACTTGAAACTAAGGTTATACCCGTTCAGGGTGAATCTTATGATCTACCAATCCTTAAGTTTACTAAACAACAATGAAAGTCTTATTCCTAGATATTGATGGTGTGTTATGCACCCTTCGTGCGCATTATGCATATGCTCACAAACGTAGAGGTATTATAGATTCGTGGGATCCTGTAGGTGCTAAAGCTATTAAAGAGGTTTGTAATACAGGGGTGAAGATTGTAATATCTTCATCATGGAGACATTACTGTGTTAATCCGTATGATAAATCTGATATATTAGGGATTCGTCTTACGGAACACGAACTCACCGAGCATCTACATAAGGACTGGAAGACCGGAATCGATGGTACTAGAGGTAAAGAGATTCGCCAGTGGTTAAGCAAACACCCGAATATTAAGGATTTTATTGTATTAGATGACAATATTTTTGATATGGAAGATGTTACACCGTATGTGATTCATACTAATGCTAATGATGGTATGAGTACAGATGACATCAAAAAATTGTATAAATGGGCTGGTATTGGTAAGAAAAAGAAGATAGTATAACACATGAAAGCATTAATTTTAAGCGATCTGCATCTCGATCATTGGAGCAAAACGCAGAATAGTACACTATTTAATGATATCTCAAATGCTCAAGTAGATTGTGTACTATGCGCTGGTGATGCATGTCAAGTTAATAACTCACAGAATTGGGAATTATTTCTTTCATCACTACGCGTGCCGTGCTTCTATGTTATGGGTAATCATGATGCTTACGGTACATCTATGCTACAAGCTAGGGAGTTTCTGCACGATAAAGCGCAACAATGCAAATATTTTAACTTCCTAGATAATAACCATACGATATTCAATGGGTATGTTATTGTAGGTAGTCCGCTATATACGAATTTCAATCTTTTCGGTAATGGTGTAGTAGAATCTACACACCCAAGATATAAGATGATTAATGATTTTGGGTATATTCATAATGATCAGGAGAGCGGGTGTATCACCCCACATGATTATATATCTCTACATAATCAAGCTCGTGAATATCTCACTAAAACCATTACCGAGCATAAAGACGGTAAAGTAATATTACTAACACACTGGATCCCATCACGTTATTGTATCACCCCGGAATATGCAAATGATGCATTTAATCCATATTTTGCTGTAGAATGTTCACACCTACTGAACATCAATACATCAGTAAAATACTGGGTGTATGGTCATACTCATAGCTCATATCGTACTAATATAGGAAATACTGCATTTATTTGTAACCCTCGAGGTTACCCCGATGAGCGTAAAAAGTGGCATAGTAGTAACTTTGTTGTTGAACTATAACCCTGAGATGAGCCACGCAGGCTGGGCTCTCACAACCGACAACACTTTATGCACTCGAATACCAATACACTTACGCAAGCCGTGGAACGGCCTGCGTTGCGCTCTGGCGATTTGTTCGGCTCTTTGACCGGCGGCTGCCTCGTGGCAAGAGGCGGGCGCGTCCTGCGGCATGGCGAAGTCATCGGCGAAGGTGACTACACCGTAAACGGCGGGCTCGTTAATCCGGCAACCCCGGTCCCTTCCGAGTGGGTCGGACGCCGCATCTTCGAGGGGCTACCACAGCCGTCGGTGATCCGCCTGCCGAACACTCACAGTGAGCCTCGCTAACCCTAGACTATGAAAACAGAACAAACTCAATCGAGCGTTGGCTCTACGGATGGTTCGGCGTTCCGGGTCGGCACCGGACTACTCGGCGCAACCGAACCCGGCCAGCGCGTGACAAAGGAAAATGCGCACCTTCTTCCGCCCGGTAGCGTCGTGCGTCTCGACGACGGAGGCCGGCTAATCCACCTGCACGACGAGCTGTGGCTCTGGTGCAACGACTGCGCGTGGTGCTACGACGGGATCGACCGGCACGCGCACAGACTCCCCGGAACGCTCTGCCATCTTCCGCCGAACGCCGTGGATGAGGCACGGCGCTGAACAACCATGAATACGATCAAGACTCTCAGACTCCGCACAACGGCGCTCCTGCGCCGTTGCCTCTGGCCGCTGGTTCGGCTCGTTCCACGGTCCAACTGCCCAACTGTCTTCCCAGTGGATGAACTGACGCACTGGAGGGCGGAGGCCGAGGTGCGTCCGGGACAATGGGAGCCTGCTCGCCCACTCGGGCTTCAGGGGGTTTTCCTGCGCCACCGTCTTCGCGTAGCATGGCTTGTCTTCAGAGGCGAAGCCGACGCTGTGCGGTGGATCGAGCCGAACTCAAGAATGGGATGATTTGATTGAATTGAATTGAATCCGGTTGTCTTATTTAGGTGATATTAAATCTGTACATTTCTTTCTTAAAGATGGGTGAATTACCTGTTTAATGTTGCAAGAGAGCGGTTATATAATATTATACAATACATGAACAATAAACGTAATGTACACTACGCCTACGCTAATAATCTCGGTTATCTTGTCTGTAATAACAAAGAAGTGATCGGTTATGATGCTACTATCGATAATGCAGAAGAGTTTAAGACATATCAAGATGCATATGATATGATAAAGCGGGGTCTCGCAGATGAAGTTGTAACCTTTGAAGTTACATGTAGGCGTCTTGGTAATTCATTACAGAAAATTAAACACCAACATTTTGCAAAAGCTATAAACCCACACGCATAATACAAATTATATAAATAGGTATGGAACATAAAACTCGCACAGATTTTTTAGCATCTATAGATGCGGATGAATACACAAATAAAGTATATAATGAAATGCAAGAAGAAATGATGTTTCGTATTTTTTTGCATATCAAGGAACAATATTTACAATTCAAACAAAATTTAATACCGTTGCGAGATCATATCATCTGTATTAATTTACATAAGGTATATTATGATGCTAAACATACTACTGAAGAGTGTGTAGCTAAATGTAATATGATTCAAGGACCACAACAAGCGTACGATTATGTACTGAAGAATCTTACCGAATTAGGGTATTTAGTATATCGGCATAATGAACATTGTGTAGTCTCACTAAATCAAACGTCTGATTTAGCACTTAATAAGTACTACGATCTCTGTAATGCTTATATGTCCATATGTGAGTATAATGCTACTATTAAACAAAAGCGGAAATGGTATCACAAATATTTGGGTATGTATATTGAAAGTAGCATAGATCCGGAGATTATTAATTATGGTATAATGATTGATTCAGTCAAATGGACTGTTGTAGATCGGTGTACTTGTTCACATACTAAAGTTGCATTATGAATATACACCCCACTGAACCTCTATTAGTAATTGGAGACATCCACGGTAAATATGATATTTTATGTAAAGTATTAGATCATGCAAACAATCTAAACATAAAAACTATATTTTCCGGTGATGTTATTGATCGCGGACCGGATTCACTTAAATGTCTACAAGCAATAGGTAAATTTCGTAAAGATCACCCTAATACTGAATTGTGTCTAGGTAATCATGAACAGATGATGTTTCTTGCATTGTCTGATACTGGATATAAGGAATATGCAAACTCTATATGGTTATATAATGGTGGTAGTTGGAGTATCAACAACCACGATAATATAAATCAGACACTTACTGCATATAATTTGGGTATAGATAACTGGAGTAACTACTATCAATCCGGTGATGTAATTATAGTACATGGTGGTATACCATACGGTATTAATAAAAAGGCTGTATATAGATTTCTTAAAAATAGTAAGACGAATATACCGCTTAATGATAGAGAGTCTGAAGATCACTGGGCATGGATTCGTTCTAGATTTTTAATGGGTGATACACCCATGAAGGGTCATTACATCATTCATGGACATTCAGCTTTTGAATTTACCGGTATACCGAAAGATGGTAGATGTAATATAGATGCATCTCATAAACCTGGCATCGGTGTAGCATTAGTTGAGGGTGGTAGTATTCAATTATCAATATATAGTTGATATTAAGAAAATGAAATCTTATTTATTCTCGGTTGATGTAGAATCCGATGGCCCATGCCCGGGGCTATACTCTATGGTTAATTTTGGGGCTTGTGTTGTAACGGACAATCCACAAAATTATACATTTTACGGAGAAACTGCGCCAATTTCCAACTCATTTATTACAGAAGCGTTAAATGTTTCTGGTAAAACGAGGGAACAGCATTTAAATTTCCAATCTCCAGAAAAGACGATGCGTGAATTTGCTGATTGGATTAATAAAATTTGTGATAATGGGCGAGCGCGGGCAACTTTAATTTCTGATAATCCCGCATTTGATTGGCAATTTATCAATTATTATTTCCATAAGTTTTTGGGTGATAATCCGTTTGGATTTTCGGCGAGGAGGATTGGCGATATTTATTCCGGTCTTGGTCAGAATTTTTATATCGCAAACAAATGGAAAAGTTTACGGAAAACAACACATGATCATAATCCAGTAAATGACGCAATTGGAAATGCGGAGGCGCTTTTGTATTTTCGTGATAGATTGGGACTAAAACTATGATTTCTAATAAAGATGTTCGGCTACCAAAAGGATTTAAGGTAATTTTGGAACAGGAGTGAACATTCATTGGCGAAATTTCGCCGTATTGCGATAAACCAGCTAAGAAAAAGCTTGCAAGTAACGCAAAACTCATATCTCATAATCAACGAATTCAGTAAATCATTCTAAAAAATTTACGAACACCCATGACAAACGACCTAAACGATTTCGCGTTCGGAGAGCGAAGCGGCAGATATACCATCAAGCCCGCGTCCAGGCACGACCTTCCTCCGGCGCTGCAGGCATCAATTCACGAGGAGGCGATAGCTGCTTTTCGCGACGGTAAAAACGATGATGCGAATCCATACCCGAAGGGATGCGCAGCGTTCCTCCAGTGGGAGCACTCATACGACGAGTATAAAGAAGCATGTGATGCACAGGACGCCAATGACTTTGCCTAACAAGGTGATATGTTTTTGTGAGTACATGTCAGGCTAAAGCTTCGCTAAATAATACTTTTTGCCTTAGTCGTTGAGTCAATGAAGTATGTGAAATAATTTAATTTATGAATAATAAACCAATCACCATTTATCAGTCTTTTGAGGAATACTGGGAAAAGAACAAAATCATTTATCCCGTTGACGCGCTAGAACTTGCTTTCAAAAAAAATCGCAGAAAAAGCGTGGAATACGGCGATGAAATCCGCTAAAGAGCAATGTATTGCTGTTGCCATGCGACACCAAAAGAATGATGGAACGTATGAGGCGGGAAAGAAGTCTGGCGCATTTGAATGCGCGGATTTGTTTTGAAAAATCATGTCAAAAAACACTTGACATTTCATAAAAACGCTTCAATCTGAATCACGATAAAAATACAAAACAAATTAAAAAAACAATTTTATGACTAAATGCATTGTACTTGGGGAACCCAAGAAAGAGCAGAAAAAGAAGCCGATTGAATTCATTTGGGTTGTCAATAACGAAAGAAATGGAAAAAAACCAAAACAAGTGATTGGTGCGTGTGGTAAACCGAACGAGTTCAACGTAGTTGAACTAGTCCAGAGTGCGACCTCGCAGGATTATTTCGACATTATGTTTGCTTACGATTATAACCGCTGCGACGGTTGTCTGTACCTCGGGTTCTGGAATGATGGTGTAGCGGAATAACAATATGCCATATACATATATTCGAGCGAGCACAGTTATACGTAAAGCTGTTAAGAAGTATAAACTTAGGGTATCAGATAAAAATCGATTATACTACGATCCTTACAGTTTACGGTTTAGTGTTGTATTGAGAGATACGATACAAGAAATTTGCGGCGATTCGTATTATAGTATGGAAGACTTTTATAGTACAAAGATCTATAAAAGTGTTGTATATCTTTTTAGTGATAAAAATGGTGTGTTCGATGAAGATATTCAATTTGGTCCACCCACAGAATATCATGTTGATAGCAGAATTTTTGCCTTAGAATATATATTTCTAACATACATTAAGCGTAGTGATTTTATGTGTATTGTAGATACTCACCACTTCTAATCAATTAAATACACTAAAGGAAGACTCTCAGTGTTGAGAGTCTTCCTCTATTTATGTATAAGTATATAGGCCAGCATATAGATGGATATGATACACCATTTATATATTCAATAGTTAAAGCGGGTGAATATATAGGTATCTGGCCTAAAGAAAAGTTCTTAAGATTAAGGTTGTTAGGATATTTCTAATCATATCGATACTCATAACAAAAGGAGATGAAGTAATTCATCTCCTTTTTTTGTTGCATTAAATTCATGCCCATGTAGTATATATGCATGAACGCTTCACAATTTTGCTCTACACCGCGCACCCACAGATACAAAACTGCAATCTTCATAGTTCATGTGTGTTAGGTACTGATGATTACCATAGATTGTATAATACACCAACCAGATTATATCACAAAGTGAACTTAAACGTATTTCATAAAAATAGATACTAAAGCTAATCCTATACATATGAACTCACATAAAGTAGTAGTATATACTCCACTCGAAGATTTCTTTTATAATACTGATGCAGGGGTCGTAGCAATTCAAGCAGCCGTTGGTGCTATCATATGCTTTTTACTAGCTGTCTGGTTGAATAAATTACTGATACCTTGGGCTGCTCGCAGCTATCAAAAACGCACCAAACTTATCGATATAGGCTCTATCAGTTTCGGTTTTATACTTTTTGGTTTATATTGTTGGTGGATCTTCAATTAAATGTTTTTATAAGCGATAAAAAATACACTCGGTTACCTCGATATGAGCTTGATAAAACACAAATTAGATTCAATCATATCATACACAACCAACAAATTAAGGAATAATTAAAATGAATGATAAAGATATAGCTCAACGCATCGCTGTTCAAATTATTGCAGCTTGTGCTGCCTCGTTAGATCGGTTTAAGGAAGCGAAAACCGAAGAGGAAAAACAGATGACTGCAGTTACTGAATTCTTATCCGGTATTACTCAGACCGCCGATTTTATTAAGAGTAATAAAGGTACTATCACCGCACAACATATCGAAGATGCTCTGAAAATTGTAGATAAAGAACTAGGATTGTATCCAGTTAATACTAATGATATTAACAATTAATCCATATCATATGAATATTACGCTACCTAAATGGCCGGGCATGATTGTAGAGGGTGATCCTGTAACACCAGACCTTGCTGCTGAAATTATCATCAGAACAGATGCACAACTACCAGACTTCAATTATGCAGGCAATGATCTAGAGCTTTGTCACCAACTGAATGATATATTCTCTGTACCATATGTAGCTGTAGATACTGACAAGTTGTGGAAATTACGAGATAAACTACATATAGTCCCGGTTGGATATCTATGTAATAATCGAATCGTATCTAGTTGGATTGGTGGTCCTCATGGTTGGATAGACTGGAACGGTTTTGTGGGTAGTAGAAATTATAATATCGGTAAATGGCCCAATGTAGATAGTGTATTGAAAGAGTGGCAGGATATTGCAGCAGCTTTTCCTAGTCTAAAACTCACATGTTGGTTGTATAGTAAAGAAACGTACGTGCCAGATAACACTGCTATAGTACAATTTGATATCGCATCAGGTACAGCAACCGCACATCTACCGGACCGTGAACCAAAAGATAGCGGTTTTACAGAACCTGATTACGACAGTTGTTTAGTTTTAGGTAGAGAATCTGGTATTGATGTAGATGATCTTAAAACTCATCTTAAACGTATATATGGTCGAATTCCGAAGTATTCAACACGCAAAACGAAAAAGCAATAATTTGAGTGTCAGTTAGCGACCAAACCTCACAGATCTTCTTCGTCGAAAAAAAAAAAGATCTGTGAGGTTTTTTTATTTGCACATCATAAGAGTATCAACCAATATACTGCATTATGACACTTAATAGGTTTATCGAACTTGCTAAGAAAAAGATCGAAGAGCAACCGCATGTTGGTGAATTTGATCTATTGGTTATGGGTGAAGATAGGTATGTTTATGATATAAGCGATACGCTAAGATTGGCTAATGTCAAGGAAGGTGTAATCGTTGATGGTGAACCGACAGTGGTGTATATTCGTACGACATGAACTACACTCATCATATTACCATCTAGTTACTGTAGTACATATGAGGCAAAACTAAACAAAAATTACCATCATGTCAACTTCATTCAACGGTTTTATTTTAACTGGGAGTTCTAACAGTTTTGAGGTTCTTAATACTGTTGTACTGTCATTTGTGCAACTTTGTAGTAGAAACACAATTTTCAACAAAAACGCTCACCCATTTAAGAATCCAACGCTGAGTATTGAAACTAACTATTGTTTTTTCGTTTCATTTACTAATGATCGCGAGGCAGATAGGCAGAAATGCCGAAAGCTTCAAATCGGAGTCTACGAAGATCAATTCAGTATCAATCCAGTTGGAACCAAGGTTTCATTGAGCATTGGTAATTGGGGAGATTATGAATTTATCATGAAATCTGCACTTGAAAATGCGTGTAGAATTCTTAAGAGTGATCGCGCATACTATCTACCATCAGATACAGTAGAAAATGCGTATTGTCAATATAAAGAACTACTGTTTGATAATGTGTAATATCATAGGCACTGTAGTTTAACGTCGAGAAGTAATATGGATAAACAAGAAGTATGATACTTACCGATTGGA
>Ga0209311_1001428_pt1 | contig 19175 bp, 19 predicted proteins | sample AD_UKC045_MetaG_FD_184417 | JGI IMG/M metagenome (GOLD analysis project Ga0209311, IMG submission 184417) | Active sludge microbial communities of municipal wastewater-treating anaerobic digesters from USA - AD_UKC045_MetaG (SPAdes) (version 2) | ecosystem: Engineered > Bioreactor > Anaerobic >... | reverse complement strand
TTCAATAATAAATCCTGATGCCAACATGCCCTGTGCCACCGCAAAGGGGATAACCATGATTGACTTTGGCATGGGGAGTTCAAACGCAGCAACCATCATGGATCTGCTTAGCGCTGTTAAGCCAAAGGCCGTTCTTTTCCTTGGAAAATGCGGCGGGTTGAAAAGGAAGAACCAGGTTGGCGACTTCATCCTACCTATTGCCGCCATCAGGCACGAGGGCACATCCGACGACTACCTGCCCCCCGAAGTGCCTGCCCTGCCTGCATTCAACCTTCAGCGGGTGGTTTCCTCGACCATTCGCAACCACAACCGCGACTACTGGACAGGCACGGTTATTACCACCAACCGTAGGGTTTGGGAGTACGACGATGATTTTAAGGATTACCTTCGGAAAATTAGAGCCATGGCCATCGACATGGAGGCAGCAACCATATTTACGGTGGGCTTTTACAACGAGATTCCTTCGGGTGCCCTGCTGCTCGTTTCGGACCAGCCCATGATTTCCGAGGGGGTTAAAACTATCGAGAGCGACAGGGTGGTTACCGACCTTTACCTTGAAGAGCAGGTTCAAATCGGCATTGAATCACTTACCCGCTTAATCAACAACAGCGAATCCGTAAAGCATCTTCGTTTCTAACCTTTGTCCGGCAATGGCTAAAAGCACCACCCTCGATTCCTACACTAAAATTCTGGAGGAGTTTAAAAATAAAATTTATAAGCCCATATACCTCCTATCGGGCGAAGAGCACTACTACATCGACAAGTTATCCGACTACCTTGCCGACAACGTGCTATCCGCAACCGAAAAAGATTTTAACCTTACCATTGTGTACGGCAGGGACGTTACCATTGCCGATGTCATCAACACCGCCAGGCGATTTCCGATGATGTCCAACTATCAGGTGGTGATAGTGAAGGAAGCCCAGAACATTAAGAACCTGAGCGATCTGGAAATTTACCTAAAAGCACCCCAGCCCTCAACTATTCTGGTAATCTGCAACAAGCTTAAGCCCGATGGGAAAAGCAGCTCTGCCAAGCTAACCAAACTCATTGGATTGGTTAAGCAGAAAGGGGTGTACTTTGAGTCGAAAAAACTTTACGATTACCAGGTGGCCGACTGGATTGTCCAGTACCTGAAACCCAAAGGCATTAAAATTGACATCATGGCGGCCAACCTGCTCAACGAGTACCTGGGTACCGATCTAAGCAAAATTTCCCACGAGCTGGAGAAGCTAATCATTACCCTGCCTGCCGGAAGCAACCAGATTACCACCAAAAGTATTGAGCAGAACATTGGTATTAGCAAGGACTTTAACCGCTTTGAGCTGACCAAGGCACTGGGTGAGAAGAATGTGCTGAAGGCCAACCGTATTGCCGATTACTTTGCCCATAACCCCAATGCAAACCCTTTGATTTTAACAATTGCTGCCATTCACCAGTACTTCCTGAAAGTCTTTAAGCTGCACTTCATTAAGGATAAGACACGAGAGAATTTGGCCAGGGAGCTGGGCGTTAATCCTTTTTTTGTGGGCGAGTACCAAAGCGCTGCCCGAAAGTACAATCCAAAGAAGTGTGTTGAAATATTCGAGCTACTCCGCGACTACGACATGCGTTCAAAAGGAATGAACAATGGATCAACCGACCATGGTGAGTTGCTGAAGGAGTTAATTTTTAAGATAATTCACTAGCATGACCTACGCCATTATCATCATCACCTCGCTGGTATCGGCTGTTGCGCTCCGAAACGGGGAGTTGATGCAGCGATTGCTCCTGAGTCCCTACCTGGTGTTCCGGAACAGGCAGTGGTACCGGTTGATTACCCACGCTTTAGTTCACGCAAACTACCTGCACCTGATTGTCAACATGATTGTGCTGCTGTCGTTTGGGAAGGCGGTGGAGTCAATCCTAAGGCAGCTGAACATGGAGGGGGTTATCGGTCATCCTGCCCTGCACTACCTAATGCTCTACCTGGGTGGTGCAGTTGTTGCCACCCTTACAACCCTCAAAAAGTTCAGAAACGATTACTCCTACCAGAGCGTTGGCGCTTCGGGGGCTGTGTCGGGAATGATATTCTTCTGCATTTTTTTCTACCCGCTTAACAAGCTCTACCTCATGGGCATTCTGCCAATTCCTGGTATTCTGTTTGCCGTTGCCTACCTGATTTACTCCAACTACATGAGCCGAAAGGGTGGCGATAACATCAACCACGATGCTCACTTCGTAGGTGCTGTATTTGGCTTTATCTATCCGCTGCTCATCAGCCCTAAACTGATTACCGTTTTTTTAAAGCAGCTTGGACTAATGTAGCTTGATGCCGGTATATGGAACCCTTGGTTGTGAAAATATGTGAAGGATGGCTACAGAGTGGGGAACACCGGCTTGTTGCCATCATGGCCAGATACCGTGGAGGGTGGATTTGGGTGATGAACCGTAACCGCTCAACCTGGGAGCAGCCAGGAGGACATATTGAAACCGGAGAAGAACCAGATGAAACCGCCAGCAGGGAGCTGTTTGAGGAGACTGGAGCCTTGGATTTCAGCATGGTTCCGCTTTTCGACTACACCATCCAGCAGGGAAGCGCCAGAAGTGATTGCCGGATGTTTTACGCCGCGGTAACCAAGCTTGGCGCTCTTCCCCAGAGTGAGATTCAGAAAATAGGAATGTTTGATAGCCCTCCAGACGAGTTGACATACGAGGGGGTTCAGCTACAGCTTTTCGAGGCTGCGCTTGGGTATGTATCTGAAAGTTAATGCCGAATGGCAAGCAGGAACTACATTTGGCTTAATGGCCAGTTTTTCGACGGCGGTAACCCTGTCATTAATTTTGGGAACAGGGCGTTTCGCTATGGTGATGGGGTTTTTGAAACCATTCACGCCTTTGGAACGCAACCACGTCACCTTCCCCTGCACTTCAGGCGCCTGCTGCAGGGAATGAAAATCCTGGAGCTCGTTGCACCAACTTGGCTTACCGAGCAAAACCTTGAACTAGCCATTACGAAGCTGCTTAACAAAAACCGACTTTTTGACAGTGCACGGGTGAGGGTTACGGTTTACCGCGACGATGGGGGATTCTATATCCCTTCTACCTCCAACGCAAGCGTTCTTATTGACACACAGCCGTTGGCAGCCAAAATGTACACCCTAAACCAGCAGGGCTGCATAGTTGGAATTTACGATGAGATCAAAAAACCGCTGAATACGCTTTCGGGCGTTAAGAGCTGCAATGCGCTACTTTTTGTTAAGGCCGGGCTATACTGCATGGCCAACAACCTGGACGATTGCATCATCCTGAATGAGCAGGGAAGGGTTGCCGAGGCTATTTCGTCCAACGTGTTCGTGGTAAGAGGCGGAAAGCTCTACACCCCCTCGCTGGCTGAGGGGTGCATACCGGGTATCATGCGGGAGCTGGTGTGCACTGTTGCCCCAACTGTTGGAATAGAGGTTAACAACCAGGTTGCCATCAACCCGTCGGCATTCGACAGCTGCGACGAGGTTTTCCTCACCAATGCCATATCGGGGATTAAATGGGTGGTAGGCATCGGAACCCGAAGGTACTTCAACCGGGTGAGTAGAACGCTAAGCGAGGCACTAAACCGCTTCACCTTTCCCGATCAGTTTAGGGCTGGATTTTCGGGGTAGAGGGTCCACGCCTTAAACCTTGACCCCAGCTGCTGAACGGCAAAGTACCAGCTATCATAAGCTCCTTTCGCCATAAGCTGAGAGTCGAAGTTGGCAACAACCCATGAATCCTCGTCGATCTCCCTTTTTAGCTGATCCTTGCCCCATCCGGAGTAGCCGATGAATATCCTGAAATTTTCCCGGGTGAGCCTACCGGCAATGGCCAAGGCCTTAACAGCGTCAATATCGCCGTTGAGGTAGAGCCCGTTGCCCAGGTCGAGCGTGTTGGGAATGGTACTGCCGAACGTGTGGATAAAGTTCACGGTATCCGAGCCCACAGGGCCGCCCACCGAGACGTTGGCCTCCACGTTGGGGAAATTGTTCAGCAGGTCGTTCAAGCTCATGGCCAGCTTGCGGTTGAGGATGAAGCCCATGGACCCCTCGTCGTCGTGCTCCACCAGGTATATCACTGTCCGCTTAAAGAACGGATCGGTAAGCGAGGGCTGGGCAATAAGCAACCGCCCGGCCTTTGGCGGAATCTGCCTGAAGTCGAACTTGAAGAAATCCATTTCCGATGGTTTAAACTTTGCCATGGTGCACCTCCTTTCCGGCTTTAGGGTTACGTGAGAAAAACCGCCTATTATCTTCTAAAATTATGCCAAATCCTTGAAGGTTATCCGCTACCTGTCAAAATTTACGTAACTTTAGCTTTACAGGCAGGGGTGGGGTTGGAGCTGGAAACCGAGCAGGCCGAGGGGGTATATGTATAACTTGGCCGAATGGCAGCTACATAAAATGAAGAATTACGAGCAATCTACATTGAAAATGCACCCCATTTAGCTGTATCCATTGAATATTTTTATTAGTTTGACCTAAATAAGAAAGTTTTACCACTGTTGGCCAATCAGCAACTTGAAACATGACAACCGAACTCAAGGTTATCACCTGCAGGCAGGGCACGCATAGGAACAACAAGGTAGTGTTCCTAAATTTCGAGTTTGACAAAACGCTGATTGACGCTGTAAGGAAGCTTGGCTGTGCCAAATGGAGCCAGACAGACCATAAATGGTATATTCCCTACAGGGAGTTTTAACATTGACTGGTTGAGGGAGGCGCTTGAAAGTATGGCCGTTATAGATGTTTGCTCATTAAGCGAAAGTGTGGAGGCTATTCAGAAATCAAAGGGTGCCGTTTGGTGCAGCATTCCTGACGAGTTGAATAAATTCAACGCATGGCTTTTATACAGGCGGTATAGCACAAACACAACCAGAACCTACCTTGAAACGCTAAGGAGTTTTCTAATATTCCTTCAACCCAAAGCAGCGACCGATGCAACCAATAACGACATGGTGCGCTTTGTTAATGATTACATTTTAAAAAACGGGTACAGCCTCTCGTATCAGAATCAGGTTGTAAATGCGTGCAAACTTTACTTTAAGGAAATTGCGCATGGCGAGCTGGAGCGAAAGCTTCCACCAAATAGCCAGTACCAGGGTGATTTAGCCTTATTTTTACAAATTCTATTGCAGAAAAAGGACAGTAAAAATAAAATTTATTCCATCCACGAACCCGAAGTAGCGTGTATTTCAAAAGGTAAAGAACACAAGAAGTATGAATTTGGCAACAAGGCCTCGTTTGCTAAAACCGACAGCGGGGTGCTGGTAGCAGCCCTTGGCTTTAGGGATGAGTACGACGGTACACTAAAACCAACATTGGAACAAGTAGAACGATTAACCGGCAAAACACCCAAAAAAGCAAAAGTGGACAGGGGGAACAGAGGGAATAAAAAAATAGGAGAAACAGAGGTATTAATTCCTTCAACGCCAAGTAAATCAATGAGCTACTACCAGCAAAAAAAACTAAGCGATAGTCATAAAAAACGAGCTGCCGTAGAACCGGTTATTGGGCACTAAAAGACGGATCACAGGCTAAATCGCAACTTTTACAAGGGAGTAGTGGTCGATAACCACAATATTATACTCGCTGCCGCCGCTTTTAACCTCAAAAGGATGATGAACGGGTGGAAATTTTATTTTTGTCAAATTTTGGAAAGTCCATTTTTATCTTTTTTCAAAAACTTTACTGCCAATTTTTCTTTATTTTTTTCAAATAAAATATTCAAATTGACTTTTTAAGGGACGACTATTTAAAATTATCCGTTATTCTTTTCCTATCCTCATTCTCCTTATCGTTCTTATGATACAATTCAATGAAGGTAATTTTTTTCTCTGTCTCAAAATAAGCATAAACCAACCTCAATCCCGAATTAACTCCTCTGCCTTTCAGTGCTTTGCAAGCAATCTTTTTCACTTTAATAATACACGTTTTCAAATCCAAATTATCAATACGAAAACTAAACGGTGGCCTTTCATCAGGCATTACTTCCAACACCTTTTTAACCACATCTAAATCGTCATTTAGCGTTCTGTATTTTTTCAAAAGGTTTTTTAAGTCCTTTTTAAATTCGGCTAATTCGTCAAACGTCATAGTTCTTCAATTTCATCGCCGTAGTTTCTCACAGAGAAAGGAGCATCTCTATAAAAAGCCAATTCATAATTTATTTCTTCTCCTTCTTTTGAAGCCAACCAAGGCATATCCTGATGAGAATAGTCGCTAATTGCAGCCGCCGACCAATCACTCATTAGCTCAATAACCTTGTCAATTACTTCTTTTTCGCTTGCCTTAAGCTCCGTTAGGTCCGCTTTTACTAAGGGCAAGTAACGGGTTTGCGGATAACCGTGATATTCTGTTATCACTCGTTGCAACTGCCCCTGATTAATCATTTGGTTGATAATTGTATCTAACTTTTGCGGGACAGGTCCATAAGGCAGTTTGCGATATCTCACCCCTGTCAAATGTTCTTCATACAACTCATAATAATTGAAGTCGGAGAAATAAAGCAGTTTATAGAGAACTGTTTCTCCAACATTTGGCTTGCCTGCACAACGCTCAAGAATATACAACAAAACATTTTTAAATTTATTGATCCGAAGCGCAGGAACTGAAATACGCTCTTCCATTTTCTTTGACTTTTTCTCGTCTTTTACGGTTATTTCCTGACTTACGGAAAAATCTTTAGACATAAAATCATCTAAAGAGAAGCCCAAAACCTGTGAAAGTTTTTGCAGTTCAAGAATATCAACACTCCTATTGCCTAGCTCAATTTGAGCCAATGACGGCCGGGAAATCTTGATTCTTTTAGCCAAATCTTCCTGAGACAGCCCCTTCATCTTCCGAAGTTCAGCTATCCTATGCCCAATTTGCTTTTGCGTCAATTTTATATTCATATCAATTTTATGTTTCGACGATTAACGTCACAAAGATAAACCATGTTTCATTACAAAACAATTCATAGTTCTAAATAAAAACATTTTTTTATATTCGTCCTATGAAAGCCCAACGCATTTGCAAGCACATTGCCAAAACCCCACCAGCAAATACGCAGGGAAAAAGAAATAGATAACAGAACCCCAAAAAAATAAAAAAAGTAAAGAACAATTAAACGACTAAACGAACAACTATTGACATAATTTTTTGCATTGGTGAATAGCCGTGATATTTTCGTGATATTTTTCTGATCTGATACCCAGACACGAGGATTTATAATCCGAAGCGGGATGAGTTGCAGACATGGAATCCATGAATCACGAAACCAGATTGCAAATCACACTGGACAGAAATTGGATGATTGGTTATAACATATCCAGCGGACTTTTGATGTTAGATCTGGCAACATCGGTTATATGCGTGTAGATTTCGGTGGTTTTAACAGAGTTGTGGCCCAGAAGCTGCTGAATGTACCTGATACCTGTTCCGTTTTCGAGAAGATGGGTAGCAAAACTATGCCGCAGGATATGAGGTGAAACCGGATTTGTAATTCCTGCTTTCGTTGCAGCCGTTTTCACGATGGTTTGAACACTTTTCGCAGAATACATTCCACCGTCCTGTCCCTCAAATAGATAGTATTTCGGATGATAGGATTTGTAATAACTTCTCAAATCGGCCAATAAAGTTGGGGACAGCATTACCACCCTGTCTTTATTCCCTTTGGAATTGCGAATATAAATCAGCATGTTTTCCGAATCGATATCCGAAATTTTTAAATGAAGCAGCTCATTCAAACGCAACCCGCAACCATAAAGCAGCTTGATGATGCAGGCATGTTTCGGATTGGTGATAGATTGTAACATCCGTTTCACTTCCGCGCGGGTCAGGTATTTTGGTAATTCATGTTTTTTCCTGGATGGATAGAGGTGTCGTATACTCAAATTTTTACCTACTACCGAGTAGTAAAATTTATCGATAGCAGCTACGATCATACGCTGATAGGAACTGCTTATATTGTCTTTCCTTATTTTCCAGAAAACGTATTTTTCAATTTCATTTTCATTTAATTCGTCGGGTTGATCAAACCGCTTTTCCGCCACATGCAGGAAACTCCTCACCGAACTGCTGTAATTCTTGATGGAACTGGTGCTGTACCTTTGGATCATGAGTTTCCGCTCAAAAATCGCAATTAAATTTTCGATGTCCATTTATTCAGATTTAACCATAGCAAAATTAATCCAAACATGCGTAAATGCAAATATTTATATTAAAAAAATAATAGTTTAACATATTGATATCATGTAAATTAACACTAAATATCAAGCATAAGCTCGAAAGTGGTTTACGCAAGTTTTAAATTTTGTATTTACGAATGTTGTATATTAGATGCGTAAATAAGACGTTGTGTGCAATGGTAAAAAGACACCGAAACCACAAATAACCCGATAAAAAAGAGTAAATTTGAACCTTAAAATCAACATAAGTAAGAAAATAAGATGACACTTTGGAACAACGACATTGAAATACAATTTTTTACAGAAGCATTAAAGAACTTTGCTTCTCCTGAACAGCTATTTTATAATTTACAGGGTGGCTATTTTGCCTATGTTCCAAAAGGTTCAGATGCAGAAGGGCAAACCTTACAAAGCAGAAATGCACTTATTGGACAGTTCACAGAAAAGTGGTGCAAAACACTTTTTGAACCAATCGCCAAAGAATTAGACTTACACGCTGTAAATAGTGTTGTTTGTGACGAACTTGGTTTGTCAAGACAATCAAGTGCAGACCTTGCATTTTGCACAACAAATAATACAGTGCAAAAGCCCGAAAACATAAAACTTCTGTTTGAGATTAAAATGAGCGTAGTTTCCAACTATAAATTTATTCACCCAAATAAGGTAGAATATGTTGGCGACTATAAACAACACAAAGGAAACCCTTCATTACTACGTTCTGATTCAATGCTTAAAGCCATTGGAAAATCAATTAATATTCGTGTTTCAGGTATTGCATCAACGAAAATCCCCATTGTTGTCTTAGGAAACAGCCCTATAACTGACAGCTACATTAAAAAGGTTGATTTTTTAAAAACTTCAGGTGTTATTCAAGGTTTTTGGTCGTTGAACCCAAATCCTACAAATGCTGACTATGTTAAGAATACCCCGAAATTTGGTTTCCAAACAATTTTAGACAAAAAACAACTCTATGACAATTGTAAAGAACTTGTAATTAATGATATGAATTACTTTTCTTCAATGATTTCAAAATTAAAACTTGGAGAGATTATAAGAATAGCAAGTCAAGAAGCCACAGATATTGCAAAAGCAGAGAAATTTTTAACTTTAATCCGAAGCTAAAATGAAAAGAACAAAAGGAACAGAAACAAGTGCTTTCGGAACAAAGGGAAGAATTAATCACGACAGTTCAAAGTTTTATAATTCAAAACTTTACACAGAACTTAGCGAAAAAAAAATTCTTGACAAGAATGAAAATGAATTTCCGAAAGTGTTGGAAAATAAATTTATTCTTGGTACGGCAGAAAATATGAAAGAGATACCCGACAACTCGGTGCACTTAATGATTACTTCGCCACCTTACAATGTTTCAAAAGAGTATGATGAAGATTTATCACTAAAGGAATATTTGCAACTTTTAGAAAACTCTTTTAGAGAAACCTACAGAGTGTTAGTCAATGGTGGTCGGGCTTGCATAAATGTAGCCAATCTTGGAAGAAGACCATATATACCACTTTCTGACTATATTTCTAAAATGATGATAGATATTGGCTTTAATATGCGTGGAGAAATCATTTGGAACAAGGCAGCAAGTGCAAGTCCTTCAACAGCTTGGGGTAGTTGGCAAAGTGCAGCTAATCCAATTTTGAGAGATATACATGAATACATTTTAGTATTTTCAAAAGGTGACTACAAAAGAGATAAAGGGAAAAAAGAAAATACCATAACAAAAGAACAGTTTATGGAGTGGACAAAATCTATATGGACAATGAACGCAGAAAGTGCAAGAAGAATTGGACATCCAGCACCTTTTCCAGAAGAACTTCCTTATAGACTAATTCAACTTTATTCCTTTAAAGGAGATATAATCCTTGACCCTTTTATGGGCAGTGGAACAACAGCAGTTGCTGCCATTAAATCAGAAAGAAAATTTGTAGGTTACGATATTTCACAAGAATATATTGACTTGTCAGAAAAAAGACTGAAACCATTATTAGAACAGACAACTCTAAAATTTGCGACAGTTGAAAATGACGAAGAATAGAACCACTGCACACAACAGCGTGTATGTGACAATAGCGGGTAAAGTGGTAAATTAAAGGTCTATGCTTTTAAAAACTTTGTGCTAAACGGACAAGTAAGTGCTAATAATCCGCTACTGCACATACACGCGAAACGTTGGCAGCCATTATAAAAAACAAAAAATGAAAGTTTTAGGATATTTGATAATGTTAATGGGATTGATTGGGTGTAGTTATACAAAGCCTAGTAAATCGATTAATGATTTAAAATTAGGACATATTCGATCATTATATCAGAAACTTCCAAAGATTAAATTCCCATTTGAATATGATGTAAGCAATTCCAATGGGATTGGACAGATTTATTCAAACCAAGATTTGGATTCTTTGATTTTCGAAAAAGATATTAGAGTAAATATTGCAGGAGTAATCCAAGATACAGCTAACTTTTTTGGATTTATTTATTTTTCTCCTGGTGACGAGTTGATTCCGATTCTTGTTACATTTGATAAAACTGGCGGATTAATAGAAAAAATTCAAATTGCAAAGGGATGTGCGTCTGATTGTGGCTATGATTGCCATTCAACTGTGTCAATTAATAAGGATTATAAGATTGTTTCCAAATTAAACGAGACTATTGCAGAATGTGATAACGTTGGCCCAATTGATAGCACAAAAATTTATCGCGAGACTGTTGAGATTAGCCAACTTGATAAATTGGGTAAGATTAAATTGATTGAGAAAAAGACTGATGAAAAAAAATAACGGCTGCCAACATGGCATATAAGTAATGGCGGGCTTTGTAAGTTGCCAAGCGCAGTACTTCTATTGTAGTTTCTGCTTCGGTTGATAATGAATCGCTCCGAACACCGCCAATACTCATATGCCCAACGTTGTGCTCAATAGTATGAAGACATTCCTGCAAATAATATGTATTGCTATATTGACAAGGACAAATTTAATTGCTTGCCAGACATTTGATTTGGGAATATATGGTACAGCAATTAAGTCATACGGCATTATTGAGATTGAAGTATTAAGAATTAAAGACTCATCCGAATGGAAAATGTATCCAAATGGATTCAATAACCGTGAAGCTTTTAGACAATTATTGGATTGTAAAATAATTCAAAGTAGTATTCCTGAATTGGCAGACTCTGTAAGATTAACATTTTTTCTTGACAATTCTGACCATTATGATTCCCTAGGTAATTTTGAGATGAGCATATGTAAAGACATTATGCATTCTGGCCTTGAATTTAATATGCAAAAGGGAGAGAAGTATGTTGTCCTTGTGCAGAAACATCCATTATTTGAAGAAGGTAAAAGAGAATGGTTTCTTTTGCGAGCAGAGAAAATTGGTTATAATAGAATTTACAACGACTTTGTTTCTGCTAAAATGATAAATCAATATTTGAGTGCTAATTATAAAAAGACACTAGATAAAGAATTCTTAAAGTTTAAAGTTTTTTCTATCGCTCAACAGAAAATTAATTCAAAACAAATTGAATCTATTCTCTACTATAACCCGTTAATTAAGAAATTCGTGCTTATAGAACCTGATAACTTTATTGAATCAGAGGTTATTGAATTCGACCTAGAATCAAAACCGTTAAGAATTGAAAACGAATATTTTATCATATTTACAAATGAGAAAAAATATAGATTGAGAAGAGATAACTTGAAAATAGAATAAACTACTGAGCACAACAGGCAGTTCCTTCCACTGGGGTTGATGATGCTGATACCAAAATTATTACTAATTTAGTTACGGTTTAGCGGGTGATGACACCACAGGAGTTCAACTCCCCAGCGCAAGCAACTGCCGACCGTTGTGTGCTATTGTAAGAACAGATTTGTACAACCTTAAGATTGATTTTGAATAGTTAGATGACAAATAGAGCGATTTATATAATTGGAGGAATAGCATGTTGGTTTTTTGCTTTGATTGGATTACAATATGATATTGACTCATATAAGGTTCAGAAACAGGGACAACTGATTACTGTTAAGATTATATATGTTCCAATTTGCTTTGGGACTAAAGTAAAGCATCACTTAAGATTTCAATATTCTGATAATGGAGAAATAAAGGAATATTCGAAGCAGATTGGTGGTGGATTATGTGATAAACTTGTTGTTGGACAAGAATTAAAAATGAAAGCAGATTTGAAGAGAAAAATATTCCTCTACGAATTTGAGGATGTAAGAAAAGAATTTTATGCAAGTGGATTATTTGGACTTGCAGGATTAATAAGCATATTATTTGGACTAATAAAAAGACAAAAAACAACAGCACACAACACGCGGTATAAAAAATTGCCGGGACAGTAGGTTATTCAAGGTTTGTAACTCGCTTAAACTTTTGTGTAACTTGACAGGAAATCGCACGCAATCGGCAACTTTTCATACCGCAAACAGTTATGCGCAATTTTATTAAAAAGCAAGAATAGTCCAATGATAAGAACAATCGTAATTCTAGCCATATTCTTGATGAGTTGTTCGACAAATGACAACTCTAAGACACAACTATTAGAGAATCAAGAAACAAATCAAAGGAAAAAATCTAAAGATAATGAATGGATTCTCGAAAAAATAGATAGTAGTAAACTTGTTTTCAAAAATGGGAAAACAATTGAAACCAGATTATTTAATCTAGAATTTATCGGACAAATACCTTTAGAAAACAAAGACCCTTTTTTAATATTTTCAGGTGTTGACTGTAATTTTTGCGACGCGAACATCTCGATTTACATTCATTCTCCCAGCGATGGAGATTTGATTGTTGGTGCAGGAAAAAATATATATGGAATGCCTGGTAGAATGTATTCATTTATGAATGACTCATTATTATATGAAAGTCGTGTTTTTTATGGACAAGTTCTTGAAAATAGAAAAGGTGTAATTTGGTATCAAAACACGTTAATGGAGACAGGTAAATGGGATAAGTCAGTATTCATTGCAGAAATTATTAATAATAAAAAAATAGACCAATTTCTGACAGATACATCTGAATTATTAAAACAGACTCTTTCGATGCTTGATAAAGGTTTATGCAAAGAAATTGAAGGCAATGACTATTCAAGCGAACCATAAAAAAACTGGGCATAACAAGCAGTTGCTTTCACTGGGACTGATGATGCAGATACGGAAATTTTTAGTATTTTAGTATGTTTTAACATGGGATAACGCCGCTGGCTCTTAACTCCCCAGCAGTTGTAACCACGGAACCGTTAACGCCAATATTTAAAAATCGAAATATGAACAAATTGAATTTAATCTTAATTCTTTGTCTTTTGGGAAAAATTACTTTTGGACAAGACACTACTTTTTTTGACACAAAATGGAATGAAACAAATAAACAAAATTCCAAATTTTATAGAATTCAAACTAAAATTGAAGATAAATGGTTACGGATGGACTATTTCTCAGAAAATAATCAAATTCAAATGAAGGGCCACTTTTCTTCAATAAATCCAGAAATTAGAACTGGATATTTTGAATGGTTTCACTCAAATAGAAAAATAAAACATACTGGAAACTATTCTGAAAATAAACCAATTGGTGAACATCTTTGGTATTTTGAAAATGGGAAAATAGAAGCAGTTGAAAATTACTCAAATGGTTTACTTGATGGTGATTATAAGGAATATTTTGCAAATGGAAATCCAAGTTCTGAAACAAAATTTGTTAACGGAAAACAAAATGGTTTTACAAGATACTTTCGAGAAAATGGATCAGTGGAAGCAGAAGGAAATACAAAAGATGGTGACAGAAATGGAGAATGGAAATATTATGATGAAAACGGAAATTTGTTAGGAACAAAAGAATTTAAAACTGAATATTTTTTTGAGGAAGCTCCAATATATCTAAGATTACCCAATTCTCAATGGTATCTTGCAAATAAGCAGGCAGGTGCAACAACTGAATACATTTTTAAAAGAGAATCAATTGAAGACAGTCTTGGCAGGGTAATTATTCCTGCAATTATAGTATATTTTGAAGACGCAAGTGATTACAACCAAGATGTTGTTTTATATTAAATTTGGAAACAGAAACCATTTATTCAACATGGTGTGAAAGTTGACAAAATTTATACTCATGAAAATAATGAATATAAAATCACTATAAACAATTTGGTTTTGTATAAATGTAGTTATAGTGAAAAAGAGTTTGACCACATTTTTTATATGATTCACATGATAACTAAGAACAATAAAGGTGTACAGGTATATCTGGACATGACAAAAGAAATAACCAGTGAATTTGAAAAAGAATTTGTTGAAACGATTGAATCCTTGAAAGAAATTTAAAAGTACAGGCGTTAACAGCGGCTCATATTTTAAGCGGGGTGAAATCGTATTTTGACAAATTTTAATAACTTTAAACATTTTAACGGCTGAAAGTGAAACGGAGCCAAAATCCCGCTCGCAATATAGCCGGGGACCGTTAGGTGCAAGCGAGTGACAAATAACAAACATTTTACCTTTGATGACGAATAGACTATTAAATATTGGATTGATTAGTAACCTGACGATAATCATTATCCAGATTTTTTCTACATTTTATGAAACGTTAGGAATAAAGAATTTATACTTAGAATTTTTTATAATCGGAATGAATTCCGTCTTGAATATCTCAGTATTGATTATTCTTTGGAATGTTCTCGTAAAATTTTATAAGCAAAACCAACTAGACATCATCCTGAAATCAATTATAATAATTTTGTTTATTGTAAGTCTTTTATCTTTTATGACAAAGTTTGATTTGGAAAAAATAGGTTTTATTTTTTTGGTTGCATTGTCGTTGATAAATGTGATTTTGTATTTTGTTTTTATTCACCGAGTCATGGAAATAGACAAGAGTGAAATAAGTCAAATTGAACAACTGAAGAATTATGGTTTAGCATTTGTTATATGTTTATTCGGACAATTTATTTTAAGTGCAGTTATTGAACTAACAAGACACAAGAATTTGAATTTCGTTAACCATTTCTTGATAATAATACCAATGATATTTATTGGATTGTTTTTCTTGAAAACCAGGAATGAAATTCGACAAAAATGAAATCGCCAACCTCTAACACATGGAAAAAAATATTAGGGCTGATGATGCAGATACGAAAGTTTTTAGTAATTTAGTGTGGTTTTAACGTGGGATAAATGTTCGGTTGTTAACTCCCCTACCATTCCTTGTAACGGAACCGTTAGGCAAAAGTGGAAGAGCAACCGAGTAACATTGAAACTTAACCAATAAAAAGACAAAATAAAATGTAAGCCAACGTACAAAGCAGGAACATTCCTGTCCATCCCAAGACCCTTTTTTCCCTTCCACACACTTGCTTTTTTGCCAACGCTCGATTTTAGGGGGCATTAATTTTTGGATTGTATGAAAAGAAAACAAATATTTTTATGGAATCTAGTTACAAATTGTACCCAGACAGAAAAATGAAAAACAAAACGGTTTTAATATCTCAGAAAAAAAAGACAATCATATTTTTGGTAATTCTACTTTTTCCCTACAACTCTTATGGACAAAAGTTGATTGAAAGCCGACAAACCAGTTATTACACCTACATATACAAAATAACCAACAAGGAAGCTCGAACGATTTATGAAAAAGACATTTGGAAAGTTGAACCTTCCTATTTTCATACACTGGTCGATTCTTTTCCAACTGACAGTGGATTTTGTGGCATACTCCCTAAAGGTCATTATTTAAAAACTTTTGCAGAAAAAAATAAACAGAAAATTTCTATCACGACAGTTCAGGATTTCGATGTTTTTATTTTTAACAACAATACCGACTTATGTATCCAGGTATTTGATTTAAAAGGGAATATAATTAATGATGCAACTGTTAGCGTTCGATGGAAAAAACTTTGTTTTAATAAAAGAACACAATCTTATATTGATAATAAATCAAATCAAAAAGGATTGCTGAAAGTTACTCATTATGGATTTACTGGATTTTACAACCTTTCACGGCAATATAACAATTCATGTATTAAAAGAGGAACCCGAAAAGTTGTTTATGGCACTCCCATCAAGTATGTGTGGATGCCTGTAAACTTTATAATTTCCTTACCAATTGATGGCGTTAAATCAGTTGTAAAAGGTTGGCCACAAGGTACAATTTACAGAACTAAGAACTTTTTTGTTAAGTCCTTTAATAAAATTGCCTGTTTGTTTGATGATTATTACTGTAATAATTATTCAAATAACAAATTCAGGAATAAGCATACTGGTTATATCGTATTCAGTAAACCCAAATACATGCCTGGCGATACTGTAAAGTTTAAAGCCTTTGTGGTAACAAAAAAGGGTAAATCAATAGATAAAAATGTTCGGGTAATATTGCAAACCGATAGAAAAGATATTGAATTAACAAAACTAACGCCATATTGTAAAGGCGGTTATAAATATAACTTTTATTTACATGATTCTTTACAACTGCAACTAGACAGGAATTATTCGATTCGTTTAGAATTAAATGAACGAAAGGAATATATTAATGGTTCATTTAAATATGAAGATTACGAATTATCGAAGAATAAGCTTTCTTTGAGAGTTGATAAAAAGGAACATTTTAGGAACAATAAAATTACACTTTATGCTAAAGGCACAGATGAAAATGATTTGAACCTGTTGGATGCAAGAATAGAAGTATTATTGATTCCAAAATCAATAGACAATTATTTTGAGAATCATGTTTTTATACCTGATACATTACTCTTTCTAAAAAAGAAACTCAATTCGACTGATGAAACAGAAGTAGTTTTATCAGATTCAACGTTCCCTAAAGCAAATTTTGAATATACAATTAATGTAAGGCTGTTTACCTCAGACAATGAATCTGTTTCAGAAAACGTGGAAATTTCGTATTTTTATGAATCAGAAAACTTTGATATCACAGTAAAGACAGATTCTATTCATTTTGAATATTTAAAAAACGGCCAAGTTCAACCAAGGCAGGTAAGTATTAATTCAGAAGACAACTTTGGGAATAAAACTTCTGTTTATAAGGGGCTAACTCCCTGCAACATTGAGCTCAATCCCTATTATTCTTCTTATACAATTCACACAGATTCTATCTCAGAAACTTTTGAAATTTCCAAAGAATCATCATTGCTTCAATGTTTTTCAGAAAGAACAAAAGATTCAATTTATATTGTGGTTAATAATCCTCGTAAAATTCCATTTATTTATAACATATACAAAAAGAATAATGAGCAATCATCTGGTTATTCAGATTCTTTGGTTATTCACAAGAAATCAGCTACCAAGCAAAATTATTTTGTATCAATTCGCTATCTGTGGGGAGGCAAAGTTAAAGAAGAAAATTATAGAATTCCCTTAATTGATAATAAGCTAAACATTTCAGTTACTCAACCCAAAATTGTTTATCCCGGGCAAAAATCAAGAATTGAACTATTGGTTACGGACACAGAAGGAAAACCTCTTGAAGGAGTTGATTTAACTGCATATTCATTAACAAAGAAATTCGACTATTCTGCGCCTGAGTTACCATATCTGAGAAAAGAAAGGAAAAGCAAAAGTGTAATCAATAATTTCAACTTTAAAGATTTCAACCTGAATGTACATCCTGGATTGAAATTAGATTATGATTCTTGGAATATTTTGGCTGGTATAGATTCAATTGAGTACTATAAATTTATTTATCCAAAAAATGCCATCTATCGGTTTGAGTACAATACAAGAGATGCAATAACTCAATTCGCACCTTTTGTCGTTTCTGAGGGTGCAATTTTACCAATTCATGTGATTTATGTAGATAATAAACCTGTTTATTTTAGCTGGTCTACAAATACCAGACCTTACTCATTTAGTATTGACAGCGGTTATCATCAATTAAAACTCAGGACTACTTTTAGAGAAATTGTAATCGATAGTATGTTTTTTGAAAAGGGTAAAAAGTTAATTTTTAGTTTAGACCTGAATTCAAAAAATAAAAAGCTTAATATTTCCAAAGTTGAACCAAGATTGAGCGAATCTGAAAAAAGGTATCTTTATAAATACATAGTTCCCTATAGAGATAATTTCGGTGAACGTTATGCCTGCATTGAACAAAACGGAAATATTCAACTTCTTAACCCAGAATCAAAATATCAAAGAAATAATTTTGCCGGTCCATATGTAGGTAATCTTACTTTTCAACTCATTGACAAATTTTCGACTACCTTTTATCATGAACCATTCTTTGAATATGAGTTTTTACCTGCACTACTTAAAATGCGTAGCATTGATTCAAAAGAATATCCTGAATACTTGTATAGCTATAAAGCTAACAATACTTTATCGGATGCTGTAGTTATTAAAGAAAAAATAGAAAAACAATGGAAGGATTATTTGGATTCAAAACGATATCTAACAGCAAGATACAGATATCCAAATTCTACAAGTCAAGGAGCAGGTAAATTATTGATAAATTTTAAAAGGAGCACAGAACCTATAAAGGATATTCCTTTAAATATTTTAGTTTTCAGATATGATAATCCTGAATTTCTGAGGGTTTATCCGGGTAATACCTCGTTTTTTCATGAATTGCAAAAGGGTTATCACAAACTAATATTCTTTTATTCTGGAGCAAAATATTTTATTGAGGATTCAATTTATATTCAACCTAACGGATTGAATTATTATGAGTTTAAACAACCATCTTCATTCCAGAAAGATACTTTTAGCGTATATGTAAGCAACATTATCGAAGAAACCCTGTTTAAGCCAAATCCATACTACGAAAATGAAGAGAAGGAATTGAAGCAGATTTATAATATGTATCAGCAACAGTTTAAATATACTGGTGTTGGAGATGTTGTTGAAGGTTATGTTTATGATGAGGAATCTGGAGAACCTCTACCTGGTGTAAATGTTTCAATAAAGGGGACTACATACGGTACAATTACAAATATTGATGGATATTACTCAATTAAGGTTCCTCCCGGTAATAGTATT
>Ga0209311_1001427_pt1 | contig 19183 bp, 20 predicted proteins | sample AD_UKC045_MetaG_FD_184417 | JGI IMG/M metagenome (GOLD analysis project Ga0209311, IMG submission 184417) | Active sludge microbial communities of municipal wastewater-treating anaerobic digesters from USA - AD_UKC045_MetaG (SPAdes) (version 2) | ecosystem: Engineered > Bioreactor > Anaerobic >... | reverse complement strand
ACGCTGAACCGGTCACTGGCAATGGAGCTAAGGCCCCTGGGGTTCATCCCCTTGGTGTGTCGCAAGCAACTCCAATCGCCATCACCGGGAAGAACGGCCGATCCGGGGCGCGTGATGATCACGCGCAACCGCTGATCGCAAGATCAGCACTGGCACTATCCACGGCGCTGTCATCGCGCGCCCCAACTCCCTATCGAGGGAGGGACGACACCAAGCATCACGCAGGACATTGGTTCGTGCGAACGAGATTTCACGTCTGGAAGCGGAGCCCTCGCTCCGCGTTCCCCGCGAAGGCGGGGATCCAGTCCCAACAAACAAAGCGCGCGTCAGCGCACGATATTTGACAACCCGCCCACCTACTGGACCCCCGCCTTCGCGGGGGACACGACGGTGAAGCTCCGACGGGACGTAGGGTGCATCTTGATGCACCGCGACCGCCCACAGGTGCATCAAGATGCACCCTACACGGCGCCCGCTGCACCACGATGTTTGAAATCCGCGCTCGATTGCCGATTACCCGGCGCGCAGCGCTACCCGCCTACAAACTCCCCAACCCCAAACCCCTGGAACAGCAACGCCGCCCGCAGATCCGTGTGTGCAATCCGCGCCGTCGTCTGCGCCGCCACGATCGGCTTGGCGTGATATGCAATGCCCAAACCCGCAGCCTTGATCATGTCGAGATCATTCGCGCCATCGCCCAGCGCCACGGCATCCGCAGCGCTCGCGCCCAATGCCGCCGTCTCCTCCAGCAACGCCGTCAGCTTCGCCTCGCGCCCGAGGATCGGCATCCCAACCGTTCCCGTCAGCGCCACGCCGTCATCGATCAGCGTGTTCGCGCGATCCGCATCGAACCCCGCCATCTTCGCCACGCGCGACGTGAAATACCCGAACCCACCCGACACCAGCACGCAACGCGCGCCACTGGCCTTCATCGTCGCCACGAGTTCCTTCGCGCCCGGATTCAGCCGCACCCGCTCGGTATGGCAGGCTTCCAGCGCCCCAAGTTTCAGCCCTTTCAGCATAGCCACGCGCTGCGTCAGCGCTCCGGCAAAATCGAGTTCCCCGCGCATCGCGCGTTCGGTGATGGCCGAGACCTCGGCCTTCAGCCCGGCAAAGTCGGCCAGCTCGTCCAGGCATTCCTGCCCGATGATGGTGGAATCCATGTCCGAGATCAGCAGCCGCTTCTTCCGGTTGGCCTTGGGCGTGATCGCCCAGTCGGCCTTCAGCCCCGGCGTTTCCGCCTCAAGCCAGCTCACCAGCTCCGCGCCACCTGCAACATCGCGCTCGGCCACGCGCCAGTCACCCGCGGACCGATCCGCAACCGTGCCGCTGCCGCCCGGCGCGGCTTTCGCCAGCTGGGCGACATCACTGCCATTCGATACGAGGGTCAGAACAAGAGTCATGGACGTTCCAGCCGGGTCGCGTTAGGGCGAACGACGCGCTCTAACAGGCGCTGCGGCCACGCGTAAACAGCGAACCGCCGGAGTTGGGGATTTGCCCCGGAGTTGGGGAATTAAACGAGGGAATGCGGCCTGCCATCCTGATTCACGGCCCGACGGCCAGCGGCAAGACCAAGCTGGCCATCGCGCTCGCCAAACGGCTCGACGGCGAGATCATCAACGCCGACGCGATGCAGGTCTATGCCGATCTCGATATCCTCACGGCCCGTCCGGATGCCGAGGAGAAGGCGGCAGCCCCGCACCACCTGTTCGGCCATGTCGACGCCGCCACCCGCTATTCTGCCGGCGCCTGGTCGAAGGACGCCGCCGCCAAGATCGCCGAGCTGCAAGGGCAGGGCAAAGTCCCCATCGTTGTCGGCGGCACCGGCCTCTACCTGATGGCGCTCACCGATGGCCTCTCCGAGATTCCCCCCATCCCCGAAGCCGCCCGCCGCGAAGCCCGCGACCGCGTTGCCAGGGATCAGGCCGGAACCTACGCCGATCTGATCGCGCGCGATCCCGCCGCCAAGGACCGCATCGACCCCCAGGACAGGCAGCGCACAGCCCGCGCCCTAGAAGTGCTCATCGCCACCGGCCGCCCGATCTCGTCCTTCCACGGCGAACAGGCCCCCGTCCTCAAGCCCGGCGGCTGGATCGGCGCCGCCCTCACGCCGCCCCGCGAAACCCTCTACGCCCGCATCGACACCCGCGTGGACGCCATGATGAAGCAGGGCGCCCTCGAAGAGGCGCGCCATCTCTGGCAGCGCAAGCTCGATCCCGAACTCCCCGCCATGCGCGCCCACGGCATGCCCGGCTTTGTCGACTATTTCGACAACCGCATCCCCCTCGCAGATGCACTCGAACGCTGCAAACGCGACACCCGCCGCTATGCCAAGCGCCAGATGACCTGGATCGCCCACCAGTTTACCCTCTGGCCCCGCATCCCCTCACTGGCGGTCGAAGTCCGAACCCGCGTCCTCGCCGACCTCCACACAGAAGCCCAGAAGAAGCTCGACCAGAAGGCAGAAAACCGGGCGGAATAACCGGAAATTTGCACCCTGGGTCATTTCTACCCCTCCGGAGTAGATTGACGCTGCACGCGTGAAACGGTATTGGCCTTTTCACAGTGTTTTTGGGAGAAAACCCCGTGTCCAGCTGCCGTCAGGCGCTCGTACTTGTAATTGGCTCGCCGCCAGCCCGGTAACGCACCAGGCTGAACGGCGAGACGCATGCAAAGGGCCCGAGTGGCCCTTTTTCTTTATCCAAAACCACATCCAGACTGAGACGCGCTAAAATGGACGGAAACAGCAAGATGCAGGCGCAGGCCCCCAAAACCGCAGAAGGCGAACAGCTGACGGGCGCGGAGATTGTCCTCCGTGCGCTTGCCGACCAGGGCGTCGACACGATCTTCGGCTATCCGGGCGGCGCTGTCCTTCCGATCTACGACGCCATCTATGCCCAGCAGCGGGTCCGCCACATCCTCGTGCGGCACGAGCAGGGCGCAGGCCACATGGCCGAAGGCTATGCCCGCTCCACCGGCAGGTGCGGCGTCGCGCTGGCAACGTCGGGTCCGGGCGCCACCAACATGGTGACCCCGCTTGCCGACGCGCTGATGGATTCCATCCCCATGGTCGTCTTCACCGGCCAGGTCCCCGCCCACCTCATCGGCTCGGACGCCTTCCAGGAAGCCGACACCGTCGGCATCACCCGCGCCTGCACCAAGCACAATTATCTGGTCCGCGATGTGAACGACCTGGCCCGCGTCATCCACGAAGCCTTCTACGTCGCCACTCAGGGCCGGCCGGGCCCCGTCCTGATCGACATCCCCAAAAGCGTCCAGTTCGCCAAAGGCACATATGTTGGCCCCGGCGCCATCGAGCACCGCACCTACCGCCCCCGCACCGAGCCCCAGGACCGCCGCATCGAAGAAGCCGTCGCCCTGATCTCCACCGCCCAACGCCCGATCATCTATTCGGGCGGCGGCGTGATCAATTCGGGTCCGGGCGCGTCTGAGGCGCTGCGCGCGTTCGCGAAGGCAACCGGCTTCCCGGTTACGTCCACCCTGATGGGCCTCGGCGCCTTCCCGGCGTCGGACAAGCAGTGGCTCGGCATGGTCGGCATGCACGGCTCGTTCGAAGCGAACAACGCCATGCATGATTGCGACGTGATGATCTGCGTCGGCGCCCGTTTTGACGACCGCGTGACTGGCCGCCTCGACGCCTTCTCGCCCGGCTCGAAGAAGATCCACATCGACATCGACCCGTCCTCGATCAACAAGAACGTCCGCGTCGATGTTCCGATCGTCGCCGATGCCGGCAAGGCGCTGGAAGCCTTGAGCCAGGGCTGGGCGAAGAAGTCCGGCAAATCGCCCGACCTGAAAGCCTGGTGGAGCCAGATCGACGCCTGGCGCGCCCGCAAGGGCTTCGCCTATCCGAACTCGAAAAAGCTCATCAAGCCGCAATACGCGATCGAACGCCTCTACGAGCTGACCAAGGATCGCGACGTCTATGTCACGACCGAAGTCGGCCAGCACCAGATGTGGGCTGCTCAGTTCTTCCACTTCGACAAGCCGAACCGCTGGATGACGTCGGGCGGCCTCGGCACGATGGGCTACGGTCTGCCGGCAGCCATCGGCGTGCAGGCAGCACATCCCAAAGCACTCGTCATCGACATCGCGGGCGATGCTTCGGTGCAGATGACGATGCAGGAAATGTCCTGCGCCATTCAGCACAACCTGCCGGTGAAGATCTTCATCCTCAACAATGAATGGATGGGCATGGTCCGCCAGTGGCAGCAGCTGCTGCACGGCGAGCGCTACTCGCACTCCTATTCCGACGCGCTGCCCGATTTCGTGAAGATGGCGGAAGCCTTCGGTTGCCACGGCATCCGCTGCGAAGACCCGGCCAATCTCGACGCTGCCATCATGGAAATGATCGACACGCCCAAGCCCGTCCTGTTCGACTGTCGCGTCGAGAAGGCCGAGAACTGCTTCCCGATGATCCCGTCGGGCGCCGCCCACAACGAGATGATCCTCGGCAAGATCACGGGCGACGAGATCAGCGACGCAGGAAAGATGCTCGTCTGATGATCGCCAAACACGCCCTCGCAGCGGCCGCCATCCTCCTCGCTCTTTCGGCCTGCACGCCGAAGGAAGAAGAGCTCGACGGCGCGCCCAAGGGTGACCCATCCAAGGGAGATAGCGGCGAACTGGCCGGTGGCCCGCCTGCACGGCAGTCCATCTTGCCGGGCACGATCAACCTCTCGACGCCTGCAGGCGCTGAAGTGGTTCCGGATTGCGAGAAGATCGTCGCGCCGGATTATGACGCGCCGCCCGCCATGACCTGCCTGTTGTTCCTGGTCGACGCCCCGGCGCCGTCTGCGCAATCGGGCGGCACGGACTCGGGCTTCAATCGCGCGATGAAATCCGCCGGCTGGACCTTCGTCCGCGCCACAGGCGCAGAACGCTATTACGAGCGCGCCAAGGCCGGAACAGACTGCGCCGATCTTGCGGCCGTCAGCGTCCTCGAAGGCATTCCGCTCGAAAGCATCGTCAAGGCCGCGAAGGCCAGCGAGTCTCCGCTCAACAGCGCCTGGCAAGCTTACGCAATCTCGGCCGCCACGCGCGAAACATGCGGCGCCGACCGCATGAAGCCGGAATAAGGGGAGGGAACATGCAAGAGTTTTCCTCGAACCGCACTGACGCCAGGCACGTTGCCGACAAGCGCGCGGTAGATGCGCCGGCCAAACAGCGCCGCCTCTTCGTCGCCAAGATTTTCAAGACAATCGACCCTGTCCGCCGCGGCGAGACAATCAAGGAGCTTGCGGCATGAACCGCCCCACACGCCCCCGCGCACCGATCAAGAGCGGCGTCCGCGAAGATCCCGCCTCCGCCTACGACATGACCCCGTCGGACGAAGGCATCGAGCAGCGCACGCTGGCCTGCATCGTCGACAACGAGCCCGGCGTCCTCGCCCGCGTCGTCGGTCTGTTCTCGGCCCGCGGCTACAACATCGAATCTCTCACGGTCGCCGAGATCGACCGCAACGCGCATCAGTCGCGCATCACAATCGTCACGTCGGGCACCAACCATGTGCTCGAACAGATCGAGCAGCAGCTTCTGCGTCTTGTCCCCGTGGCGAAAGTCATCGACGTGACGAACTCGTCGGGCGGCATCGAGCGCGAACTCGCGCTGGTGAAAGTGGCGGGCAAGGGCGACGCGCGCGTTGAATCGCTGCGTATCTCGGAAATCTTCCGGGCCCGCGTCATCGATACGACAAACGAGAGCTTCATCTTCGAAGTCACCGGCGCCAGCCAGAAGATCGACCAGTTCGTCGAACTGATGCGCCCGCTCGGCCTCGTCGAAGTCTCACGCACCGGCGTTCTCAGCATCCAACGGGGGAAGGAAAAGGCGGGATGATCACCTTACGCAAGAAGGCGCCGTATCGTTACGCTTTCGTCGCCATGGTTGCGGCGCTGGCCGTAGCCTGCTCGGGTCCCATGGGCGGCGGCGGCGTGAAAGTCGAAGCGCCGACGACGCAGGCGACGCTCGACAGCGCGTTGCAGGCCGATCGCGACTTCGCAGCCGCTGTTGCGAAGGATGGGCCGACGGCAGCCTTCCGCGCCTGGCTCCATCCGACCGACAGCCAGTTCATCGACGCAGGCCATCACTTCAAGGGCGTCGATGCGATCGTCGCGCCGTTCGAGCAGGCGCCGCCGGAGTTCACGCTGGCATGGACGCCCGACAGCGGCGTCGCCTCAGCATCGGGCGATTTCGCAACCACCACCGGCCGCTACGCCGTGAAGATGGGCGCACAGACCATTCAGGAAGGCCGCTACATGACCTCCTGGCGCAAGAACGAAACCGGCGCCTGGAAAGTCGTCATGGACGCCACCATCGCCGATCCGCCCGCTTCCAACTTCCCGCCAGAGCCCGACCCAAACGGCCGTCCTGGCTAGTACCGGCCTAAACCACGTTTTCAGTTTCCGACTACGGCCGGTTCGCGTATGGACCCGCCAACATCCCAAGGTGAGTGACATGAAAGTCTATTACGAGAACGACGCCGACCTCGGCATTATCCAGTCCAAGAAGGTCGCCGTTATTGGCTATGGCAGCCAGGGCCACGCCCATGCGCTCAACCTCCGCGAAAGCGGCGTGAAGGATCTCGTCGTCGGCCTCCAGCCGAACTCGGCGTCGAAGCCGAAGGCCGAGCAGGAAGGCCTCAAGGTCGTGACGCCGACCGAAGCGGCAAAGTGGGCCGATGTGATGATGATCCTCACGCCGGACGAGAAGCAGGCCGTGATGTACGCCAACGAGATCGAGCCGCACACGCGCAAGGGCCAGCACCTGATGTTCGGCCACGGCTTCAACATCCACTACGGCCTGATCAAGCCGCGCAAGGACATGGACGTGTCGCTCTCGGCTCCTAAAGGCCCGGGCCACACGCTGCGCAACCAGTACCAGCAAGGCCGCGGCCTGCCGGGCCTGATCGCCATCGCTCAGGACGCCTCGGGCACGGCCCAGGCTTGCGCCCTCTCGTACTCGCGCGCGATCGGCAACACCCGCGCCGGCGTCATCGAGACGACCTTCCGTGAAGAGACCGAGACAGACCTCTTCGGCGAACAGGCCGTGCTCTGCGGCGGCCTCGTCGAGCTCATCAAGGCCGGCTACGAAACGCTGGTCGAAGCCGGCTACGCGCCGGAGATGGCCTACTTCGAATGCCTGCACGAAGTGAAGCTGATCGTGGACCTGATCTACGAAGGCGGCATCGCCAACATGAACTACTCGATCTCGAACACGGCCGAGTACGGCGAATACGTCACCGGCCCGCGCATCGTGACGTCGGAAACTAAGGCAGCGATGAAGAAGGTTCTGGAAGACATTCAGCAGGGCCGCTTCGCCCGTGACTGGGTGCTCGAGAACCAGGCTGGCGCGCCGTCCTTCCAGGCCATGCGTCACAAGATGAGCAGCCACCCGATCGAAGACGTCGGTGAGAAACTACGCGGCATGATGCAGTGGTCGAAGTCGAACCGCCTGGTCGACCGCAACCGCAACTAGCTCTGGCCCGCCGGGCCACTGCCGCGAACGCGGTGAATAAAGCGCAAGGGCCAGCCGGCAGCGGCTGGCCCTTTTGTTTGATCTCTACTTGGCTGCGCGCTCCTTCAGCCAGGCGTTGCGCGCCTGTATTACGGCGTCTTCGCCCGGAAACTCTTCCTCGCGAACAAGCGACAGCAGCATCTCTGCATTCGCATCGCCTGCGTCGATGGCGATCAGCAGCAGGCCGATGCCCAGCGCGGCATCCTTTGGCCCACCTTCGCCCTGCAGCAGCATTCCGCCATACGCGCGGATGCCGGTCACCGAACCGGCTTCCGCCGCCCGCCTGTACCAGTCGCGTCCCGCCGCCAGATCCTGCACCACGCCAGCGCCGTTGGACAGCAAGGACCCCACTGCCGCCATCGAAGGCGCATGTCCGCTATCGGCCAGCGGCTTGAGCAATGCCCACGCCGTTTTCGGATCGGACTCGATCATGTCTACCGCCCGCGTGTAGGTCGCGCCCGCATCCTGCGCCATGGCCGGGCCTGCGCTTAACGCTGCCAGAGCCGCCAGCCCCACGATTGCCTGCTTTAGCGCCAATCTCATTTTGTATGCTCGCAATGGCCTCTCACGGTATTTAAGCGGGCAAATGATGCTATCGGGATCAGGCTGGGTACGCCGGTTTACAGTTGTGGGTACGAATGTTTACGCACCGCCTCGCCACAGAAGCTGATCTGCCTGCCATCAGGGCCCTGATGGACGTGGCGATCGCCGAGCATCTCAAGGATTTCCTCGATCCCGCGCAGGTCGATCTGTCGAAGTCGATCATGGGGTTGGACACCCAGCTGATCGCCGACCGCACCTATTTCCTGGTGGAGGAAGACGGCCGGCTTGTCGGTTGCGGCGGCTGGTCTCGCCGCGCAACGCTCTATGGCGGCGATCACTCCACTTCGCAGCGCAATGCGGCCCTGTTGGACATGGCGAAGGACGCTGCCCGCATCCGGGCGATGTACACCCACCCCGATTTCAAGCGCCGGGGCGTGGGCCGGCTGATTCTGGAAATCTGCGAAGGCGCCGCCCGCGAGGCGGGGTTCAAATCGGTGGAGCTGATGGCCACCATGTCGGGCGAACCACTTTACCGGGCCTGCGGCTATCAGGACATCCAGCGCATCATCGCCGCCTCAAAAGACGGCGTCGATGTGCCGGGCGTACGAATGGGCAAGGCCATCTAACGTCGTTCAGGATAGGCCTGTTGCCCAGAACGCGCGCAGCCTCCATCTTGTATCCATGCCTTACGACGCTTCAGAAACACCCCAGCAGCCGGCCCGGCAGCCGATCTTCAACGCGCCGATCATTGTCGTCGTCATGGCGATCCTGCTGGTTGGGCTCTACGCGATCTACGCGTTTGCGCCGTATCAGGAGCAGCAATATGCGCTGTATGACTTTGCCCTCGCGCCCGAACGCTTCTGGGCGCCTGCTGGCTCGCCCCGCGTCTATCCCGATGTCTTTTCCGGCCTGCTGACGCTCGCCTCCACCGCGCTGCTGCATGGCGACTGGATGCACGTCATCGTCAACGCGCTGATGCTGGTCGCCTTCGGTACGCCCGTGGCCCGCACCCTGGGGCAAGGCCCCGCCGCCTGGGGCCTCTGGATGCTCATCTTCGTCGGCTCCGTCATCGGCGGCTCCGCCCTCTATCTGGCGATGGCGACGGTCGAGACGCCCTTCGCTGTCGGCGCATCCGGGGGAACGTCAGGGCTGGTTGCGGCCGCCTTCCTGCTCGATCCCTATGGGATGAAACGGACGCCGTGGTCTCGAGAATTCCTGGGCATGACGGTGGCCTTCGGCATCGCGAACGCTGTGCTGACTTTGGCCGGTCCACAGCTGCTCGGAATGGGAATAGCTTGGGAAGCGCATCTGGGGGGCTATATTGCAGGGGCGATCCTGATGACCGTGCTGCCTGTCAAAGGTTACCGGACGTCTGCGTTCTAACAGGCGGGAATCGTGGCGTTTTGGCGCCCGCCTCATTCGGGCCGCGTTCATGTGAGAACGCACTATATCGCCGGGTAGAGTTGGGCCGTTTGGTTGGGGCCCGCGCTTGAGGAGACTGGACATGAGGCTTCTGGCAATCGCCGCGACGGCGCTGCTGGCTGTCTGCGCTGCTGGCGCGGATACGCTGAAGGACGGCGCGATCCAGGTGAAGCCTGGCAAGTGGAAATGGAAGCAGGACACCAGCGTGCTGGCGATCCCGATCAAGGAAGAAAACCTTGAATGCCTCATTCCTGAGAAATCACGCATCACGCTGTCCAAGCTGGCCAGCGACCTCCAGAAGGGCTGCAAGGTCGACAACGTCATCCCGATCTCGGGCGGCTACTCGTTCAAGCTGATCTGCGAAGGCAAGACGACCGGCAAGGCCGACGCCACGCTGACGCACACGCCGACCTCGATGCAGATCCGCGCCAAGGGCTCGGCCAATCTCGGCCCGATCCCGGCCGGGTTCTCGATGAATGCCGATGCGACTTACATGGGCGAATGCTCGGCCGAAGAAGCTGCGAAAGAGAAAAAGCGCTGGCTTGAGAAAAATCCCGGCGGCGTTCCGCAGCAGTAAGTCCGAGCTGACCAGAAACGAAAACGCCCCGGAGCATCACTCCGGGGCGTTTGTCATTTCAGGCTCTGGAAATCAGAACGACCAGGTCACGCCAGCCTGCACGACCGGATAAACCTCGTAGTCGTCGATGTCGTCCTGCAGCTTCTGTTCTTCGATCCGAAGCTGCGTCTGGAAGTTCGCGTCATTCGACAGCGTACCACCGGTCGATGTCATGGAGACGTCAGGTGAGCCCGTGAACATCGCGCCGACGATGAACTTGAAGCCCAGGCCCGGTGTGGAGTTCTGGAACGTCGTGTCCCAGCCAATGCCGACGAACGGCGCCGTATCCTTCAGGGCCGCATCCGCATTCAGCTTGCCGACCTGAGCCGGCGTGAAGGTCTGGTTGCCGATCTCGACATTCGTCGTCGGCATCGCGTTCAACTTCACGCCCTTGTCGCCGAAGTAGGCGCCGGCCGACACGATGAAGCTGTTCGAGAACGGGCGGAAATCGACAAACGCGCCCCACGTCGTGAGATCGAGGTCGCCGTCATAGGCGATGCCGTCATACGTATCGTCCACACCATATTCGAAATAGTTGTAGCTGCCGCGCAGCTGGATCGTCGGCGTGATCTGCGTCTGCGCCTCGATCGTTCCGCCGGTGGTGCCGATGCTGCCGCCGACTGCGATCTGCTGGGCTTGCGCCGCCTGGGCTCCCCATCCTGCGCCAACGGCGAGGGCGGCCAGCGTCATTGCACGTTTCATGAGGAAATCCCCATCCTTGCTGTTTGAAGGTCGTACAGCAAACTGGAGGGGTTGGCCTAAGTCCGGGTTAATCCGGCAGAGGCGCCGGTTGCGTGCGGGTGCGGCGGCTGTGCCAGGCCGACAGCATGACGGCAAACACAATCACCAGCGCCCCGATCCATACCTGCCAGCGTGGAACTTCAGCGAAGAAGAAATAGCCGAGCAGGGCGCTCCAGATCAGTGCGGTATACTCGGCTGCGGCAAGGCTCTGCGCCGGGGCCCGCGCATAGGCCTGCGTCAGCAGGAACCACAGCAGGAAACCTGTCATCCCAGCCATGGCGAATAGCGGCAGATCGGTCGCGACAGGGGCCGCGCCCATCAGCAGGGCGGGCACGAGCAGGTAGAGCGCGGGAAACACATTCCCGAGGAAGGCCGTGACGATCGCGTCGTCCTTCTGCGCCACCTGTCGCAACAGGACGATCGAGAGCGCATAGAGCACTGAGGCTGCAAAGCCGGAGATGACGCCCTCCATGCGCCTTGCGGTGTCCGCAGCTTCCGGTGCGCCTTGCACCGTCACGATCACGCCAATGAAACCGATCACCAGCGATATCGCCGCGATCGGCTGCATCTTCTCGCCCAGTATCCACCAGGCCAGTGGGGCGATCATCAACGGGGCGCAGAAGATCAGCACCGTTGCTTCGGTGATCGGGAGAATGGTCAGCGCGTGGAAGAACAGCACGGCCGATCCCGTCACCGCGACGGTTCGGATCGCATGCCGGCGTAGGCCTGCCGCGTTGGGCAGCTTCCGTTTCATCGCCAGCACGGTCATGCCGGAAAAGATGGTTCCAAAGAGATACCGCATCTCTGCGATCAGAACGGCGGAATAAGCTGCCCCCAGATGTTTGATCAGCGCATCCAGCAGGCAACCCATCATGACGCCGATCATCGCAAGCGCGAGCGGCGGCACGGGAAGAGGGCGGGGAAGAACGGGCACGTCAGTCATGCGCCCACCCATCACGGAGCGATCGCAATCTCAACGGCGGTTTGATGACCCATTCCGCAACGGAAGCTAAATTGGAATCAACAAACTTGCCTGCATGCGACAATTTGGGCATGTTTCGCTCATCTTGCCGGGCGGGCCAAGCGCGATCCCACGGGATTGCGGGGAAGTCGTCCAAATTCAAAACCCGTTGAGAGGACGACACATGAGCGACTTGTCGCTGTGGCTGCCCATCGTGGCAGGCTTTATCGCAATAGCGTACGGGGTCATCACGACCCAACGTCTCATGGCTCTGCCGACTGGCAGCGCCCGCATGCAGGAAATCGCAAAAGCAATTCAGGAAGGCGCCAACGCCTACCTCAACCGTCAATACCGCACGATCGCGATGATCGGGGTGGTCGTCACAATCGTGCTCGCCATCTTCTTCAAGAACTGGCAGGCGCCGCTCGGCTTCGTGCTCGGCGCTGTTCTGTCAGGCGCCGCCGGCTTCATCGGCATGAAAATCTCGGTGCAGGCCAACGTCCGCACCACGGAAGCCTCGTCCAAAGGCCTCGGTCAGGGCCTGTCGGTTGCGTTCCAGTCGGGCGCGGTCACCGGCATGCTCGTCGTTGGTCTCGCGATCATCGGCCTCGGCGGCTATTACGCGCTGCTCACGGTTGGTCTCGGTCTTGAGCCGGGCGACCGCACGGTCATCGACGCGATGGTCTCGCTGGGCCTCGGCGCTTCGCTGATCTCCATCTTCGCCCGTCTCGGCGGCGGCATCTTCACCAAAGGCGCTGACGTCGGCGGCGACATGGTGGGCAAGGTCGAAGCCGGCATTCCGGAAGATGACCCGCGTAACCCGGCCACGATCGCTGACAACGTCGGCGACAACGTCGGCGACTGCGCCGGCATGGCGGCCGACCTGTTCGAAACCTACGCGGTGACGATCGTCGCCACGATGGTTCTCGCCTCGATCTCGTTCAATGGCGCCGCCGAAGCCGGCATGATGATGCTTCCGCTCGCCATTGCGGGCGTCTGTATCTTCACCTCGATCATCGGCACGTTCTTCGTCCGTCTCTCGAAAGACTCGCGCAACGTGATGGGCGCCCTGTACAAGGGCTTCATCGCCTCCGCCGTGCTTTCGGTTCCGGCGCTTTACGCCGCCATCTACATGACGCTCGGCGATCCGATGACCGCAACGGTCACGATGGCTGACGACCTCTCGACCACGCTCACCGCCATGAACCTGTTCTGGTGCGGTATCGCCGGTCTTGTCGTCACGGGCCTCATCATCTGGATCACCGAATACTACACCGGCGTCGGCTACCGTCCTGTGCGCTCGATCGCCCAGGCTTCGGTCTCCGGCCACGGCACCAACGTGATCCAGGGTCTCGCTGTCTCGCTTGAAGCCACGGCCATTCCGGCCCTGATCATCATCGCGGGCATCATCTTCACCTACACGCTGGCTGGCCTTATCGGCGTCGGCATCGCGGTCACCACCATGCTGGCGCTCGCCGGCATGGTTGTCGCCCTCGACGCCTTCGGCCCGGTCACCGACAACGCCGGCGGCATCGCCGAAATGTCGGGCCTCGACGACTCGGTCCGTGAAACGACCGACACGCTCGACGCCGTCGGCAACACGACCAAAGCCGTCACCAAGGGCTACGCGATCGGTTCTGCCGGTCTTGGCGCGCTGGTGCTCTTCGCTGCCTTCACCGCCGACCTTGATTTCTTCTCGGCCAACGCGCCCGAGGGGGCCTTCCTGTACGGCGTATCCCCGAACTTCGAGCTGTCGAACCCTTACGTGGTCGTCGGCCTGCTGTTCGGCGGTCTGCTGCCGTTCCTGTTCGGCGGCATGTCGATGATGGCGGTTGGTCGTGCAGCGCAGTCGGTGGTCGAAGAAGTCCGCCGTCAGTTCCGCGAGATCAAAGGCATCATGGATTACTCGGCCAAGCCCGATTACGGCAAAGCCGTGGACATGCTGACCAAGGCGGCGATCAAGGAAATGATCATCCCGTCGCTCCTGCCGGTGCTGTCGCCGATCGTCCTGTTCTTCGTGATCTGGGGCATTGGCGGCTTCGCTGATGAATACAAAGGCCACGCGCTCTCGGCTGTCGGCGCCATGCTCCTTGGCGTCATCGTGACGGGTCTCTTCGTCGCCATCTCGATGACCTCGGGCGGCGGCGCGTGGGACAACGCCAAGAAGTCGTTCGAGGACGGCTTCCGCGACAAGGACGGCGTCGTTCACAAGAAGGGTTCGGAAGCTCACAAGGCCTCTGTCACCGGCGACACCGTCGGCGACCCCTACAAGGACACGGCAGGTCCTGCCGTGAACCCGATGATCAAGATCACCAACATCGTTGCGCTGCTCATGCTCGCGGCCATGGCCTCCGGCGCGCACTAACGCCGGGCTGATTTGATCGACCAAATAGTGCGGGCCGCGGATCACTCCGCGGCCCGCTTGCTTTTGGCAGAACTCGCTCAGGCGGCTTTGGCCGACTTCAGCGCGTTGCCCCACCAGGCCATGTTGTCGAAGATGGCGGTTCGCGACGCCACCAGATGCGCATAATCATCCAGCGTTTTGCCCTGCTGAACGACGCCCAGGAACTCCGCCATCGCGATGTTCACCTCCTGCTTGATCGGCGCCATCTGCAGCTCCACGGCAATCCCGCGCAGATGCTCGATCGCCCGCGCGCCGCCAACGCCGCCATAGCCCACAAAGCTGATCGGTTTGCGATTCCACTCAAACGAGGCGCTATCGAACGCGTTCTTCAGCACACCGGTCGGCGCGTGGTTGTACTCGGCGGCCGTAACTATGTAGCCGTCATACGCGCCGATCTTGTGCCGCCAGGCTTCAGCCGCAGCCTCCGTGAACTTGCCGCCCGAATAGCCGACCGGCGCCGGCTCGTTGAACAAGGGTAGGGGATGATCGCGCAGGTCGAGCGTTTCCAACGTAAAATCGTCGCGACTTTTCGCGCCTTCGATGATCCATCGCGCTGGAACGTCAGCGAAACGGTTGGGTCGGGTTGAACCGATGATAAGGGCGAAGTTCAGCATGCGAGCGCTCCTGCTGGCGATTGGCGAATGCATCGCTACATTGAGGTGAGTGGTTGATCCCACAAGGAGGCACTTTCTTGAGCCCTGGTACCCTTCATGTAACCGAGCAGTGCCGCCCGGCCACTGAGATGTTTCAGCTGATCGGCGACAAGTGGACGATTCCCGTCGTGATGCTGCTGTCCAGCGGCAGCCGGCGTTTCTCAGAACTCAGGCGCGAGATACCGAGTATCTCGCAGCGCATGCTGACGCTTAGCCTCAGGGCGCTTGAGCGAAACGGTCTCATCGAACGTACCGTCACGCCCATCGTGCCTGCGCGTGTCGACTACAAGCTGACGGCGCTTGGCCGATCGTTCTCGGAACGTGTTTCGCTTTTGGGAATGTGGGCATTCGAAAACAGAACGGCTGTCGATGCTGCCAGAGAGGTATTCGACAGCCGCGTTGAACCGTCATTGGAAAGGATCAGCTCGGCGCAGACTCTGTCGGCGCAGGCCCAGCGGGCGGCGGGCTAGCCGGCGGCATCGCGAGCGGATTGTTCGGATTATGCGGCAAACCTTCCCGATTGTGTGAAGGGTCAACGACACGCGGACGCCGAAAGGATCGGCTTTTGACTGCTTTTCTGAGTTGTGCCGAGTGGCTAATGCCCGCCAGCCGCGCAGCGCTACTCTACGCCGTGCAGCACATCGTTGCGTACGGCGTAGCCGGTAATGGCAAAGTCGGTGAAGAAGCCATCAATGCCCAGCGCGAAGAACTCCTTCAGCGATGTGGCGATCGGCTTGCCACCGATCGGTTGGTCATCGCGGAACGTCCACGGGTGCACTGGGATGCCCAGCTTGTGCGAGGCCTCGATCACGCCTGACGATTTGCCGCTCGCGTCCCGCAGCATGCCGATGCTCGGGCCAAGGCCCTGCCAGAACGGCGCGCCCGGCTTGGCCATGGCGGCGTCGAGGCCTTCCTTGTTGGCCACAAGCATCACAACCGGCAGGTCGGTCATCGCGTCGATCTTCTTCACGAAGTCTGGTTCGAACGACTGGATGAATACGCGCGATCCGGCGCCGTCCATGCCGTGCTTCTTCAGGCTGGCGAGAATTTTCTCGGCCATGTCGGCATGGCCATTGGCGGCGTGATAGGCAGGCGACTTGGCTTCCGGATAGACGCACACCGGCTCGCTGGTCACGGTCACGCGTGACTTCGCCAATTCCAGAACCTCGTCAAAGGTCGGAATCTGATAGAGGCCGTCGAAGGTCGTCGGCCGCCCCTTGAATGACTGGATGGCGCGCAGCGTCTTGAGTTCGGCCAGGGTGAAGTCCGCCGCCCACCAGTCTTCTTTGCCGTTGAATTCCGGATCAGGCGACTTGCGCTTGCGGTTGGCGAATTCCGGCTTCGCGGCCACATCCGTTGTGGTCGAGAGGTAGGTGTCGTGGCGCACAACCAGAACACCATCCTTGCTGAACACCAGATCCGGCTCGATGCAGTCCGCGCCGTCGTTGAGCGCGCGCTGATAGCCCTCAAGCGTATGCTCGGGCAGGTGACCCGAGGCGCCGCGGTGGGCGATCAGCAGCGGTGTTTTGTGGCCGAGCGAGGCGTAGGGCCAATCGCCCTTCGTGCTCGACGCACCAGGAAGCGTGTCGCAACCGATCAGTGCGAGGGGGAGGGCGAGCAGGCCGAGAATCTTGATGCGCATCATGGGGATGGAACATGCTCATGTGACGTCCCTATGTCGAGACGGTTCAAATCGTATCGTCAGCGCCGCATTGGCCCTACGGCAGGACTTTACGGATATGCGGCCAGCATGGTTATGTGAGTAAACGCTCACATCAGGAAACGCCGCCATGACTGCAGAACAGCAAGCCTCGATGGGAACGGGCTTCGGCCACCGTTCGACAGCGGCCGACGTACTCAAGGGCATCAACCTGACAGGCAAGAACGTGATTGTCACCGGCGGATACTCCGGCATCGGCATCGAGGCGGTGAAGGCGCTGGTCGCAGCGGGAGCGCACGTCACGGTCCCGGCCCGCCGCCCCGACAAAGCGCGTGAAGAGCTTGCCGGCATTCCCGGCGTCGAAGTCGGCGAGCTCGATCTGGCTGATCTCAACTCGGTCAAGACATTCGCGGACAGCTATGTCGCTTCGGGCAAGCCGCTGCACATCCTGATCAACAACGCCGCGATCATGGCCAATCCGGAAACCCGCGTCGGCCCCAACTGGGAATCGCAATTTGCGACCAACCATCTCGGCCACTTTGCGCTTACAGCCGGACTGACACCCGCATTGAAAGCAGCAAACGGCTCGCGTGTCGTCAGCGTGTCCTCCACGGGTCACAAGCTGTCGCCCATCGTATTCGAGGATATCCACTACACCTCGCGCCCTTATCAGAAGTGGACAGCCTACGGCCAGGCCAAGACCGCCAACTCGCTCTTCGCTGTGGAACTTGATCGCCGGGGCCAGGCGCACGGTGTCCGCGCCTTCGCCGTTCACCCCGGCGGCATCATGACCGAGCTGCAGCGTCACCTACCCAGGGAAGAGATGATCGCCTTCGGCTGGATCGACGATACAGGCAAGCTCAACGAGCGCTTCAAGACCGTAGAGCAGGGCGCCGCCACCGAGACCTGGGCCGCGACCTCGCCCCAGCTCAACGGCAAGGGCGGTCTCTATTGCGAGGATTGCGATGTGGCCAAGCTCACGCAGCCCGGCGAGTCGCGCATTGCAGGCGTTGATTCACACGCTGTCGACGCTGATGCAGCCAGAAAGCTCTGGCAGGTATCGGTCGCGTCAACCGGCCTGGACATGTTCTGAGTTAGTGTATCTGTCGCGAACTGGCGCGCAGATTTGCCGCAAGCGAATTGACGCGCGATGTCGGCGGAACTGAGGGCTTGGACTTGCTGCGCGCCTCCGTAAAGCGCGTGCGATAGGTCCGTGGCGCTTCTCCAAACCAGCGCCTGCAGCTACGCGAGAAGGCAGAGCTGTCATCTGTGGACGGCCCCTGAGCTGCAAGGGGAAAGTTGAGCCGAGCTGAAGATCTGTCGGGTGCGGTCATCTGTCCGGCCTGTTTGCGCGGCGTCGATGGCCGCTGGCCCTGATGGAGTCCGCTAGAAAAGTCCCTCTCAGATTAGCGAGCTTGATGCTCCGACAGCTCTGCGGGTTATCTTTCTTTGCGGTCCGCTTCTTGATCCTCATCAGCTCATGTGCACCCTCGCAGTTTGGAGCAGCGGCCCTGCCGCTGCGATCTTGGTCAGATCATTGCTGGCGCACGATAGTCCTCCCTGCGTGAAAGTACGGCCCAGGCGATGCGTGCGGTTTTGTTGGCCATGGCGACAGTGACAACTCTGCTCGGTTTGCGTTCCATCAGAGATCTCACCCAAGCGCCGGTCGCTGACGCATTATCGCCGGCACGGCGAATGACGGAGGTGGCTCCGACCACAAGAAGCTTTCGGAGATAGCCATCGCCCATCTTCGAGATGCGGCCGAGGCGGTCCTTGCCGCCGGAGGAGTTCTGTCGCGGCACGAGTCCCAGGAAGGCAGCGAACTCGCGGCCCGACCGGAACAGGCTCGGATCAGTAACAGAAGCGGCGAGCGCAGTCGCCGTGATGATACCGACGCCGGGTATAGTCGCCAGGCGTTGGCTGGCCTCATCCTGGCGATGCCAGGCCATGAGCTGCCGCTCGAGGGCATGGATCTCGATAGCGAGTGCATCGAGCTGATCGGCTAGCCTAAGCAAGGCTGATCGGGCGAGGTCTGGAAGAACCGCCGCGTCCGCCGCTTGAACCTGCCCGATGAGCTCAGCCGAGCGACGAGCGCCCTGAGGGGCGATCATCCCGAACTCTGCACAATGACCGCGGATGGCGTTGATCAACATGGTGCGCTGGCGCACCAATAGCTCGCGCGTCCGGTGCAACACCAGTACGCCCTGCCGCTCGGCGCTCTTGACCGGCACGAAGCGCATGCTGGGTCGCATCACCGCCTCGCAGATCGCCTCGGCATCGGCTGCATCGTTCTTCTGTCGGCGAAGATAGGCCTTCACGTAACTCGGCGGCATCAACCGGACTTCGTGACCCAGCCTCGACAACTCCCGCGCCCAGAAGTGCGCCGTCGCGCAGGCCTCCATGCCAACCAAGCAGGGCTCAAGTGACGCGAAGAAGGTCAGCACCTCGGCGCGGCGCAGCTTCTTCCGCACGGTGATCAGACCGGCGGCGTCAACGCCGTGAACCTGGAAAACGGACTTGGCGAGATCAATCCCAATCGTGATAGTCTTCATGTGGACGGCTCCTGCTGTGGCGGTTGCTTCAACAACGACCACCCTATGGCGCTTCGACGCCGGACACAGGGGCCGTCCACCCCATCAGCATGGGAGAG
>Ga0209311_1001425_pt1 | contig 19213 bp, 17 predicted proteins | sample AD_UKC045_MetaG_FD_184417 | JGI IMG/M metagenome (GOLD analysis project Ga0209311, IMG submission 184417) | Active sludge microbial communities of municipal wastewater-treating anaerobic digesters from USA - AD_UKC045_MetaG (SPAdes) (version 2) | ecosystem: Engineered > Bioreactor > Anaerobic >... | reverse complement strand
AGGCCGAAGGCGAAGATCGCCCCTTTTTTGAGCAGGTCGGCCGCTTTTTGCTTGGCTTTTTCATTGGGGCTCATCCAGATGGGGCCAAGTCCCAGGATACTGACCTGGAAACAGTACCAGTAGCCCAACCCGTAAAAAGCCAGCAGTTCACTATACTCGCTGTTGCGGGCAGTGTCCCAACGGCAATCCGGATCGCTTCCCCCGTACTGGCTGGGGGTGAGAAGTTTGGCAAAGATCTGTTCCTTGCCGATAAAATCAATAAATTCGCGATACCAGACTTTCTTGTTGTAATCTTCCGTGATGCGCGTTTTGCCCATCTTCTCAAAGAAAGCAATGGTTTTGTCCATGATCGCCTTTGAACCTTCATCGGACATCAGGGACTGATACTTCTTCGGCTGCAGCAGATAATTCATGAAACTCTCCTTTCCGGTCGATATTCATTTTTTTCGTCAACGCCACGCAATCGGTTACGTCAAGTGAAGGCGTAATCTACGCTTTTTTTTACAAAAATACCAGCGGTGAATTAGGGGGGGCAAGCTACCCTAAAAAAAGGCCCGTTCCTGTCTGGAACGGGCCTTGCTGCCTTTCGGTCAGACCGCTGAATCAACTTGCATGCCGAGAATTATTCGCCAGGGCTTTTTCCCTTGCACCGATCCAGTTTGTCATCCATCCAGGGCAGAACTTTGTCTTCCGGAATATCCCAGGACGGGCCGCACATCGAACTGCCTTTCACCCAATAATACGGAGGCATATTCATGGAAACTTTCTGCTGATCCGGCGGCACAAATTCACAGATCCGGAATCCCTGGATCGCCTTGTGGTCACAGGATCGCATCTTCACCACACGGCCGCTCACAAACTGATAGGAATCTCCCTCGAAGACCGGAATGATTTTTTCGGCATCCGTGCTGCCGGCCCGTTCCATGACGCTGAAGAGCCAGTACATCTGCTGCGTCCAGAAACCGAACGTTCCCCACGGATAGGTAAAGAGCACGCTGTTGAAAGGCGCTACCGTAAATTTCTTCCACTCGGTATTCCACGCGGTATAGTATTTCTTCATACCCGGATTGGAAAAAGCCGGTCCGGCCTTTTCAAAATGTTTAATATTCACTAGCCCCTTGGTCCCCTCGACGCCGATTTCCGACAACATAATGGGCTCATCCATGAAAATGTTCGCAAAGGGAACATTGATGCCCATATGCCGGGACTGTTTGAGCAGGTTTCCCGCATCCGGGTGCCAGTCGCCGGTATAAATGACTTCAGCGCCTGCCGCTTTAATTTTTGTTAGATAGGGAGCAAAATCGGTGAGGAAAAGTTTGTGATAGTCTTCGCCCACAATTTCCGCTTCCGGATAATATTCCTTCAAGCCCTTCTTGAAACCGTCAGCCAGGCCGCGGCCAAACGAATAATCCTGGCACAGAATATAGAACTTCTTTTCTTTCTTGCGAATCTGGCCGTAATAGTAAGCCATTCCCCGACCGACCGCTTCCGTCGAATCGGACGTCATAAAAGCATAGCGGTTGAAATTGGTTGCGTCCTGAAGATCGTCGGCGAGGGCGCCAACATTCAAGCTGATGATCTTGTACCGGTTTGCCATTTCGTTGGAGATCTTCTGGATGTTGCTGCCCGAGGTCCCGATAAAAGCATGGACTTTTTCCTGCAAAACCATGCGCTCCAGAATTTTCTTGGCAGCGTCCGGTTTGGACTGGGAATCGGCCTTGAACAGCGCGATCTTCTTCTTTTTGCCGTCCACCAGAATACCGCCGCGCTTGTTGAGATCGTAAGCGACGAAGGTGGCGCACATCCATCCCATCTGGCCATTGAGTGCGCCCGGTCCGGAATGAGGCCAGACCACCGCGATGCGGATGGTGTCGCCTTCGGGGTTGACCCAGTTGGCCGGATCCCAGCCCGCCATGTTGCCCATCTTGCTTGCGTCAAACGCCGCCTTTGCAGCGGGCGCTTTCTGCGTCTTGGCGACTTTGGCTTTCGACGCCTTCTGGTCCTTCGCCGCCAGACAGACAGTCCCGGCTCCGATGAGCAGAAGGCTCATCAAAACCATAAAAATGATTCTTCCTGTCTTTTTCATATCCTCCACCTTTCCTGATCTAAAGTTATTCTCCCGTGAAACAGGCCGACGAAGGTCGCCCTTCAGCATCGCTCTGTTCCCTTCAACGCATCCTCTAAAACGCAACTCCCGATCAAGGAATCACCCTTTAATCTGCTTCATCAAATTGGCGATGGTCAATTCCATCGCCAGCTCCCGTCCGGCCGACATGGCCGGAGCGAAGCACCTAATAAAATCAATTTCTTCATCCGTTGGACGAGGCGTTTCCGAAAGGTCCGGAGAAATCTTCAAATCCCAGGGAACCTCCTTCTTAACATCCGCGATCTTCACCCGGGGATGAATCTGAGCCAGATATATTTCCTTGGTCACGGGATCGAACCGGAAAAGACCTTTTGTGGAAAGAAGCATGGACGGCCCGGACCCTTTCGGGAAAAGCCCCGATTCGTCTCGGCTGTTGCCACCGTCCAAGTAGCCGGGTGACGTAAAGTAATCTAATTTTTCCGCAAAGTTACCACCCAGCATGGTGAGCACCGTCCGTTTGGCGTAGGAGATGAAATCGCAGGCCCCGCCGGAACCCGGCAGGCGCATGGTCGGCTTGTAATAGTCGCCGAGGCAGGTGGTGTTGAGATTTCCGTACCGATCCACCTGCCCCACACCCAAGAAACAGACATCCACAAATCCCCGGTAGGTCATGGTAAAAGCGGAAAACAAATCGGTGGCATAGGAGAAACCGCGGCAGGAATGGGCGTCTGCGATGTGATTGAGCGGCAGGAGCGGTTCGAAATCGATGATGCCCGATTCCATCATGAGCGTCGCATGGGGCGCGTAAAGAGCCTTGGCCAGAGCGCCCGCCGTCGTCGGCAGTCCGACGCCCAGAATCACGTTCTCGTAATCGTGAATTTCCTTGGCGACCGCGATTACCAAAAGTTCCTGCAGCGTGTAGGGTTTAGTCATAGAGTTTTCCCCTTTCCTTCAAGGTCTGTTCAAACTCGGCTAGCGTCATGCCCATCGCCCGCTCCCGTCCGTCTTTGTCCCAACGCGAGGTAAAGGCCGATCCGTAATTGGCCGGCGCCGAATAGTAGGGCTTGCAGCGAATGCCGTCGAGAATCTTACTGCCGAATTTCTGGACATAGTGATCGATGTAGGCGGCGCGGTTTTCGCAGCCGAACACCCATTCGTCCATCCAGGCCTTCAGGCCGTCAGCCGTTCCGTCCATCATCATAAACAGGCCGTACATGAACTGGTCGATGTTGTAGTATCCCAGAACCTCCGTGGGATTGGCGCCCCAGGGCACCTCGCAAACCGCGTCCACCCGGTAGGCGGGAATGATCGTCAGATGGGGGCTGGACTGAATGACGTCATGTTCGACGATTTCCTCGCAGGAAACGACAATCCGCTTGCTCGCCAGCGCAGCGGCGGCGACGCTGCCCAGAGCCCCCCAGTACTGGGCATTGCCGAATTTGTCGGCCCGCTGCACATGAACAATGCAAACATCGGGATTGGCCGCCGGCACCGTCAAGTGCTCCTTGCCGGTGTAAGGGCATTTGATAACGCGGTACTTGTTTTCGCCCAAAAAGCTGCGTTTGCGGAAAAGATCCGTGGCCATCGCGCCTTCGAGCACCTGAATATAGGAAAAGCCATGCATGCCGGCCATCATTCTGGCGTTGTACTGAAAGTTGGTGTAGTCTTCCACCTGGATGGTTCCGGCATTCATCGCCCTTTCCACGGCCGACCCGCCTTTCTTGCCGCCGGCCCGAAGCACGTAAGTGCTGACCAGCTTATCTGCACAGCCGGCGCCGACCAGCACTTCCACGTCGAAAATGCCGGATTGCGAGTAGAGGGTGAGCCCCCTGCGTTCCTGACGAACTACTTCATAAACCAGTTCCGCGCAGCTTCCGACCGTATAGTTTCCAATCACCAATTCATCGCCGTCGTGAACAAATTTGGATATGGCGTCACGAACGCCCATCACCTTGCTGTTTTCAGCCGCCATGCAGACCTCCCCATTTTATTAAATACGCCGCGGCGCTTTACGCTTCGAGATATTTTGCGCGCAATTCGTGATTGTCTCTGACTTCCTGCGCGCCGGCCTGACAACCGATGCAGGCCTTCGACATCAGATAAACCCGGTTCGCCAGCGACAGAGCGACTTTGAGATTATGCTCCACGAGCAAAACCGAAACGCCCGCCTTATTGATCTTTTCCAGAACATTGCGGACTTCCTGAACCATGATCGGCGAAAGACCTTCGGTGGGTTCATCGACCAGCAGTAGCTTCGGATTCCCCATCAGCGACCTCCCGATCGACAGCATCTGCTGCTCGCCGCCGGACAGTCTTCCCCCAGCCTGGTGCGTCCGCTCCGCGAGTTTCGGAAAATGGTGGAAAATCCGCTCGATGGTCCATGTATTCGGATCCTTTGGATTTTTGATCTTCCCGTCCTTCACGCCCAGGAGCAGATTGTCTAGTACCGATAGCTCCGGAAAGATCCTTCTTTCTTCGGGAACGTAGCCGATCCCGCTTCTGGCGACTTTATAGGGGGGGAAACCGGCAATCTCCCGGCCCGCAAACATCACCGAACCGGAGGTCGGCTTCACGAGTCCCATAATGCTTTTCAGCGTCGTACTTTTACCCATGCCGTTTCTTCCCAGGAGTGCCACCAGTTCTCCTTCACCGATCTCGAGATTGATGCCCTGCAGCACATGACTCGACCCATAGTGGGTATTTAATTCTTTCAGTTCCAGTAACATAGGCTCTATACCTCCAGATCGCCCAGGTAGGCGTCCTTAACATCCTGATTATTGCGAATCTCCTCCGGTTTCCCAGTCGCCAGAATCTTACCATAATGCAAAACCGTGATGCGGTCCGCCAAATTGAAAACCACATCCATGTCGTGCTCGATAATCACAACCGTTTTCCCTTCGGTCAGCTTCCGGATTAACGCCACAGCGTCCTGGGTCTCTTCCCTGGACATTCCCGCGGCAAACTCATCAAGAAGCACCAGCTCCGGGTCAGTCGCCAGCGCCATACTGATTTCCAGCGCTCTGGATTTTCCGTAAGACAGGGCGGAAGCCGGTGTATTTCGGTCTTCATACAGGTTGATTCGTTTCAGCATCTCGTGGGTCTCATCGGTTACCTTGCCCATTTTATCCACCCGCCGGAAAAGATTGAAACGAACACCGTCCTTGGACAAAATCGCCAAGCGGATATTCTGAAAAGCCGTCAGGTTCGTAAAGGTACTGGTGATCTGGAACGACCTTCCGACACCGATCCGCGCCAGCTTGTGCGGCGGATAGCCTGTGATATCCTTCCCTTTGAAGAACACTTTCCCGCTCGTGGGATGATAGGTCCCCGTGATGGTATTGAACAGTGTCGTCTTCCCTGCGCCATTGGGGCCGATGACGGCATGACGCTCGCCTTCCTCGATTTGCAGATCAACACCGAACAAAACGTCCAGCGCTCCGAAGCTGTGCTTTAAAGCTTTTGTTTCCAGTATATTCATGACACCTTCTCCTTCTCTGCCTTCGGGGCGCCCTGTTTGCTTATTTTGTCGCGCAGAATTCCGAATAATCCCACAAAACCTTTCGGCATAAACATGACCACCACAATCAGAATAACGCCCATCACCAGTTCCGTACTCTCCGTGTAACGGAGAATCAGTTCATCCACCATTTGGAAAATAACGACACCGATAATAGGGCCGAAGAAACTCCCGACACCGCCGATCATCACTGAGATGATCGGCGCAAAGGACATCCCGATTCCCAGGGATCCGTCCACCGACACCAGATTATGAAACAGGCCGTAAACCGATCCGGCAACACCGGCAAACAACGCCGACAGAACATAGACCACACCTTTGGACTGCGGCACTTTGTAACCCAAGTAATCGATCCGTTTTGCGTTATCGCGAATGCCCACCTGAATCTGGCCAAACGGCGTTTTGGTGAAAAACCACATCAGCCAGGTGCTGATTCCCAGAATCACCATGGCCAGATAGTAAAAGTTCTCCGGCGAGCCCTTCAGGCTTTCCGTAAACACGCCGGGCACCGGAAAGTTGGCGATACCGTCTTCTCCACCGGTGATGTTGTAAAGTTTGAGAGCCAGCACATACATCAACTGACCGAAGGCCAGATGCAACATGGCAAAGGCCGTTCCGCTGACCCGAACCACCAGAGGGGACAGAATCAGCGCCAGCAAAACGGCAGCCAGAACACCGACCCCGATGGCCGGGAGCAACCCGATGCCTGGAATGTGCGTCAACGCCAGCGCAGTCCCATAACCGCCAAAGCCGAAAAACATGGCATGGCCAAAACTCAAAAGTCCTGTATACCCCAGCAGCATGTTCAAGGAAACGGCAAAGACGGAAAAAATAGCAAGCGCCACCATAATGTTGGTGTAATAAATACCAAACAGCCTGGGAAAGAAAGCCAGAAACACCAGACCGATCAACCACAGTGCAATGTTCACTTTGTTCTTCATCATTCCTTCACCCCAAATAAGCCGTTTGGACGAAACGCCAGCACAAGGGCCATGAAAGCCACCATCAGAACGGGTGCAAATTGAGATACAAACTGCACGCCGTAGGAGCTCAAAAGCCCGAAGATGATTGAAACAATAAATGCTCCTGTCAGGGAGCCGAATCCACCTGTCACCACCACGATAAATGCATCCATCCCCACCTGGTCCGCGAGACCCGGGAAGACCGTCAGAATCGGAGCAATTGCCACGCCCGCCAATCCCGCCATCCAGGTTCCCACGCCGAAGACAAACATGAACACCAGGTTGATGTTGATTCCCAGCGCATTCACCATGTCCCGGTCCGACACCGCCGCCCGAACAATCTTTCCCAGCCGTGTCCGGTATAAAAGCAACATCATGAACACCAGAATCACCAGGGCCAGGCCGATCACGAACAGTCGGTACACCGGATAGCTCACACCCACGATGTTCACCATCCCCTGCAGGATTTCCGGAATCTGCAGAGGCAGGCTTTCCGTCCCCCAGATCTTCTTGATGGCCGCCACGATAACAAATGAAACCCCTATCGTCAGAATCAATTCACTCATGTGCCCGATCACCCGGCGCAGGAATAATCGCTCCATCACCACGCCGAGAACCGCTGTAAACGCTGGTGCCACGAGCAGCCCCAGCCAGAAATTCCCGGTGAGGGCCACAAGGACATAGCAAAGATACGCGGCCAGCATGAAAAACGCCGTGTGCGCCATGTTCAGGATCCCCATCATTCCGAAAATGATATTGAGTCCCGAGGCAATTAAAAACAAGATCATCCCGTACGCTATCCCGTGGATTCCCTGAGATATGTACATCGATACTGTTGGATCCATAGAAATCTCCTTCACTGGTTTAAATTCGGTCAACCGGCCGTGGCCTCACGCGAACGGTTGGTCCCGTTGGAAACAACGCCTGATCAAGATCACAGACGATCCCTGCCGTAATGCGGTCCTTGAAGCGATAAGGAGGGGAGAAAAATGACGCGTGCCCGGATCGCCTCCACCATTCCGGCAAGATGCGCTTGAAAAGAACGACGGCGGGTGACTGATCCCTGGGATGCCCCAAACAGGCCTTCGGTCTGTTTTTCCTTTCCCGGCAAAGGGGAAGAAATTAATGACATGAGCTGTTTTTCGGGTTTTCCGTCCCACGACACACCGGCTCTCAGATTCGCCGATGGGGACCGGCCCGGGATATGCCGATTCGACAGCAAAAAAGGGGACGGCTTCATGCCTGCGTCGTCTTTTTTTCAGTAGAACACCGAAAGCCTCCACATTCCGGTCATCCATGCCGCCCCGCGCCCGACCAAACAAAAAAGAGCGGGCGCTCGCTTTCGTAAATTTGGGAAACGCTTATCACGCCTTTGATACAAGTGCAACAATAAATTTATCTTTATTTTATTCTGAAGAACTGATAGGAGAAAAACCAGACGAAATGACTTGTATCTTTGAGAAATCATCGCAATGCAACGAGGAAAAACCAAATGAAGGGCAAAAAAAAGTCCACTGAAAATACCAAAAAAATCAAGCATCTGCCGGTGTTCAGTCGCATCAAGAATTCCGAACGGGTGCAAGACAAACAGTTGTTAATCGCTAAAAAGGCAGCCAAATTATTTATTCGAAAAGGCTACGCGCAAACGACCATCAGGGAAATTTCCAAAGCCACCGGGTTGGCCATGGGCAATTTATATGATTACATCAAGAAAAAAGAAGACATTCTCTGTCTGGTTTTTGAGGCCTACCATGAAGCCGTGGAAGCATCCTCCTACAGTCCGGAAATTGTCGCCATTGAAGATCCGCTGAGACAGATGCAAACCAATATTAGAGTAACCCAGAAGCTCATCCATGAATTAAGCAATGAAATCATGCTGATGTACCGGGAATCCCACCTTTTGCCGAAAAAATATCTGGAGCGGGCCAAAAAACAGGAGCTTACACAGATCAAAAAGACGGCATCCTACATCCGCCGGGGCGTGGAAAAAGGTGTTTTCAAGGTGGTAGACCCCTACTTTACAGCCAGCATGATTTTTTGTCTGCTGGCCAGTATTGCTTTACGCGGTTGGACATTCGAGGGGAAATATACCAGAAAGAAAGTGGATCAGCTGATAGAAGATTTCATCATAAAACACCTTCTGTCCTGAATGATTTCTATTCAAAACGTTTTTTGCAAATCATTTCCTTCAAAAGGCGCTGTTTGAGTCTGCCGACCGCCATTCTTTCAGCGCGTGTTTTTTTCCGGAAGCAGGCTCTGCCAGGTGTGCCGCTGCAAAAACGAACCGGGAACATTGCGCTCCATCTCTTCGAACAGGGCAAAAGGCGCGGCAAAGGTCATGAAGTTGCCGTCACCCAGCTGCTTGCGCACATAGACGCGGGCCGAAAGATCGGTCAGCCCCACCACCGCGCGGGGTCTGTCCGACCTGGCCTCCCGGTAAGGGTAAATGCCGATATTCTGGCAGCCGGCGGCATACGGCATGATGACATTTTCATTGTCGCCGCGCGCATAATTGGCCAGCACCGTCAGCGCGGAAAGCTGGTCGGGATTAACGAAAAACAGGATCGTCTGCGGTTTTTCCTTTGCCGGATCGACCGAAGACAAAGGCTGGAAAACCACATAGGCAGCCGGGACATCCGTCATCGGCAGGGCTTTAACAAATTTTTTAACCAGCTCCGGATCTTTGATATAGCGCTCTCCCTGCAGAAAATTTTCATGACTCTCTTTGGTCATGAACGGTTTGATCTTTTCGGCCAGCTCCGGGCCGCCGGGGCGCAAGGCATTGCCCGAGGACAAAAAATGGCAGAATCCTTCCATACCGCCGGGAAAATTCAGATACTGATTGCCGAAGCCCAGCCCCACCCCGCCGCCGACACAGCCGAATGTTTTTCGATCCGCCACGGCGGGTCTGCCCCTGGCCGCGGAAACGGCGAGCCACATCACGCACCCCCACTTGCCGGGGGAAAACTGCATCGCGCCTTGAGGTTTTTCATCCGACCAAAAAATCGCCACCGGTTGATATTGAAGTTGAATGGCTTTGGCTATTTGGCTTTCCATGTTGAATCCTCCTGAACATTTGGCCGGATTATACTTTTCGCTTTGGGAAAAATAAAGATTCTTTTTCGCCCGGTCCGGCGATCCCGCGCCCTGCCGGCGTCGTTTTTAAAGCCCCCGGACTTGAGGACGGCGCAAATCTTTTTCAAAAAATATGCCTTGAAGCCTTGACACGCAAAACAGCCTTGGCCTATACTCCAGGCGTTCAAAAATATTTCTCATTGATTTTCCATAGAAGCCGGGACAACCGGGAGGCGCGCTTGAAGAATCTGACAGGCGGATCATGATCCGGTCACCGGCAGAGGAAGCGGCGCAGGGCGGCGGATTCCATAGAAGGCGGTAGAAGAAGTCATCCCGCAGCCATCATTCGAAACAGCCCGCAAAAAGGGCTTTAAACCAGCAAGGAGCCGAACATGAATCCAGCGTTTGCGAACATCGGGGAAATGGTGGCCACTCAGGCGCGTCGGTATCAGGACAGGATTGCCATACGGTATTATGACCGGGATATTACGTACAGCGATCTGGATGAACAGAGCAGCCGCGTAGCCAACGGTCTTCTCCGGCTGGGCGTCAGAAAAGGCGACAGAGTCTGTCTGCTCATGGACAACAGCCCGGAATTTTACTACGTATATTTTGGAATCATCAAAATCGGCGGCGTCGCCGGTCCGGTCAACTGCTGGTGGCAGGCCGCGGAAATCCGGTACCTGCTGCAGGATTCCGGGGCCGTGGCCCTGTTCTGCGATCACAACTATCGGGGACTCGTCGACCAAATCATCGGCGAAACACCGGACATGCAGCACGTCATTGAACGGGAAGCGACCGACGATCGTTTTCTGCCGTTCGAAAAAATGCTGACGGAACCGGTGGACCTAGCAAATGTGGCGATCAGCCCCGACGATGTCTCCACGATCGTCTATACCTCGGGAACCACGGGAAACCCGAAGGGAGTTTTGCTCACCCACAGGAATATCCTGACCAACTCCTGGCAGGCCAGTCTTCTGGCCAACATCGATGAAAAAGACGTCATTTTGTGTTTCCTGCCGCTCTTCCATGTCAACGGCCTCGTGATTACCGGAACATCTCCCTTGAGCAAAGGTTCCCAGATCGTCCTGCGACGTAACTTCTCCGCCTCGGAGTTCTGGGAATGCGTCGCGAAATACCGCGTGTCAATCTTCAGCGGCGTGCCGACGGTTTATCAGATTCTGCTCAACACGCCGGGTTTTGAAGGATTGGACGTGTCGTCGCTGCGCTACGGCGTTTGCGGCGCAGCCCCCATGCCGGTGGAGACCATCCGCAAGTTTGAGGAAACGTTCAACATGATTATCATTGAAGGCTACGGGCTGACCGAAAGCACGGCCGGGGCAACAGCCAATCCCATCAACGGCGTCCGGAAAATCGGCTCCATCGGAATTCCGTTTGCGGGAACCGAAATTCGGATTCTGGACGATGAGGACCAGGAGGTCCCCCAGGGAGAGGTGGGAGAAATCTGCATCCGGGGCGACCATGTCATGAAAGGCTACTTCAACAAACCGGAGGACACCGCCCAGACCCTGCGCGGCGGCTGGCTCCACACGGGGGACATGGCTTATAAAGACGAGGACGGCTACCTGTTTATCGTGGACCGGAAAAAGGAAATGATCATCAGGGGCGGTGAAAATATCTATCCCAAAGAACTGGAAGGCATCATCTGCCGGCACCCCGACGTCGCGGAGATCGCGGTAGTCGGCGTCCCCGACGCGATCTACGGGGAAGAGGTCATGGCCTGCCTGGTTCTCCATCCGGACCGGACGCTGACGGAGGAAGCCTTTCAAGACTGGTGCCGGGCCAACATGGCGTCATATAAGGTGCCGAAATATGTTAATATCCGCGCATCCCTGCCCAGAAACATTTTGGGAAAACTCCTCAAGAAAGAACTGAAAGCCGCCCTGAAGTCGGAGGGAAAAATCTGACCGGGACCGGCGGGGGACCGCGCGAACAGGAATTATAAAATTTTTTAGGAGGCAACCATGAAAATATCATCGATTGAGCTTTATCATGTACAGGTGCCCTTGAAGCAAACGTTTTGGCCCACGTGGATCCCCGGCTATCCGCAGACGCACAATGGGTTCACGCTGATCAAGCTGGTCACGGACGACGGCATCGAAGGATATTCCGCAGGCTCCGCACTGGGACTTGAGCGGGAAGGCCTGGGCGACCTCATCGGCGGGTATCTGCTGGGCGCGGACCCGACGGACATCGAATCGGTGCAGGCCCTGCTGAAACAGGCCGGCATCCTGGGCTGGAGAAATTTCTGGATCGAACCGGCCTGCTGGGACATCATCGGCAAGAGCAAGGGAAAGCCGGTCTATGAACTTTTGGGCGGCGAGAAACGGCCCATTGAGGTGTACTGTTCTACGGGAGAAATGCACGAACCGGAAAAGAGAGTGGAAGAACTCCTAGCCATGAAGGAGCGCGGATTCAAAACGGCAAAACTGCGGGTAAAAAACAAGGATCTGAAGGATGACATCCGGCACATCGAGGTCGTCCGGAAGGGCGTGGGGGATCGTCTGATCCTGGGCGTGGACGCCAACCAGGGATGGCTGGTGACGATTGTGGACAAAATTCCCGCGTGGGATCTGAAGCGCGCGACGGCCTTTGCGGAAGTCTGCGCCGCGAACGGCATCTCCTGGCTGGAAGAGCCTCTGGATTCGCGGGACTACGACGGCAATGCCGCCCTGAAGAAAGTCTCCAACGTCAGAATCTCCGGCGCCGAACTCAACTACGGATGGGATGAAATCAAGATCATGTTCGAAAAGGACTGCTTCCACATTTACCAGCCTGACGCAACCTTCGCCGGAGGAATTGCCCAAGTGAAGAAGGTGATTGACGCCAGCCATGCCCACCAACGGGAATACTCCCCGCATACCTGGACCAACGGAATCGGTTTTTACGTAAACTGGAACCTCGTCCTGGCCGATAAAGGCAATACCCTTCCCCTGGAATACCCCCTGGAGGAGCCTTCCTGGGTGCCGGAACAAAGAGAAGGTATCATCGACCCGATCCTTCCCGACAAAAACGCAATGCTCGCGCCGTTTACGAAGCCGGGCCTGGGATTTGAGATCGACCAAAGGAAGCTGAACAAATACGGAAAGCGGTTTTTCAAGCTGACGGAGCTGCGGCAGAAAATCAAGGTGATCCGGCAGAAAGGACTGAAGACCGCTCTGGCGCTGAAGAAAAGGAAAGAATCCCAAAAAGCCTGATCCGGGATATTTTCGGAAGATGAAATCCGGCCCCAACCTTCCCTACACCAACTTTCCGGGGGTCACCGCCGGGTTTGCGCCGAGCTCGATGATCGCATACCGTCCTTTCTTGAAGCTTCCGGTGTTGACGACCAACGTGTTTTGAAAACGTTCAATGCCATGCGCCTCGTGAATGTGGCCGCAGAGACAGAGGCCGACCGGATGGGCTTCGAGAAATACTTTCACACTGCGGCTCCCCCCGCGCAACCCAATGAAAGATCGGTCCCGGACGGAACGCGGCGGAGCGTGGGAAATCAAAACCAGCCGGGAAGCCTGCCGGACTTGCTCATATCCTGTTTTTAAAATCCGGGCGATTTCTTCTTCCGGATATACCGTGGCGGTGGGAATCGGTGTCGGCGAAGACCCGCCGACGCCGAAGAATCCCGTCCCGTCCAGAATCCGGCCCCTGCCGTGCAGAGAAACCCCTTTTTCTTCGAGAAAGTCGCCGACTTCCTCCCGATCCCAATTGCCATGCACGGCGAGGATCTGTTTTGAATATTGCTCCAGACAGGCAAGAACATCCTCCGCCTCGGCCCGCGTTTTGGTGTGCGTGATGTCGCCGGAAACAACCACCGCGTCTGCCTCGCGGATGAGATGGGCGGCTTTTTCAATGGACCGGATTGCTCCGTGAATGTCACTGATCGCAAATATCTTCATTTCCATCATTCCCTGACGTCAGGATGGGGCACAGTCAACGAAGCTCTCGACCGGCGATCGATTTCACGTTATGCCCTGCGCAGTCTTTTTCAAAGGAAAATACAGGGACACGGTTGTACCTCGTCCCGGCTGGCTTTCGATTTCCATCCTGCCGCCGTGCGCGAGCATCAGGTGTTTGACAATCGACAAGCCAAGGCCCGTGCCGCCCAACTCGCGCGATCGCGTCTTGTCCACGCGGTAAAAGCGCTCGCCCAGGCGCTGAATTTCCTCTCCGGGAATTCCAATGCCGGTGTCACTGATCTTTAAAACCACCTGATCGCCTCTTTCTTCGGCTTCCATCGTGATCCGTCCCCCCTCCGGCGTAAACTTTACGGCGTTGTCCAGCACGTTGACGAGAATTTGGCTGAGACGGTCCCGATCCGCCTTGATGGGCCTGAGATTCTGCGGCAGCCGGTTTTGCATGGTAATGGTTTTGGCCGCGGCTTTGGCATCCAGAAGGGAGATGACGCTGTCCATGGCTTCCGGAAGTAAAACAGCTTCGAAGCGAAAAACCACCTCCCCGAGTTCAATCCTCGACAGGATCATCAGGTCTTCCACCAGGCGGTGGAGCCGACGGGCCTGTTTGAGCATGATGTCGGTGAAGCGTTTCGCGTCCCCGGGATTCTCCAGGGCGCCGGCCTGAAGCGTTTCCAGATAGCCGATGACGGCCGTAAGCGGCGTGCGGATTTCATGCGTGACATTTGCCACAAAATCCGTCCGGACGCGCTCCAGTTTCTTCAGCCGGGTCACGTCATGGAAAACGATCATGACTTTTTCTTCCCCGGGAAGCCCCTGAACTTCGGACAGGCTGACGTTCATGATCACGGTTTCGGCGGCTCCCAGCGCAATTTCGCGCGAAATACTCTGCCGGGTCTGCTTAAAACCTTGAAACGCCTTCTGAAGTTCGGCGTTGCGAAAAGATTCCAGAAGCGTCTTGCCCAGAAAGTCTTCGTATTGGCCGGAAAGAATGCCGGCCAGCAAAGGACTCAGGAATTCGATCCGCTCCTCTCGGTTCAGGATCACCACGCCTTCGTTGATGCTGGTCAGCGCGGTCATCAGCTTGCTTTTTTCTTCCTGGGCCAGCCGGATCTTGTCCCTGAGCTCCTCCACCAGATAGTTGATGTTATCCGCCAGCATTCGGGTTTCATCGGACGTCCTGAGCATGATGGAGCCGACGGGTTGCCCCCTGCGCAGCCGCTGCGTGAATTCCTCCATCATCCGTATGGGGGTGGCCAACCGGTAGGAAAAAAACAGGGCGACGGCCAGAGACACCAGCGCGCCGATCAGCATCGCCAGGAAAATGGACTGATAAACTTGATCAACCGCGTTCCGGACATCATGAAGCGGCCTTGCCAGACGGACGTAGCCCCTGCTGCTTCCCCTGTCCTGAACAGCCACGGCCACGTAAAGCGTGTTCACGCCCAATGTGTTGCTGTATCGGACGGATTTACCGACGCCCTTCAATCTGGCTTCTTGAATTTCCGGACGAAACAGGTGATTTTCCAGTCCGGCGATTTCCTTCTCTGAATCGGCAAAAACGACGCCCCGCTCATTCACAAGCGTCACGCGGGACTTGGATATTTTACTGATCTGCTGAAGATGCGCGGACATGGCCCTGGGGGCGCTCAGATCCACCAGTTCGGCGTAATGCATCAACTCCTGTTCGATGCCGGCCGTCATCATTTTGGAAAGCTGATCTTTCACCAGCAGATGCAGGACAAAGAACGACACGCTGATGATCACCAGATAAGAAAAAAATATTTTGAGGAATAAATTGCGCTTCACACGGCCTCCTCAGGTCGTCCCACAGAAAGATTGATGGCGCACGCAGGTCCCCGTCACCATGTAGGTCACCATGTCGGCAATGCCCTTGGCGTGATCGGCGATCCGTTCCATGTTTTTGGAAACCTGCATCACCATCAGGGCCCGATGGATATTTTTGGAATCCTCCATCATGAAGGTCATCAGCTCGCGAAAAATCTGCTCGTTTAGATCGTCGATCACCTGCTCGAGCCTGCGGACCTTCTCCGCCTTCTCCAGATCTCCGGCAATAAAGCTGTCCAGGGAATCCCTGATCATCTCGCCGACCAGATCGGACATGCGCGGCAGATCAATGTAGGGCTTGAGCTGCGGCTCTTCGTTGAGCCGCATGACCTTTTCGGCAATGTTCACGGCCATATCCCCGATGCGCTCCAAATGGCCGGTAATCTTGATGGCGGTTGTGATAAAGCGCAGATCGATCGCCGCCGGCTGGCGCAGCGCCAAGATCTTGATGCAGCGCTCTTCCAGCTCGGTATCCAGGCGGTCTATTGCGTCATCCTCCCGGACGACCTGGTGGGCAAGCTGTGTATCCCGGCCGGACAGGGACTTCATCGCCTTGCGGATCGCCGTCTCGGTCAGCGCGCCCAGATAGATCAGGCCGTCCTTGATCGCCTGCAACTCCTTTTCATAATGCAAGCTGGTGTGTCGTTTTTCTTCCATGGTTCATCCTCCCGCAATGATCAACCGAAGCGGCCTGTAATATAATCCTCCGTCTGTTTGACATCCGGCTTGGTAAAGATTTTCTCCGTTTTGTTGTATTCAATCAAATTCCCCAGATAAAAGAAAGCGGTTTCATCCGAGACGCGGGCGGCCTGCTGCATGTTGTGCGTAACGATGATGATGGTGTATTTTTCTTTTAATTCCTCGATCAGTTCTTCAATCTTGGCGGTGGAAATGGGATCCAGCGCCGAGGTCGGCTCGTCCATCAGTAAAATGTCCGGCTTCATCGCCAGCGCCCGCGCGATGCACAGGCGCTGCTGCTGCCCGCCGGAGAGATTCATTGCGGATTTGTTGAGGATATCCTTCACCTCATCCCACAGCACCGCCTGTCTGAGGCTCTGTTCCACCAGGGCGTCCATATCCACGTTGGAAATGCCGGTGGTGAGCCTGGGACCATAGGAGATATTGTTGTAGATGGTTTTGGGAAACGGATTGGGTTTCTGAAAAACCATGCCGATCTTGCGGCGGATCTCCACCGGATCGACGTCCGGCGCGTAGATGTTCCGTCCTTCAAAAAGGATTTCCCCTTCCACCCTCGTTGCGTCGATCAATTCGTTCATCCGGTTCAAAAGCCGCAACAGCGTTGACTTGCCGCATCCGGACGGCCCGATGAGCGCCGTGACCCTGTTTTTTTGAAACGTCATGGAAATGTTCGTGAGCGCCCGCATGACCCCGTAGTAAAAGTTCACCTGATGAACGGAAAGGATGACATTGGATTCCATGGCTACCACCTTTTATTTTTTCTCATAGACGCGCGGATCAATATGGCGATCAGGTCAATGCCCAGAACCACCGCAACCAGTACCAGCACGGTGCCGAACTGGATGGGCCTTGTGGCCTCAATATTCGTTCCCGCCGTGGCCAGAACGTAAATATGATATGGCAGGGCCATCACTTCGTCAAAAACCGATCCCGGCAGTTTAGCGGTGAAATACGCGGCAGCCGTAAACATGATCGGCGCCGTTTCTCCCGCCGCCCGCCCGATGCCCAGGATGGAGCCGGTCAGAATGCCGGGGAGCGCGTTGGGCAGCACAATCCGGTAAATCGTCTGCCACTTGGACACCCCCAGGGACAGGGAGGCTTCGCGAAAGGTCTGCGGCACCGCTTTGAGCGCCTCTTCCGACGCGCCGATAATGGTCGGCAGAATCAAAAACCCCAGCGTCAGAGAGCCGGAAAGAATACTCGAACCGAATTTTAGAAAAATAACGAAAAACCCCAGGCCGAAAAGACCGAAAACCACCGAGGGTACGCCGGCCAGACAATTGATGCCGACTTTGATCAAGCGAATGATCCGGCCCTGTCTTGCGTATTCGGTCAGATAAACCGCCGAGGCAATGCCCAGCGGAAGTCCAATGGCAATCGCGCCGATCGTCAGATAAATCGTGCCCAGAATGGCAGGCATGATGCCGCCCTTCGTCATCGCATCCGTTGGCCTTTGGGTAATGAAATCCCAGCTGATCACAGAGATGCCGCTTACCAGAATATACAAAAGAATGCCGCCCAGCGCGAGCGTGATGATGAGCGCCGACGCGCGCACCAGCGCAAAGAAAGCGGATTGTTTAAAGTAACGCCAGCGCATCGAAGGGGTTTTCAGCATCTTCATGAACGTTTCCTTACAGTGTTGCGGAGCCGGTCTGACGGAACTTGTGGGACACGTAATCGGCAATCAGGTTGAACGCCAGCGTAAGAAAAAACAGCACCATGCCGATGGCAAAGAGCGCCTGGTAGTGCGAGCTGCCGTAAGGCGTCTCCCCCATTTCCGCGGCGATGGAGGCCGGCATCGGACGAACCGGGTCAAACAGGCTCTCCGGAATCGCCGCCGCGCCGCCCGCCACCATCAAAACAACCATCGTCTCACCGATGGCCCGGGCCATGCCCAGCATGACCGCCGTGGAAATCCCGGAGAGCGAAGAAGGAACGATCACCTGCGCAATCGTTTCAAATTTCGTGGCCCCCAGCGCGTAGGAGGCCTCCTTGAATTCCCGGGGAACGGCGTAGAGCGCGTCTTCGGAAATGCTGGAAATCGTGGGAATTGCCATGATCGCCAGAATAACCGAGGCGTTGATGATGTTGAGCCCCGTGGGCAGATCGAACGTCTCCTGCAGCCAGGGCGCCACGATCACCATCCCGAAGAATCCCAAAACGACGGACGGCAATCCCGCCAGCAGTTCGATGACGGATTTGAGAATTTCCTTGATGCGCCGCGGCGCGATTTCTGAAATGTAAATTGCCGCCATCACACCCAGCGGCACAGCGATCACCGTGGCAATCAGCGTCACGATGAGCGAACCGACCACCAGCGGAAAAATTCCAAAGGAGGGCGGGTCGTAGGTGGGATACCATTCCAGCCCGAAAAGAAAATCTTTTACGGATACGGTTTTGAACAGCGGCAGGCCTTCCCGGAAAAGAGAAAATACAATCAATCCCAGCACCAGGACAGAAACCAGGGCGAAAAGCAGGAAAAGGCATTTGATCATAATCTCTTTTGTCTGTCTCGTCATAAAAACTCTCTGAAAGATAAAACCGCAGCAGAAACCCGTGTCATTCAGGCGATGGACACGCTAATGGAATTCTTTTTCTATCCATTTTTTCATAAAATGGTTTATCTGGGAAAATTCATTATCCAATCTCCCCGGCTTTTATTTCTTGCCGCGCCCGGGCACTTTTTTTGTATCCGTCAAAGGAACAAACCCCTCTCTGGCGACAATCTTCTGTCCTTGAACCGATTTCACGAAGGCGATATATGCTGCGACGGCGCCCTGCGGTTCGCCGTTGGTGTACATGTAAAGTTCCCTGGAGAAGGGGTATTCCTTCGACATGGCCGTCTGAAGAGAAGCCGTGATCCCCTTCACCTGAAGGGGTTTGATGCTTTTATTGAGATACCCGATGCCCAGGTAGGCAATTGCATACCGGTTTTTGGACACCGCGGTGACCAGCGCGCCGTTGGAAGCCAGCATCTGGGCTCTGGGAGTAACTTTGGCCTTCTTCATCACAAAGTGGTCCCAGGACTCAAAGGTGCCGGAAGAAGAATCGCGCGAAATCACCACAATCTTCAAATCATCGCCTCCAACTTCCGGCA
>Ga0209311_1001414_pt1 | contig 19314 bp, 14 predicted proteins | sample AD_UKC045_MetaG_FD_184417 | JGI IMG/M metagenome (GOLD analysis project Ga0209311, IMG submission 184417) | Active sludge microbial communities of municipal wastewater-treating anaerobic digesters from USA - AD_UKC045_MetaG (SPAdes) (version 2) | ecosystem: Engineered > Bioreactor > Anaerobic >... | reverse complement strand
TAAGAACACATCATTGCCATCGTCTTTGCCAGGCTTCCGCGAGCGGGGATACAGCACAGATGCGTAAGTGAGGTTTCGAGGCAATTCATTTTCATCGAAGCCCCAGGGTGGGATCAGACGCTGCTGGCTTTGCTGAACTAATTGTTCTTGGTCACGCGGATCGAGATATGAGACTTTGATCGCAAGGCCTCTTCTCATCCAATCCAGTAAGACCTTGAGGACCGATAATCTGGTTGCAGAATCAGCCTGCGATAAAGCGGGGTGAGAACTTGCCCATTGATCCTGATCCTCAGCCAAATCCTGGACGGATAGGTAGTCGATTTCCAGCAGCCCGGTCTGCTCCAGATTTGGTGCGGTAACTCGCCAACCTCGCCTTAAATCCCGATATAGATGGTAACCTAGCACATTGCGCAAGGCCCGGTCAGTCTCAATCTTAGCCACACCCTTTAGCGCTGTGGGATTGGAGCTGTATTCATCGTAGGATAGGTTGAGACTGTTAAAGACCAATTGTGTTAGTTCGCTATGCCTTATACCTTCGTTTCCCTTGTCGCAAAGCGCTTTATACAGTCCTCCACGGAGTATTCCTACCTGGACAAAATCGTTAAAATGCCCTGCTTGAAGAGACGCATCCTGGCGATTATCGGTGAAACTGAGTAGTTTCTTTGCCTTGTCTTCCAGATCCATTTGGCGCAGATGGCGGACCGCGGAGAGCGATAGAATTGTGGTAGCGGTGCTCCTACCCTCTGTCCCCAGTGCTGAAAGCTTGGCGAAATCACTGCGCTGATTGGGGGCAAAGGATACTCCACAGTGAGGGCAATAACGGAAAGGAGCCGTAAGATAGAGAAAACGCCTGCCTTGACTCGACTCCAGCCCGTTGGGAGCTACGTCAACCGGTTTGGGTAGATATTCTTTGCGATTATAAAGTACTTTGCCATTTTGATCCTTCCATTCGGAAGGGAAGTCTTCAATGATCTTTTCTTCAGAGACATCTAGAGGATCAAATAGGAATCCAGCTTCCTGGTTTTCATCAGTGAGGAGATCACCCAAATCTCTGGGGCTGTATTTGGGTAACTCAGTCTCATCATCAAGGCTTCTGAGCACAGTATAGAACTCCTGACCGCAATGCCGGCAAAAAGCAAGAGGGAGTAAAACCTTAGATTTGTTGCAGCCAGGAACATAAAGTTGTCTTTGTAGGGTAAGGTGCTTGATCTCCGGTTCATCCAGTGAGGCATAGACCGTATCACCCCGACTGATGAACTGATGAAGGCGGAAGGCAAAACTGGGAAGACCGTTGGCAGGATTGATCGTCTTAAACCCAAGCATCAGCATTTTCTGAATGGCCGTGGAGCAGGTTTCGGCATCAATTCCAGTAAGGCTACTAAGCTCTCGTGCTCCACCTTTATCGCCTGAGATGCTCCGGGGCGTAGACCTTATCAATCTGCCGGAAATGGGATCAGTATTGAGTCCAAAAGTATTCTCTATCCAGGAAGCGAGGTAACTCACCCGGAGTTGCTTAAAACTCAGTTCCTGGATCGCCAAAGACTCATTTATCGACTGCTTAAGTGAATAGAGGTTTTCGGTTTGCTGGAAATCAAACTCGTTAGTTACCCGCTGTAGTGATTCAGCTATGACATTCTCGGGGTATACCGGGCTGCCAAAGAGCAAGGAGGCTACTCGCGAGATCTCCTCCTGCTGTTTATTGAGATCACCACTGCTGGACATAGTAGCTGAGGTGCCAACGTTAATAATGCCTGTTGCCTTGGTTGCTTCCTTTGTCCTGCGGATCAGCATGGCAACATCAGCTCCTTGCCGGCCCCTATAGGTATGCAACTCATCCAGCACCAAGAATTTCAGGTTTTTGCAGGCCTTGACCAGGGGGGCTTCATCGGGACGGGTGAGGATCAATTCCAGCATTACGTAGTTGGTAAGGATTACATCCGGAGGTTTTGAGCAGATTTCCCGTTTTTGTTCATCTGATTCCTGGCCTGTATAACGTTTGAAGCTGACCGGGCGTTCAGAGGTTGGGAAGCCGAACTCCAAAAACTTTTCCAGTTCTTTTTCCTGGCTGTTAGCCAGTGCGTTCATCGGATAGACGATAATTGCTTTGATGCCTTTCCCGCTACCGGTTTTGAGGATGTGATTGACGATGGGGATGATATAGGCCAGGCTCTTTCCGGAACCAGTTCCGGTTGTGAGTACGTAATTGAGGTTTTGATTTGCTTGTTTGATGGCTTCTGATTGGTGCCAATACAGTTGTATCGCCTTACCAAAATCGCTTTTATCCGCTTTGATTCTAAATATCTTGGCACAGTCGGGATGTAAGATCCCTTGTGAGATGAGTTGGTCTATCTGATCACCTAGAGTAAAGAAAGGACTAAGTTGGAGTAGGGGCTCCGGCCAGAGTAAGCCAGCGCTCAGCTCATCAGACACTATTCTCTTGATCGCTTCATCCTTGATAGTGATGAAGCCTTTCACGAAAGAGCTATAATCAGCGATTAGCTTCTCTTTCATTTCGAATACGTTCATCCGGCATCTCCTCAAGAGAGATAGACCTGAAGCAAGTGGGCTTACCCACAGCCCTCATATCTATTATTATCTCTTTTACCAAGCTGTCCCAGTGTGAAAAATTGCACCCTATTCAATTGCCTTACTACACCTAAGGTGCTGATTTTTCGATATCTGCCACTGGCATGAATATGCCGAAAATGTCAAGCACTTTGTCCGAGACAAGATTCTATCTATATGTATGGCAAACTATTGTGTGCTCTGAGACCTTAGCAACCCAATCACTTTTGCGTTATAGCTATCAAATGCTTCTATCTCCTTTTCCAGGGGTTCCGGGCCTTCCAACTTGAGATGCCAATCATCCAACATATCTTGCAGTCTCTGCTGCTTACGCAATTCGGCACAATGGACGATAAGTTCTTTGAGGATGCCACGCTTAATCTTGATGCCGACTTTGCCGATGTCCTTCTTGGTTAACACGCAGTAGCCATACTGGTTAACGCCTATCACACCTGCCGAGGCCAATGCTTCCAGATAGACGAAGACCCACTGCCGGCTTCTTCCACAGGCTTCAGCGATGCCCCGTATCGAGGAAAAGCTGCCCTGCTCAATCAAATTGATCAGAGCCAAGGCCGCCTGGGGATCAAAGTACCAGCTTGGACGCAGTTGTTTATCAACATTGCTGGTGAAGCGATTGCTACGGGCATAAATCGGCTCACGATTGCTGATCAGTTTTATTGTCTTGTCTCTGATCATTTCTACCATTACCGGCTCCACTTCTTCAATATCCAAGCCTGTCAGGTTGGCGATTAACTCCGCATCGAAGGGCTTGTTATACTGGTTTACGAAGTTCAATACGAGTTCTCTGGCGGTCATAGGTCTCTCCCCAGGTCGAGGTCGGCGATACAGAGTTGGGGATTGGTAGCCTTGGCCCGCTCGATGATGTACATGATCTTCACCGCCTTGCGGAGATTGCCTTCGCAGTTGAAGTCGATCTTGTTCACCACCGACTCATCCACAGGTATCTCCATCACTTCCTTGGCAATCTTGCGGATATCGTCCTTGCCCACTTTCTTGAACTCGTAGAAGTAGTTGCAGCGGTCGAAGTAGTGACGGTTGATGGCGGCTAACTTGTTTCGGGCATCCTGCATCCCTACCAGGACCACAATGGTTAGGGTGACATCAACGATGTCCCGGATGGCACCTAAGAGCCGGTCATGCTTGAAGGCATAGTCGATCTCATCAATCACGATCACCGTCTCCGGATTGTCATCCAGGAGCTTCAGGCAGTATTTGAAGAGGTTATTGCTAGTGCCGCTGGGAATGAACTCACCCAGGCCGAAGCGGCGGTAGAGAGCAGTCATGAGATCGACCGCGAAGGACTTGGGAGTGGTAGTCGATTCCAGCCGCATATAGATGTAACCTCGCATGAAGGCGATCCGGCTGGCATAAGTGGTCTTGCCCAATCCGGGCTTGCCGTAGATCAGGCCCAAGCCTACCATCTCGGTCTTGGGTCGGTTCATCAGGAACTGGATGCAGGCATCAGCCCTGACTACGTTCTTGATTTGCACGAGCTTGTTAGGTTTCATTTATCCTCCTTGTTAGATAATGCCGACTTTTTTCAGCATGCCGTAGAAGCTCTCGTCATCATCTTCGTCCTGCTCTTCTGGGTCAGGATCGGTTGTTGATGCTTCTTGTTCATTCTCTGTATCAGTTATCTTGGTATCTGGTTGGTTAGATCCGAAGTTCTGTTCTTCAGGGGTTATGAATGCTAATTCTGGCAGGTCTTTGACCAGTTCCTGCTCCATCGCCTCGATGCGGTCTTGAGCCTCAGGTTCGGGAGCGGCGATCATGCCGCCTTGTTGAAAGGTGGGATTGGGTCCGCTCAGGCTTTCCCGCACATAAGGTTCGAGGAGGTTATCCACTGCTTCTTGGTTATGCAGTACGAAGTCTCTGGCATGCTGTTCGGTCAGACGTTGCAGCTTCTTGATCTGCGTGTATTCCTTCTTGAGGGACTGATGCGAGATCGGGTTGTTCTTATCGATGTGGATGAAGGGATGCTGGCTGCGTCTTAGCTCTGCCTGGCAGATGAAGTTGTCTTTCATGTCATAGACCAGTATCCACCTGGCCTCGGCATAGTCGTAGCGGATGATCACCGGCTTACCGATGTTGTCCACCAAGGCGATGTGCCAGTAGAGTAGCTTGTTGAATACGATGCCTTCGCTACGGATCGCCTTGCGCTCAGTAGCCAGCATCATGAAGTTGAGTTTATCCGGCCTGAGCATCCGCTCTTCCGGTATCGGTGCGGAACTGAATACCTGCCAGGGCGTCTTGCCTTCCAATCCACTATGCTCGGTCTCGCCATAGATGTGCCTGATATAGAAGCCTATCATCTGCATCGCTTCTTCAATCGTGGGTGGTTCAGACTTATACAAGGCTTTCGCCCACTTCTCGTTACGCATCAGGGTCGGGGGCTTGTTGGCTACGTTGGCTCCCCGGAAGCTGCTGATGAAGCGTTCGAACTGCTCCTGGAAGGTCCTGAAGAACCGCTCGATCACCTTGGCCTTGGCATTGTAGCTCTCTGCGAAGTGAGCCTCGATGCCCAACTTGGGGAACACACCACCTAACTCCATCTCCAGGTCATGTCCTTCCCAGGACTCGTGGAATAGCTTAGCTCTGAAGGCCTTGCCATTATCGAGATAGACCGCTTCAGGCACGAAGGCGAAGGGTGGGCGAGTTTGCACTGTGCTCCCTTCGGCATCCTTATCCAGATACCACTGTGAAGTATTGAGGAAAGCATGGCGGAAAGCTGCCTGGATATGCTGGCTATCTTCGGTAAAGGCGAGTGAGGCACCTACCGGGTATCTGGATGCCCAGTCGAAGACCATGATCATGGTCATGCGTTGAGCTTTACCGGTATGGGGATTGAGGATATCGAAAGCCAGGGTATGACCATCAGCCACCCATACCTGTCCTACATGCAGTAGGCGGGAATCCCGGTGGATGCTCTTCACTATGTGCTCTGCCACGTACTTGCTGCCTTTTCTGGTTTGTTCCCAGGCTGCCAGATGATTATCTCGCCATTCGTTGCACCATCTTCTTAAGGTAGGCTTGCTGGTGGGTGACTCGTAATAACCTAACCTGGCTTGAGCCTTGAGCATGTTGATGGCAGAACCGATGGTGATCTGGTTGGGATGCAGCAGAATGCTGAGTAGAACATTGGACTCGGTCTCGGTCACCTTGCGTTTATGGCTGATATTCTTGCCCTTATGCAGCAGTGCGAACATGTCTTGATTGGATTTGATATACTGGTCGATCCAGAGCCGCAGAGCCCGTTCCTTTCGCTCTCCTCTGAGCCTGAATAGCTCTGGTGCCAGTATTCCAATGTTGTATTCTTCAACTATCATCCTCCACTCCTCGACCTTGGAGTGGCATAATGCCAGTCTCCTGATCACGAGGTTGCAGAAGTGGCCGAGGAGTCTGGCTTCTTTGTCATATCTCAAGGGAAGCTTTGCTCTGGGTGCCATGTCAATGTAGCCGGGACTGCAGTCCTTAATTGCTACATCTGCCTGTAAAGATCTTTCAACTCTCATAACAACTACTCCTCAAATCAAAGCAAGCCAAGATAAGAGGCTGCCTACTAAACCTCTGTGACAGTTTGATCGCCATTTCTCCTGTCACAGTGCTCAAAGCCTTTGCTGATAAACAATGATGGCATTCCCTCTTATTCCGGACCACTGTGACAGCTGTCAAAGTGCAGGATAGATTCGATACCACTGTGACACTAAATCCGGTATTTTTGCTGTCACAGTGCTCAAACCCACTATTGATGGGCTTCTGCGGCTTTTTCTGCCTTTCGGGAACCACTGTGACACCTGTCACAGTGCTCAACATGTCACAGTGGTCTGCCCTGATTGACCTCTGCCTTAACTCGTTACTGGTCGCTTTCATAAGCGCCTCCCATTAGTTATTGATGGGTGCTACTCTACTGCATGGCAATTACTTGGGAAGTCCTTTCCGCTTATTAACGGGGAATTTTTGATAAATCTTCAGACAATTCTGCTTCTCCGGTACTTCACAATATAATGCCCAGGACACAACCATGAGAATGCAGATTCTTACGAACTAAAAAATCCCCTAAAATGCAACCCATCTATTTGCCATAGATAGAGATAACCATGTTATCTGCAAATAAGACTTGAGAATCCGTTTTATGGACCCAGTCCAGACCGAGAGTTATTTACTGATGCGGTCAAAAGCACTACTGGCGCAGCACAAAAAATGAGCTAATAGTTTTTCAAAAATCGATGGTCTGAAAATACCCTGAAAGGAGTCCAAATTTGCAAAAACCCTGATACTGAAACGTCCAAAAACGTCCAAACACCACTGTGACAGAGTCTAAAGCCAGTCCTATTCATCTCACAATCCTATAAACACTTACGACCACTGTGACAGGTGATACCCATTTGCAAGTTTGGGTGATACTTTATATCCTCCACTCTCTGGCTGTAAAGGGTCAGTTGAATTTGCAAATTGGCTCACTGAATATTGCATATGGCTTGCTGTGACAATTGAGAGTCCATAAAGCCATTACCGATGATACAGCCTAACCATCGAATTCTCCCTTTAGGTTCGATAAGGCATACATAATAACCTGACATGTGGCTCAATTGAAGCAGATGACCCCATTAGAGCTCTGCCGGATTTCATATTAAAAATACATAGAAGCTGAGTCCATAATGGAAGACTACCGCTCGGAATTGCAATGCGTAATGAAAATTGCTGACAGAGGTACGTAACGCGCAGTATAGTAACGAGTTACCCCCCCCCATTTTTGTTCTTGACAAGTTTTGTGTTGTAATGCGATTGTAAACATTAGGCTTTGTGCTTGCATATCTAACTAAATAAACAACAAAATATGGAGGAACCCATGAAAACAGCAATGCTACTCTGCATCCTGTTTATGTTTGGCTCCGGGCTGCTAGCGCTTACTGGCTATGGCACCACGGCACCGGTTATCAACGACACTGTCGATCCCACCCTTTCCATTAATGCCCCCAATGGTGGCGAAGCATGGTATATTGGCGACACCAGAGACATCACCTGGAGCGCTACGGATACCAATATCCTGTCCAATAGCGTTAATCTCTGGTACAGCCTTAATGGCGGTACCGATTACACCAACATCATCGAGAATACCAATAACGACGGCATCCATCCCTGGATAGTCCCCTCGATTCAAAGCTTCAATGCCAAGGTACGCCTGAAGGTATTCGACAGCTTTGGCAACTATACCCAGTTAGCCAGCGCCAGTCCATTTTCCATTACTTACGTTCCGCCCCTGCCACCGGATGGCGTAGCCGTGAACACCAGTAACGGATTGGATGCAGTAATCACCTGGCAACCGGTTACGCAAAACATCTATCACAGCCCCATGACTCCCGATGGCTATATAGTTCTCTATAACGAAACCCCCTATGAGGATGACCAGTATTACTACTTCCTGGGGCGTAGCTACACAACCTCTTATACTCATCACGATGTGGCGGAATTCCGAACCCAGATGTTCTACAAGGTGCTGGCATATAAGAACTACCGCGGAGATGTGGACAATGTGATTCAGGCCGCCCTGGCTAATCCTGATACCAAAATCAGCCTGGCGGAGCTTAAAGCTGCCCTCCGCAATTACACCGTGGGAGGTGACAAATGAGAAGGATGGATTTGCTGCTCACGCTCATAATCCTGGCTATCACCTTCCCTGTATGTGCCGAAACCCTTGCCCTGCAGAGCTTTGAATCCAGTGCGGCGGACACCTGGAGCTACACTGCCAATCCCACTCCCGATGCCAGACGCATCTGGTGGGGTCCCACTTCAGAAAGCATGGGTGGTGCCACTGCATATAACGGCACAATGTATTGGGCGGGCTGGGATTTGGACAATGTGGAAAGCACCGTTACCCTCAGCACCCTTACCCTGCAAGCAGGATACACTTACAACGTTAGTTTCTATTACTTCACCAAAAATCTAGCTACTACCAACGACTATTGCCGTTACAGCGTTAAATACGACAACGGTACGAACTGGGATAACTGGGTAACAGTAAATAACAACAGCAATGCCTGGACAGCGATCTCTGTGGATGTACCAGGGGGCAGCAACTATTTGCGCCTGCGCTTATCCAGCAAGTTCGATGGCACTACCAAGTATGCGCATTGGGACTATATCAAAGTGGAGAAAACCCCCATTCCCAATTCCGCTCCGGTGGTGAGCAACGTAACTGCCAGCCAGCGCAGCGATGGCAGCAAGATCGTGGACATCTATTATGACCTCTTTGATGCCAATGACGAGCTTTGCGATATCACTTTCAAGCTTAGTGCCAATGACGGTGCCAGCTATGATGTTATCCCCAGTCCCGCCAATCTGAGCGGCGACTTTGGCGATGATCTGCCAAGTGGAACAAACAAGCACATAGTCTGGAACGCCGGTGCGGAGAGCTATACTCTTGATGGTAGCTATCTCTACCGGGTCTATGCCGATGACGGCTCTTCACCACCTATGCCGGAGAACTTTGTCTTTGTGCAAGGGGGAACCTTCAACAACGGGACTTCCAATGTAACCATCAGCAGTTTTTACATCGATAAATACGAGCTTACCCAGGCTGAATATCAGGCCGTGATGGGCTCGAATCCATCTTACTTTGGTAGTAATCCCAACCGTCCCGTGGAAGTGGTATCATGGTTCAATGCGATTGAATACAGCAATCGCCGCAGTATTCAGGAAGGGCTAACGCCATGCTATAGCTACAGCACTTTTGGCACCAATCCGGATAACTGGCCATCGGGGTGGAACACCAATTATAACAACCACACCAATGTAAGCTGTAACTGGACTGCTAATGGCTATCGCCTGCCCACTGAGATGGAATGGATGTTTGCTGCCAAGGGGGGTAATCAGAGCCAGGGCTATACTTATAGTGGCAGTAATACCATTGGCAATGTGGCATGGTACAGCTCAAACTCCAGTAATCGGACATGGGACGTGGGACTCAAAGACCCCAATGAACTGGGCACCTTTGATATGAGTGGCAATGTGTGGGAATGGGTGTGGGACATCTATGGCAGTTATCCCGGTGGAGCGCAGACTGATCCTCACGGAGCTACCAGCGGTTCTGACCGTGTGAGGCGCGGCGGTGGCTGGAACGGCAGTGCCGGCAACTGCTCCGTTTCCTTTCGGGCCTACATCAATGCGACCTTCAGCGGCAGCAACTTAGGCTTCCGCTTGTGTAGGGTTTCCCCTTGATTTTTGTATTCTGTCCTTTTTGCCTTTTGCAAGTTTTGAGGCGAAGGGATAAAGCGATGCAGCTACGACAACATGGGGGTGCAGGGGGATTATTCCCCCTGCCCGCCGTTTTTTGGGTAAACAATGTTTAAACTGATGTTAGTTCGTTTCGACCGGGATACCGGACGCTTTGAAGATGATGAATTCAACAAGTTCTGCGCGGAGCAAAACATTGTGCGGATCGAGAAGGAATTTATAAACACGGGTGGCGAGATATACTATTCTTTCTTTATTGAATACCACTCTCGGAAAGCTGGATATGATAAGCCAGACATGGCTAAACTGAGTGCAAGGGAACTGGAGCAATACAACCGGCTGCGGGACTGGCGCAATGAGTTGGCTGCCAGCGAAGGCATTCCGGCTTATATCATCATGTATAATTCCCAGATCTATGAGATAATCAAGCGGCAACCTGTAGCCAAGGCAGATTTTGCAGCCATCAAAGGCATGAAAGGGAAGGCTGATAAGTACGGCGAGCAAATTATCAAGCTGCTACAGGAGACCGGCAACGAACTCGAAGAATAACTACCCTCTGTATGTGAAATGGCTGGACCTCGTACCTTGGATTATGGCGAGGACAGAGCGTTTCCCAAAAAACCTGCGCTATTCGCTGGCACAGAAGATTGATAACATCTGTCTGGAGATTCTGGAACTGATCGTGCAGGCGATCTATAGCCAGACAAAGCGTGACATACTGCAAAGGATCAATCTGAAATTGGATGTGTTACGGGCTCTGTTGCAAATGGCATTTAAGATGCAGCGGCTAAGCGAAAGTCAGTATGAATACATCAGCCGGGAACTGCTGGAAATCGGTAAGATGGTGGGAGGTTGGCTTAAAAGTGCCTAAACGGATTGGTTACCTCTATGAAAGCCTCACAAGCTGGTCAAATCTTTATCTTGCTTTCAAAAAGGCTTGTAAGCATAAGAAGAGCAAAGCTGAGACGACAGAATGGATGTATAACTGCGAAAAATATCTGTTTGAGTTGCAGGCAGAGCTAAAAGCATTGGGGAGCCAATCACAGCCAGTAATAGCACACGCCTCGTGTGCAGAATTTAACAGTCGGGGCAACTGTAGTTACAAGCCCCAGCCCTACAAGTACTTCGTCATCAGGGAACCCAAAGAGCGCATCATCAGTGTGGCAGCTTTTCGGGACAGAGTGGTACATCATGCTTTGGTAAACATCATCGAGCCCTATTTTGAGGCGGTGTTCATCAAGGATTCCTATGCCACCAGAAAGGACAAAGGCTTGCATCTTGCAGTCCAAGCTGCCCAAGACTATTCCTGCCGGTATAAATGGTATTTGAAGCTGGATATCGAGAAGTTCTTTGCCAGTGTCAATCACGAGATCCTGCTTAAATTGATAAACCGCAAGATCAAAGACCCCGCTGTGATGTCACTCTGCCGGATAATTCTGAGCAACCAGACAGTGAGCATGGGATTGGATGAAAAGAAGGGGTTGCCGGTGGGTAATCTGACTTCGCAGTTCTTTGCCAATATCTATTTGAATAAACTGGATCACTTTGTTAAACAGTCTCTCGGTTATCAAGCCTATGTACGCTATATGGATGATTTTATCCTGTTTTCTGATGACCCACAAGAGTTGAAACAAGCTCTCCATCAAATAGAGCAATTTGTGCAGCAGGAACTTGAGCTGCGCATCAAACCCAAATCTGTGCAAATCAACAGAGTTTCGCACGGCATCCCCTACTTAGGTATCGTATCTTTCCCAAGCTGCTGCGGATACGCCGGGAAAACCTGAAACGCTGCCTGAAAGGGATATTGAAAACCGAGCAGGCATATATCAAGGGGAAAATTAGCGCAGAGGTCTTGTACCAAAGCACACGCAGCCGAATGGGATTTATCGGCTTTGCGCACAGCACTTTGTTATTACAATCCATCTGGGGTAGAAATCAGCAAGCGGGTCTAACCGTGTGAAACGGCAGCCCTTTTCTCGCTAACACATACTGCCGGGAGCTACCATGCTTGCCTATCTCGGAATCAAGGATCAGGATGGCGCAGGGCAGGTTCTTAGGGATGTTGTCTTTGTTGTAGATAGTTTCAGCAGCACCTGCCAGTTTCAATGCTTCCGGGATGCGACTGCGCTTGGCTTGGTACTTCTCATGTGCGGTCACAGGCTCACCTCGATATTATTCAACTGCTGATAGATCCACTGCTCCCGGTTAGCTGTGCCAGGATCTCCTTACGGGACTCGGCATCGATCACAGAACGGATCAGATGCAAGCTGCTCTCGAGAGCAGAAAAGATGGCTCTGTAAGCTTCTACCATGATCTCATCAAGGGTATTGGAGTTCTGTTCAGGCATTTGCACTCCAGCAAGTTATCAGAAAAACAAGAAAATCTGCGTAAATCCGTTCGATCTGCGTCATCTGCGTGCTATTCATTTCAGATCACTCCCACCCGAATTGGGCGAGGCTGTCTGGGCTTGAGTTCGTTCGAGCGATCCAGACCGGCAGGATTGAGATAGGCCTGAAGGGTGGTCAGTGCTCTCAACTCAAGATTGGCTTTGAATGCGTCTATTTCGCTTCCTGTGAGCAGTTCGGTGGCGGACTGGTCTAATCCTACTGTCTTGACTATTCCCTCGCCAAGGGTCTTCAAATTGAGAAACTCACATGTACTGTGCAGCATCAGGAAACAGAACCCAAAACGAAAAGAAATCAGCAGAGGGTCCTCATCCGGCAGATCTTCTTGTATAGCACGGTCATAATGCTCCTGCTCCACGATGCTGTGGATCATCTCCAGAACCAGTCCCTGATGCTCCTTGAAGATGCCATTGTTGGACATCTCCTTAGGCAAGTTGAGAATGGCGAGCATAACATCGGTCTCGACCGGGATGGGGATCACTTGCCCTTCCTCATCATCTCCGAAAGCTCAATAGCTCTCATTCCCACTTGCTTCGCCCACTTGGAGGCCAGCATGCCATTGGCTGCTCTTTCCCAGTCTCCGGCTTTGATAAATGCCAGAGTGTTATTGAAGCCAAGGAGACCCTTGATTCCAAGGTTGAAGCACATGTTGAGAAGCACCGACTGGCGAACCTCATCGAGTATATTGTAAATCTCAGGTATCTCATCGATCAGCCACTGTTCGCAGTCATGGATATCCCGCTCAAGCATGGCATATGCTTCCTTCTGGGAGATACCCCGGTCATCGAGATTGCGGCCGATACCGATGGTCAGCTTGCCCGCAGTGCAGCGGTATGGCTTCAGTCGCAGACCTTCATGTCTGACTAGCTGAGCTTTGATTCGGTTCATCAACGCTTCGGTCATGCTATCTCCTTGTTCCAGATGTGATCATTGATCCGGAGCCAGGAAAGCACTACCCTGTATGCTGACAAATACGGATGAGCAAGGATGAGACAGAAAGTTCTTGACAGATTTATGGGAATGTTTTATAAGTGCCTTAGTGTCAATGGAAACTGAAATTCAAGAGCTTAGAACTAAGCGTTACTGCATGCTCCCTCTCGACATGTTTGTATTACTATATTGCAGAAAGTAATAGTATAAATACAATACGTATTAGGTAGGAGATGATAAAATGGGTTTTACTCGCTTTTTCTTCAGAGGAGTGGTAGTACTTGGGTTTGTAGACATAAGCCGAGTCTTCAATTATATGCTGGGGTTTTTGTTATGATGGGGCTGTTTTGTGGTTCACACATTTGCGATTATACTTATAAAAACTATCTTGAGACTTTATCAATCGTATACGATAAACATCCTTGTGCTACTCACATTGTTGAAGAATCCAGATTCGTTGAATACATCAGAGACATGATTCATAACCAGCAAATACTTTTTTGGGTATTCTTGCTCAAGGCAATATTGTTATTCAGCACTTCATATGCGCAAACAGCACTAACTCCCCTATGCCAATATCAAGCGCCACCTGGAGCAGTGTACATCGACCATATCACTTTCTTTTATGGGAATCAACCTGCGAAGCGTGGTTCAGATGCTAATCATGACGGGTATGATGATTTTATCAAAGCGTACGGATATACGAATATATCAGGTGTTGATGTTGTTTGCTTTTGGGGCAGCTCTGTTCTAAGTAATTCCCCCAATTGCATCTATAACTGGCCAAGTACGGGCATTTCCGGAGCATGTGTCACCTGGCATGGTGATCTGAATGGAGATGGATTAAACGACTTTGTCGCAACCTATCAAGGTTATGTGGGCATGTATGCAGTGATATCATTTAGTGACTCCCCCTTCAACATCAATCCTGATCTGACTTTTCAACTTCCGTATTGGGGAGGATTCACAGCTTTCAACGGAGGATACGATTTCAATAGTGATGGGTTTGACGATATCCTATGTGTGGATGAAGATAATGGGTATTGGGAAGGTAATGTGGATATCTTATTTGGTGGTAATCCAATGGATACAGCAGTCGATGTTCATATCCAGGGTTCCGACCCTGATGGGGTCAGAGTGGGTGAACAATACGCGGTCGGAGATATCAATGGTGATAGCATCGATGACTTGATATTATCCCGCCAGGGTTTTGGTGATTACGCTCCTCTCTATCTTGATATTTACTATGGAGGGCCAGCATTCATAAATCCAGAAGTATCTTTCTCCTTATCTCTGCCGCACCCATTTATGAGGGAATCTGACTTGTTGGCAAATGGTGACATCAATGGAGACGGATGTGATGATATATGTATCCCATACAATGATTCACTATATGTTTTTTGGGGCAATGAGGGCATGATCATAGATTCTTCCACCTTCTATATTGAAAACAGCCAACCACAACTGATGCAGACAAACGCGTTTTATTGTAATATTAACAATGATGAATATGACGATCTTGGGATTCGTATGTGGGGAGAGAACCATGTAGATTTTTATTTGGGTGGAGTAAACCTTCCATCTCAACCAGCTTATTCAATAGCGATAACTCCTTGCTTAGCAAGTGGTGGAATCGGTGTTGATTTAGGAGATATAAACGGAGATCAGCACGATGACGTTTTGGTGAGCGACGGCGGAACTTTCAATACAGCAACAGTTTACTCCTTGAATCCGGTTGCCACTGCCGACCCAGTCATGCCAGCCGGGGAGTGGATTCACAACTATCCCAATCCCTTCAAACACTCGACGACATTCAGCTACAAAGTGCCTGATCATAATATGATGGAATTCCGTATTGAAATTTTCAACATCAAGGGGCAGAAAATCCAGGACTTGTTCGTTAATAGCAGTTTGACAACCTGTTGGAACGGAAGAGATTCCCAGAATCATCTAGTATCATCCGGAATATATTTCTACCGCTTAATCGGTCCAAGATATTCATCTAAGACCATGAAAATGATACTAATTAACCAATAAGGAGGTTAAAATGAAAACCATCGTGCATAAGTGACTCCAACCTAAAACAAGGATAAGAACATGAAATACGTCCTGAGCGCGTCCCTAATGATTGTGGCTTTCAGCCTTTCTGCTATGGATGTGGGAGGCATCATTTCGCAGGATACCACTTGGGATTTACAGAATAGCCCTTATCGGTTGGTATCGTTCTTATACATTGCTTCCGGTGTAACTCTCACCATAGAGCCGGGTGTGCAGGTTCAGATAAACGGCGCTTCGATCGAGATAGATTGGAATGGTTTCTTCTGGCATGGAACCATAAATAATCCCATAGAGCCAATTGCTAAAATGATTGTTGTCCATGGCAAGATTGTGGCACATGGTACTCAGGCCAATCCCATTGTCTTCGATACCTGGCAAAGTGACCAGCTGTTCCGGTGGGGAGGAATCCATTTTACTGAAAACGCCCCCAAATCTGAATTTGAATACTGCCATATTAACCGCACTTTTATGGGGATAATTAACTACACATATCCCAATAGTTGGGGGGCATTATGCGTGAGGAATGGTAGAATCTATGTTATGTACTGCACTTTTGATACTAATACTGCTGCGATTAGCTGCGGCAACCTTCTGGAAGACACGATTATATATGGGTGCAAGTTCACTTCTTACAATCTCAGTGGTTTTCACTTCACTTCTAGTTTTATCAGTGCCGGCTCTGATCTTGAAGATGCGCCCACGCTAACAATAGCCAGATGTGAGTTTTCCGGAACTGCAACAGATATTACTGGGGGTGGCAGCCATCGTGAGATTATATTTAATAAGTATATCAACTTCAATGATACTGATGCAAATAAGGAACTGTCTCGATATGTAGGGTCATACAACATGTATGGGAATGAATCCTATAATTCACAAACCAAGTTCTTTTGTATGTCATATACTGACGTGGATACAGTCTATTGCCGAAGGAACTATATCTATAAACCGAATATGGGTTCCGGATATGCAAGCTTACAATCGTCTGGCCCTGGCTACAATGTCTTGTCAGACAACTTTGGATATGGCCATGTAAAATTCTACAATACAAGTCGAGGTTCGGATATTTACAACAACATTCTGGAAACAACCGGCTACTATGCCTACAGCATAGAAATCTGGGGAGAGGCCCATACTGTGTTCAATAAACCCAGAATCTATAACAATTTGTTTCGGCATTTCCCCCCAGTGGGTTCTGACGGTGGGGCAGTAGCAAAATTCAACGAAGTGTCGCCTCTGCTATTTAATAATAGTTTTATCAATTACGACACTATTCTACTGGGGTATGAGACAAGCCCAAACTTCTATAATAACGTCCTGGATGGCCATACTAACACCTCTTCAGCAGATTATGTCGATGGTTACCCGCCCATCTTTATGAATAACTGCGTGGAGATTCCTGTGCCCCCGCTTTATGACGGAGGAGGCAATATTATGGCTAACCCTCAGTATGCCGATTCCTTAGGTAGTGATTTTAGTTTAGCGCATGATTCTCCCTGCATAGATACTGGAGCTTATCTTCCCGATCTGCCTGATTTCGATATAAGATATCACAAGCGCATCGCTTCAGGTACTGGCGGTCAGCAAACAGTAGACATCGGTGCCTATGAATATAATTCTGTATATATTGGCGGCCTAAGGGGAATCGTTTTCAACCCTGATAATGGTGATATGATTGACTGTGCCAAGATAGAGATTAACCAAAAACTTCCCGAATTCAGTGACAGTTTGGGGTGCTTTGAGTATCCAACAGGACCTGGATTATATACGATCCGGGCAAGCCGCTGGGATTATGAAGACCAGATCATAGAAAACGTAGTTGTCAACGAAGGCGAAATAGTTCAGGTGGCGATCCCTATGTATCTTACAACGACTGACACAGATGATCCGGTCATCCCATCTATAACATTTTCAACACTAACTAATTACCCCAACCCCTTCAATCCAGAAACCACCATCAGTTTTATAACTCCTCGGGAAGGATCGACTAAGTTATCTGTGTTCAATATCAAAGGACAGAAGTTAATAACCCTGCACAACGGTTTGTTACGTGAAGGGCATCATCGAATAGTCTGGAATGGACTAGACGAGAAAGGTACTGCTGTAAGTTCGGGGATCTATTTTGTGCGGGTTGAGATGAATGGCATATCTCAAACTCATAAGATGATACTCATGAAATAGTATCAGATTTACAAACTCACAGCAGAAACTAAACATTCCAAACCTCAGATGTCGTCCTGCACTTCCAATGGAAGGTCGGGAATGGTGTATGCGCTCAGGAGACGCCTACCGGGTTCATTTCTGAGTCGTATTCGATCTGATCGTTTTGATCCCGGATAGGGAGCTTTGAACTACAAGGGGTGTCAAGCTGCCATTTCCGCACAAACTCTGAAGCCAGTGTTACGGCTATGTGCAAAGGTCTTAATCGACAAGGGGTGGCACGAAAGCACTTGACGGCATTGTGGAAAAGAGAAAGGTTGCGATATTGATGACCCGGACGCCGGGCTATCATTACAAATGCCCCAATAATCGGAAAATAAGAAGAAGGCTTGATGAACATAAGACTTACAATGACGAATACCGGATTTTTGAGCATTAGAAGGCTGCACTCACGCCAGGGGCATCAGTTTGGTACTGGGATATCAGTGTGGGAGTATCCTGACCCTCCGGAAAGAGCACTTTGGCTGTCTCGGTTTGGTGAGAATTCCTGGTTTGGATCAAAGTGCCTGAACAATGGATCAAGATCATGAATTGGATAGATTTCATTACGGGATTTTGTCACTTCTGTTGCGCCCTTTTTAAGCTCGCCTGGTTTTAGCCTACCCCTCGGATGTCCAAGTCCAGTCCAAAATCGGCCTGAATTTGAAGTAAAGGTGATATAAATACGCCCAAATACGTCCAAAACAGTCGATGTCCAAGTCCAAACATAGTCCATCATATCTACTCACCACATAAGACTTTATCCCTGTTTGTCCAAGTGAGGGTTATTTGAAGTTTGGGGTGAGGGTTAATACTGGCACCAGGGGTTACCACTCATCTCACAATCTCCACTCAGGACCAGACTCCAGGTCTTTACAGGGTGTTTTTGTTCACCAGCGATCGGCAATACGCCTATGGGAACCTACTAATCAACCCATCAGGGAGTCGATAAGAAGCCGGGATCAGGATCATTACGTGAGATCGGTTATAGATGAAGAGCGGCGAGCTGTCCCACCGCTCTTCTCAAGCCCCTTCAAAATCTGGGGTTTATCCGCGGGCTCTCATGGGGCGATGGAAACTCTCTACTATCGGCATCTGCTCTTCCTCCAGAGGAAAGAGGCTGAGGTGGATGATCTCATCATCGATCACGAGGGCCGAGCCTGTGATCCCGGGCTTTTCGACACGCAGTTCCTCTCCCAGACCGATGCCGGGAAAAACGCTGAAATTGAGGTCGCTTAGCAGCTCTCCAAGATCGGGCGGGTGGATATCTGCCGGATATCCGGGCTCCCGAAAGCGCAGCGCGTCCATGCCATAGGACTTCACGATCTTGGCGTGCAGATGCCTCCAGACTTCAGGACTGGAGACCAGGTCCAGCCCCACAAAGCGTCCTTTCAACATCACATATATCCCGCATTGCCCTTCCAGGAGTGGAAACCGGACCAGGCTGTCTTCCAGGCGATGTCTGCTGCCGTTATAGACATCCGCCATGGCGGCGGTGGGAGATGGCATCTGCATATTCTGCTGCAGTTTGTCGATCTCATCCCACACCTCTGTTTGGTCGGAACGGGCCGAGCGACCACGCATAAAGGAGGTGTTGACGCTTCTGGTCATTTTGGCTTTGATGCTGGGGGCCATCATGTTTCCGGATTCGCTGAAATGGGAGTCCTGATAAGCCCAGCGTCCCGCTTCCGTACAAGAAACCGGCACCACCAGTTCGCTGTCCGGAGCGATGAGGACGGTGGTGTTGAGTACGCGGTTTTGTTTTGCGCCGCGCAGTTCCTCCCCAGCCAGAATCAGGACCTGGTGCTTGCCCTTGTTCACCACCTTGAGGTCTGGAACGCTACCCGCCTGGCTGAGTTCTGAGATGCTCAGCTCTCCATGGTCAAGCGCTTGACCATGGAGA